>SAMEA3663028__coassemble_605_pt1 | contig 13398 bp, 10 predicted proteins | sample SAMEA3663028__metabat2_high_PE_014 | metagenome-assembled genome bin SAMEA3663028 (sample SAMEA3663028) | pig gut metagenome | biome: pig gut; feature: pig-associated habitat; material: faeces | place: France | collected 2012 | reverse complement strand
CAAAGCAAAATGCAGACTGGTAGTATGAAAAAAATATTTATGGCCCTGGCGGCCGCAATTCTTTGCGCAAGTTGTGCAAAGCCGGATACGAGGGTGCCCGACAACAATTGCACCCTCAGCACGCTGAAGGCTTTTGTCTATTACGACAGCGAGGATGTCTCTAAAAATGAGGAACTTGACCTTCTCGGCGGAATGTATATCCCGGACAAGGGAAGCGCCAGTTTCACCTTCCCTGACGATGAAGTCAAATACAACGCCAATACTCTCAAGCAATGCAGGCTGGAAGCCACAATTCCCTCAACTGCAAGGCTTGAAATGACCGATGAGAACGGCGCAGGACTGGGTATTGGCCTGGAAGGATGGCACGATCTCTACAACCGTACCATATACTTCAGGGTAGTAGCAGCCAATGGAGATATTTTTCAATATAAAGTAAGTTGCAGGTGTAAGTTTTAAAAATAATTAACTAACTTTGACGGCGATATGAAAAAAATTACATTCTTCGCGGCCCTTGCAGCCGCTGCGGCAGTTCTCAGTTGCAATCCTGACGAAAAGCCGAACGACCAGAAACCTGAAGAGGTGAAATTCAGCCTCTCGGAGAACAATATTCAGATTTCCGGACTCGAAAAGGAGTATGTAGTAAATGTCGATAACGCAAAAGCGGCTGTTGACATCTACGCGGATTATCTTGATGCAGACAACATCAAGGCTCTCGATATCAGCTTCAGCGGTCTTGAGGATGGCGTTACCGTTGCTTATCAGCAGGTGTTCAATTATGCACAGGGCTCCCAGCAGGTCTGCTTCACAAAGAAAGAAAAGGATTTCGTATATACATTTTCGGTAGTTCTCGGAGAACCTTCTCCTGAGTTCACCTCACTGAGTGTTGTCGGTGTTGCAGTCGCTGGCGGCGAGGTTAAGCTCTCAAGCGCAGTGAAGCTTGCCGAGTGTGTAGTGGAATTCGCCGTTTCTCCTGCCGAGACCAAGGTCTTCGTGGATGATGCCGAAATCGAATCCGGCGACCCTGTGGACTTCTCCGACAAGGTCAACGGAGTCACCTTCACCCTCAAATGCGCTTCCGTTACCAAGGAAGTTAATGTGAAGGCTGTCACCACCGGTATCAACTCCATCGTACGCGTATGGGGACACTATGTGAAACCGGACAGCTGCACCGACGACTGGTTCGGCACCAAAGTTACAGGTGCTCTCGATGCTATCCGCAATGTGGCTCTTTCCGACACTCACGTATTCCTCTCAAAGGATAAGGTGAAAGTTGAGGAAACCATCGACAGAGCAGGCTGCTACGCAGTTTCCATTGCCGACCCTTCAGATGTGAAACTCCTTTCACGCGAAGGCTTTGACGACAATACCCGTTTCTTCTCAGTCACCACTCTCGGCAACACTCCGTTCCTGCCGACTTTCGTAATGAATGAAGGAGGACACCTTATTATCTATAAGTACGACAGTCTCGATGCCGACCCTGTGGTTGCTCTCGATTATGTGCTTCCTTCCGCAATGCGTCTCGGAGACAAGATTTCTTCAGAAGGAACTCTGGAGAACGGAAAGCTCTATCTCTACGACACCACCTCCGGCAAGAAGGTTCTCTGCTTCGCCGTGAAGGACGGCAAGGTGGAAGCTACCCCTACGGTTATCGACCTCGACACCAAGCAGGCCAACTACGGAGCTTTCTACAAGTATGACGACACACACTTCGTCTGCTCTACCGCCGGCAGCGCAGCCACAATGTTCACCCTCAGCGGCACGCTTGCCGAGGCTGAATTCCAGTTCAGCACCACCAAGTTCCCTGTGCCGTCACACGGTTTCAGATTCTTCACTGTCAATGAAGAGGAATATATGGCATTGGTAAACCTCAGAAATTCTTACCAGGACGGACAGTTCAGGGTTTATCCTATGGCCGGAGCTACCCTCGAGGACAAGGTCAATGCCGATATCAATCCATTCGTCTATTATCTCGGAGACCCGGAAACCAAGGAAGACGGAACCAGAGTCAAGAACGGCAACGGACTTGGCGACGGAGACTTCCGCGTCATCGACGGCCGCAACTACTATGCTGCCTATGTGCCGGGCACGGGACTCTCACTCTTCGAACTCAAATAATTCACCACATAACAATTAACCAAATTTCAATTTCATGAAAAAGAGTCTATTAATGATTCTCGGAACTGCCCTCATTATGGTCGGCTGTTCCAAGGAACTTGAGACCAAGGTCGATGACCTTTCATCAAGACTTGATGCTCTTGAAGCTCAGGTAAAGGCCAATAAGGCTGCTATCGATGAGCTCAAGAATGCAGATTTCATTACCGCTGTAGAAGAAACATCTACTGGTTGGGTAATTACTCTCAGCAATGGAAAGAAGCTGAACCTTTACAATGGTAAAGACGGAGCCAACGGTGCTGACGGACAGCCTGGCGCTGATGGTGACTCTTTCTTCTCAAGTGTAGTCGTCGAGGGTGACTATGTAGTCATTACCCTTACTGACGGAACCAAAATCACAATTCCTTTCGTTGCCGAGTTCGCTCTCCAGCTTGCTCTCAACGATGTAGTTGTCGAGCCGTCCGCTACAGTACGCATCAAATATGAAATCGTCGGCCAGACAGACAAGACCACAGTCAATGTTATCGCCAGCGGCAACTATGTTGCCAATATCGAAGGTGACGAGGTTGTTATCCTTTGCCCTGATGTTCTTCAGGCAGGCCGTATGCTCGTATATGCAGACAACGGACTCGGAAGCACTTCCATCAAGACTATCGATGTTGACGGACAGAAGCTTTCTGTTGACAAGACTGACGTTGCAGGTCCATTCTGGGGTGGTTCCGCTACCTTCACAGTTGCTTCCAACGTAGAGGAGACCGTTGAGGTTGACCCTGCAGACCGCAGCTGGCTCTCAGTAGAGAGGACAAAGGCTGTTGTCAACAAGGAGTACACCGCCAAGATGGCCTCTACCCCTTATATGGACGCACGCAAGGGTACCATCTATGTAAAGGACCCTGCAGGCAAGGTTATCCAGACCGTGAATGTTACCCAGAACGGTACAGGCTTCCCTATCTTCATCGAGGCAGAAAGCAAGCAGTTCGGAACCTTCGCTGAGGCTATCGCTTACGGTGAGACCCTTGAAGCTAAAGACATCCGTCTCTCTATTGCCCAGAGCCTTCTCAATCCTTTTACAACTGAGGATATCTGCGTTATCCCTGCAGGCACAAAGAAGAACTGGGTTATCACAAAGCGCAGCATAGGCAATGCAGATCCAAGCCAGTGCATCTTCGGCGGTCTCCGCGTAGAGGGTGACTCTTGGGTAAACTGCTACGACTGTGCAATCCGTCCTACCGGACTCGTTCCTCACAGCGGTGGAGTACAGTTCAATGGTTATCCTTACGGAATCCTTGTTACCAACGCAACTACCGATGCTTGCCACGTAACCGCTACCAATGTCGGCTTCCACGTTATTGAGGCTTTGAAGACAGCTCAGGGTACTCTCGTTGCTGTTGACGCTGATTCCAAGGCTGAGGTTAACCTCAACAGCCTTTACGGAAACGCAGGCGGATGCCGTTACGCTCAGATTTACGGAGGTAATGTTACCTTCAGGGGCTGTGAAATAGCAAACTCATACTCTTATGCAGTCCGCATCGGCCAGAAGGGCACCAAGTGCACCCTCACAGGCAATATGGTTGACAACCCTACCTTCGTGGACCTCCACAGCACACTCGCCGACGCTACCGTTACCTTCGGTGACGGAGTTACCGATGACAACCACTACTCCAAGAACGTTACTCTCGTTGCAAAGGGAACCCCTGCAGGGACCGTTACCGTTCTTCCTGCAAGCGTAGTAGGCGCAGCTCCGGTTGAGGGCTCTGCAAAGGTATTCCTCAATGACTATGGTTTCAACACCATCCAGGAGGCAGTTGACGCTTCAAAGGTTGGTGACCATATCCTCGTAACCGAAGGCGAATATCCTGAGGTTGTACGCATCTACAGCTGGAAGGACCTCACCATCGAGGGTGCAGACCAGTACAAGACTGTCATTGCCGGTGGTATCGAGATTGCCGGTGGTGCAACCATCAAGAACCTCACCGTGAAGTCAAAGCCGGGAGTAACTACCAACGAGCTTAAGGTCAGCATCTCCGGAGACGCTTATGTATGGGGACATTACTTCCTGACCCGTATCGAGAACGGTGCAACCAAGGTTGCTCTCGAGAAGGTTATCTTCGACGCTACCGACGAGACCGACGACAACTTCCCTGGCACAATGTCAATGCTCTGGATTTCCCAGGCTCAGGAGGTTGTTGTAAGCGGATGTACCTTCAACACCACTGCAAAGGGTAGCTACTGCCCTAACCAGACCCACCAGGCCAAGGTTCTCTTCGAGAACAACGTCTTCAACGGAGGCGGAAAGAAGGGCTGGGCTCTCCGCGCTATGGATACCGACCTTATGACCGTATCCGGCAACGAGTTCCACTGCCAGTATGCAGTTGATGTTTACGAAGACTTCAAGGGAACCCTTACCCTCGGAGACGGCGTGAATGACAACAATATCTACGGAAGCGAGGTTCAGGAGGCTCTCCATGGCAATAAGGATGCAGCTCTTGCAGCCGGTGCAGTATTTGCTCCGGAAGATGTTTCATTCGGTAAGCCTACAACTGCAGAGGGCGCCGTATTCAAGGCTGTCTGGACTGTCCAGTCAACTGAGGCAGGCATCCCTGAGTCACGCAACATCACCTTCGATGGAACCAATGTGATTTGCTCAGGCAATGCTAAGCCTTGGTGGACACCTGCAACTATCGTCGCAGTTCGTGGCGGACAGGTTGTTTCTACCCTTGCCTGGAACAGCGAGTGGGTTAACGGATTTACCGGAGCTGTTACCGGTCTTACAACCGTTCAGGACAATGGCGCTACCTGCGTTCTCGCCTGCAACGTTGCTTCAGAAGGTAACCAGTGGGCTGCTACCAACTCAGAGTTCAATGTTTACAAATACACAGGTCTTGACAAGGTTGAGAAGGTTGTTTCCCTCACGAGAGAATCGGCCGACAACAAGCGTATGGGTGACTATCTGTCCTTCAGGGGAACCTGGCAGGATGGTGCCATCCTCGTTTGCGAGGCCAACAACAATGCTCCTCGCGTTTACGAGTTCGCTGTTAAGGACGGTAAGGTTGCAGATGCTCCTGTCACATACCTCATCGACGAAGAGGCCAGAGGAAAGAAGGGCGGTATCGCAGGTGTATTCCACGTTAAGGACAACCAGTACATCATCACCAACGAAGGTGCTTCTGCTATTGTAGTAACCCTCGAGGGTGGTGAGGCCAAGTATGTTGCTAACCTTGATTTCTCTGCTTTCGGAGTAGGCAATATCCTCCGCACTCCTAAGTTCTTCAGCCTTAACGGCAAGGAATATATGGCAGCTATCATCGGTACCTATGAAGGCACACAGCTTGTCGGTACAGCCAACCTGATTGTCATCGAAATCACAAACGGTGACCTTCTGGCTTCCATCGCTGCTGCTACCCCTGAGAACAGCCACGTGAAGGTTATCGAGAACTGCGCAGCCGGCAACGGATTTGCAGGTCTTGACGTGCTCGCACAGGGCGAGACCGTTTACATCGGCTACGGTGTAATAAACGGAGAGGTTGGACTTATCAAGTTCCGCAACCAGTAATCGCACAAGGTGCTTGCGCACCTGCTATACCAACAGAGGGCGACCCGGACGGGCCGCCCTCTTTAATTCTCGCTATTTTTGTGTATATTTGAATTCATTATGAATTCTATCCGTATGAGCGCACTGTTTGCTACAATGCTGATTCCAGCAATGATGTCTGCTTGCGTAAAGCCTGCACCCACACCTGACCCCGGTCCCGGTCCGAAACCTCAGATTGAAACCCCTGCAATACTTTCGGTAAGTCTTCCCGTTTATCCGCAGGCTCAAATCACAATTGACGATTCCCTCAGCGCGGTAGATATTGTGCTCCCGTACGGCTCGAAGCTCGGCAGAACCCAGGTGGAATACGTTCTTACCGACAGCACCACCGCGGACCCCGCCAGCGGCTCGGTCCAGGACCTCTCCCAGCCGTTTAAGGTATTCCTTACCGGCAAAAGCGGAGCAGCACGCAAATATGTGTTCAATACCACACTTGCCAAATCCAATCTTACCGCCTTCAAATGGATGACGATAAATGACTATTACATCCAGGGCAGCAAGTCGGGAAGCGAAATCTCCTTCACCCTCCCTTACGGTGCCGACCTCAGCTCGCTGAGTATAAGCGTGGCCTCCGACAATATCCTGAGCTTCGAACCCGATATCACAACTAAGGCCGACCTCAGTTCACCTCTGACGGTGAAGGTAATAGCGGAAGATGGTGTGACCTTCAAGGAATATACTCTCAAGGCCGACAAATTCCCCGAAGAAACGGAGACGGTAAGGGCAGTCTATCTCCCTTCCCCGACCCATACCTCCTCTTTTCTCAGCTACGATTCGGTATGCAAGTCCCTGGACCTGCTTCAGGAGCTCAACTTCAACTGCCTCTTCGTGGGCTGCTGGGACAAGGCAAAGGTAGCCTGGGACAGCGAAGTGCTGCTTGCCAACACCAACTACCAGTCCATCAGTGCGGGCAATATGTACCGCAATTACACCGGTGGAAGCGGTGATGCGCTTGCCGACATTATCAGCGAAGCCCATAAACGCAACATAAAGGTCATACTATGGTTCGAATACGGCTTTATGCACCGTGTCGGAGGAGTGGACTTCACTGACCCTATTCTTGCAAAGCACCCGGGCTGGATTGGCTTCGGGTCCGACGGCAATTACTCCAACTACAACGGCACCGACTTCTATCTCAATGCCTATGACCCTCAGGTGCAGCAGTTTATGCTGGACCTCATACTTGAAGCCGTACGCCTCTATCCTGAGCTGGACGGAGTGCAGGGAGACGACCGTCTGCCGGCCAGTCCGCGTAACTCCGGCTATAACGAAAGCACCAAGGCGCTATATCTCGCCCAGACCGGGCGCGAAGCTCCGTCCGACTGCAACGATGCGGACTGGGTGAAGTGGCGTCTCGACATACTCAATGCCTTTGCAGTCCGTATGCACGATGAGGTCAAGGCTCTCAACAGCAAATGCCTTGTATGCTTCGCTCCCAACAAATACCCTTGGGCGGAAGGTACCCTTATGCAATGCTGGCCGCAGTGGGTGAAGGATGGGGCTGTTGACCTTCTGACCGTCCAGTGCTATGTCACGGCCAATTACGAGAATGATGTCAACTCGCAGGCAGCCCTGATGAAGGAGAATTCCGACAGGATGCTCTTCCAGCCTGCTATGATACTCAAAAACGGCTCTGCCCTTCTGCCTGTGGAGCTTCTCAGCGAAGAACTCTGCCACAACCGCAGGGTAGGGACCCTCGGCGAAGCCCAGTTCTGGTTTGAAGGTCTCAACGAATCCGAGCAGGCCCGCAAATTGTTCAAACTTTTCTACAGTACCCCTGTTGCTTTCCCTGATTTATGAAAAAGCAGATGACACTTCTTGCAATGGCCCTTTTGGCGGCTCTTTCCTGCACCCCTAAATACTCCGGAGATGACGACTGGCCGGATCCGGACAATATCCAGAAGGATACCACTAACATCCCTCCTAAGGATACCCTGGACCCCGTTGACCCACCGAAAGACACTGTGGTTTCCAATGGCCCGAGCTTCGAAATCGCTGACTTTCAGGTATCCCATCATTCGGTAGGGCTCGCCCTCAAGCTGCTTGACGGCAAGGGGGAGAAATGCAACCTCGGCGTGAAGCTCGACGGCAGGGAAGTGGAGGTTCACAAGAAAATCAAGGACGGTGAGACCACCCTCTTCAGCATCAAGTGCCTGAAATCTGGAGTGGACAATGCCCTGCGCATCTTCGCCCGCAACTCTATGGATACCTGCTGGATAGAGAAGAGCGTAAGGCTCGAAGACGCCCCTTCCGCCTTCAAAGTGGACTGGACGGATATCAGCGGGGAGTATTCTATGCCTGACGGAGTGAAGCTCTACAAGGCAAGCTCCGGCGTCACAGGGCGCAATGTCAATATGTGGTATGCGATTGCCGATATGTCCAAGGTCGCCCTGCGCACAACACTTGCATCTACCGTCACCACCCCGACCGACCAGGTGCAGAAGGTGCTTTCTGCCGAGGGGGATGTCTATGTGACCGTAAACGGAGGATACTTCGCCTCCCCGTCAGGGTCATATTCGCACCTCACGGACAGGGGCGTGCGCAAAGCAAAGAACATAGCCACCCTCACCCGCAGCGCCTCTTATTATGTCACCCGCGGAGCCTTCGGCGTGGACGAGAAGGGCGTCCCTTCCATCTATTGGATATTCGACGAAAGCTCCTTTACCTCCGCCTACACTTCGCCGCTCCCTGTGGTTGACGGTGGCCCGGTGCTCTCCACCTCCGAGACCTTCCCGTCCGAGCAGCTGAAATGGGCTCCATACGAGGCGGTCGGCGGCGCGCCCGTGCTTCTGCGGGATGGACGCATCTGCTTCGACTATCTGAAAACCCCTGACGGGAAATATTACACCAACTGCGAGCTGCTGCAAAGCGACATATTTGCCGAAGGCTTGCGCGCTCCGAGAACGGCCGTGGGCTACACCGCTGACGGCTCGGTTGTGCTCTTCATCTGCGACGGGCGCGATTCGGGCGGCAGCAAGGGCCTTACCCTTGACGAGGAGGCCCGCATCCTGCTGGGACTCGGCTGCACAGATGCCCTCAACCTCGACGGAGGCGGCTCTACCGCAATGGTGGCGGGCAATAACGGCACCCTGCTCAACTGCCCTTCAGACGGCAGCGAGCGTAAGGTGCTGCACTTCGTTTCTTTTGTAAAGAAGTAGAATGAATCTCAAGTCTCTTGCCAAGGATACTGCAATTTACGGACTGAGCAGCATTGTGGGAAGGTTCCTCAATTACCTTCTCGTCATACTCTATACCTACAAGATTCCTGCGGAAAGCGGAGGCTACGGCATAGTGACCAATCTCTATGCCTATTCGGCCCTGCTCTTCGCCCTGCTGACCTTCGGAATGGAGACCACCTTCTTCCGCTTCGCCTCCAAGGAAGGGGAAGACGCGAAGATGGTTTACAGCACCGCGCTCAGGCTGGTAGGCAGCGTATCGCTTGTCTTCATAGCTCTGGTCTTCGTTTACCTTCGCCCGGTCAGCGCGGCGATGGGCTATGCTTCCCATCCGGAGTACATTGCCTGCTTCGCCCTGATTGCCGGCCTTGATTCCTTCCAGGCCATAATGTTCGGCCGTCTGCGCCAGCAGCGCAAAGCCCTCAAGTTTATGGGCCTGAAGATGATGTTCATAGGGCTCAATATTGCCCTGAACCTCTTCATCTTCCTGCTTCTGCCGCGCACCGGCTGGGGCGCTGAACTTTTTTGGCGTTTTGACGGGGGTGTGGGCCTTATCTTTTTCGCCAACCTGCTGTGCACCGCGCTTGTGAGCCTGGGCTTCATCCCTGAAATCAAGGGCATAGCCTACGGCTTCGACCGCTCGCTCGCAAAGAGGATGCTGCGCTACAGTATGCCTCTGCTGCTGCTCAGCCTCGTGGGCATACTCAACCAGGTGGCGGACAAAATCCTCTTCCCTTACCTTATGCCGGGAGAGGAGGGGCAGGTGCAGCTCGGCATCTACGGCGCCTGCGTCAAGATAGCTATGATTATGTCCCTGCTCACGCAGGCCTTCCGCTATGCCTACGAGCCTATCGTCTTCGCAGGCAAGGATAAGGCGAGCCCCGACACCTTGCCGGAGGGGATGAAATATTTCGTGCTTTTCACCATCTTCGCCTGGCTTGCCGTGATGTTCTGGATGCCTGTGCTCAGGCATTTCATCCAGCCGGGCTACTGGGATGGCCTGAAGGTCGTGCCTGTCGTGATGGTGGCGGAGATATTTATGGGCATATATTTCAACCTCTCCTTCTGGTACAAGCTTTCCGACCAGACCTGGTGGGGCGCCGTGATGAGCGCGGTCGGCGCAGCTGCGATGATTCTTACCAATGTCCTGCTCGTCCCTAAGATTGGCTATATGGCCTGCGCCTGGGGCGGCTTCGCGGGCTACGGCATCGCTATGCTGATGAGCTTCTTTATAGGCCAGAAGAAGTATCCTATACGCTATGATCTGCGCACTATGGGCCGCTTCCTGCTGCTCGGAGTGCTTATGTACCTGGTTTATAGGGGTCTGGAAGGCTTCATCCCGTCCTGGGCCAGCGTGCTGGTTGGTTCCGTGATGCTGCTTGGCTACCTGCTGCTCGTTTATAAGGAAATCAAAAGAAACAGATAATGAAAAAGATTATGACCGCTATTGCACTTTCTGCAGCCCTGCTTTGCGCATCCGGCTGCCGCAACTCCAAAAAGGCTGAAAACACTCAGGCTGCCCAGGAGGCTCCTGCCGACACCCTTCAGACGGATTCTCTCAAGACCGCCTGCGCTGAGCCGAGCATTTCCCAGAAACTCGCCGCCCTTCCTGCCGAGCCTCAGTTCGACATTGTTACCACTATGGGAACAATACGCGTGAAACTCTATGCCGATACACCTAAGCACAGGGCCAATTTTGCCAAGCTCGCCCTTGAAGGCTTCTATGACGGGATTCTCTTCCACCGTGTGATTGAGGGCTTTATGATTCAGGGCGGAGACCCGCTGACTAAGGAGACCGAAGACCATAGCCTTTGGGGCACGGGTGGACCGGGCTATACCATTCCTGCAGAGTTCGTCGCTGAGCACGTACACAAGAAAGGCGCGCTGGCTGCTGCCCGCAGGGGTGATGCAGCCAATCCTTACAAGGAGTCCAGCGGTTCGCAGTTCTACATTGTCCACGACGGCAATGCCTGCTTCCACCTCAACGGTGACTACAGCGTTTTCGGAGAGACGGTTGACGGCTTCGATGTTATTGACAAGATTGCTTCGGTTGATGTGGACTATCGCGACTGCCCTCTGGTGCCGGTTAAGATTGTTAAAGTTTTGCCTGTTGAGGAATGAAACTGATTAGGCTGGAGTCAACCGATTCACACTACAATATGGCTTTTGAGCAGTGGTGCCTGACGCATCTCTGCCCCGATGAATTGTATTTTTATCTTTGGCGCAATGCTCCTGCCGTGATTATCGGCGAGAATCAGGATGCGGAGGCTGAGGTTAACCTGCATTATCTCAAGGAGAACGGCATTGCCCTTGCGCGGCGTGTGACCGGAGGCGGGGCTGTGTATCACGACCTTCAGAACCTGAATTATTCTTTTGTCGGAAAGGATGCCGACCCTGCTCTGATGGTTGAGGCACTTCAGCGGCTCGGAGTGCCTGCAGAACTGACCGGACGCAATGATATCTTTGTGGAGGGGCGCAAGGTGTCGGGTTATGCCAGGCGTATGGAGGGCTCCAATCTGCTGGTGCACGGCACTCTGATGTATGATGTGGACCTGGATGTGCTTACCCGCGCGCTGGATACCCCGGTGAGCAAACTCAACCGCAAAGGGGTGCAGTCGGTGCGCAGCAGGGTGACCAACCTGAAGCAGTATATGCCGGGCATCGGCAGCGTTGAGGCTCTTAAGGATGCTCTCCTGGAATGCTTCCCGTGTGAGTGCGAGAGGGTTCTGAGCGAGTCCGAACTCGCCGAAATCGACGCTCTCAATCAAACCGTCTTCTCCACCGAAGCCTGGGTGCTGCACCGGGAGAGGTAAGGGCCTCTTTCCGCACCCATTTCTGCATCCGGCAACTTGCTCCTCAGCTCCGTAACCGTCTCCGCGATTACGTATTGACACCCTTCGATGATCCATCTCCGCAGAGGTCTCCCTCGCCATTTTCTGTCGAGGGTCATTTTCTGTCGAGGGTAGGTGAATTTGTAAGCAACTGATAGTCAGGGTGTTAGTTTTTTCGTATGGGGTAAAACCACCCATACGAAAAAACTAACTCATTGTGTATAAACAGATTATAAAATCACTCTCTCAGTCGCCATCGTCACCGTCACCGTCGTCTCCGCCGCCACCGTGTCCTCTTGTCCTACAAGAGCTTGCGGCCACTGCGGTCAGCACACCGAGGCTTTTCAAGAAATCTTTCCTATCCATTACCGAATACCTCATGAAAACGCAAGAAGTATTGACTTCCGGATAATATTCACCTTAATCATGGACAAAAATGGACCCTTATCCCCGATAAATGTGCTATATTTGTGCTTATGGCTTCTTTGTTGCAGATAATGGGCGTGTTCGCCAAAATAGGGACTTTCACAATAGGTGGAGGTTACGCGATGATTCCCGTTATCGAAAGGGAGATGAAAGATCGCGGCTGGATAGACGAGGAGGAAATCGAAGACGTGGTAGTCCTCGCACAGAGCGCCCCGGGGCTACTGGCGGTCAATATGGCCATTTTTGCCGGTTACAAGATCAGAGGCCTGAAGGGCAGTCTTGCGGCCACCTTCGGAGCCGTCCTCCCGTCCTTTGCCATAATACTTCTGATAGCCATCGCATTTAATAGCTTCAAGGACAATGTCTTTATCCAGAAATTCTTCCAGGGCCTCAGGCCTGTGGCCATTGCCCTGATTCTCGTACCTGCGGTCAACATGGCCCGCAAAGGATGCAGAAAATGGTGGCAATGGCTGCTTATGCTGCTCACTCTGGTGCTCGTGGCCTTCCTGAAGGTGTCCGCAATCTGGGTAATCGTATGCGTACTGGTTGTCTCAGTCGCAGTTGCATCGGCAGCGGAGGGCCGCAAAAAGCAATGTTAGCCCTGCTCTTCGATATCTTCTGGACCTTCTTTATCATCGGGCTCTTCAATTTCGGAGGTGGCGGAGCTATGATTTCCCTCATTCAGGATAGCATAGTGACCACGCATCAATGGATTGACGCGGCAACCTTCACCGACATACTTGCCATCTCGCAGACCACTCCGGGACCTATAGGCATCAACTGCGCGACCTATGTGGGTTATGAAGTGATGCATACCGCCGGATACTCGGGTGCAATAGGGGTTGCAGGCTCGGCCGTGGCTACGCTTGCCGTGGTGCTGCCGTCCTTCATTGTGTTCTTCCTGCTGATGAAAATCTTCAACCGCTTCCACAATGATCCGAGATTCACCACGATGATGTCAGCCCTGAAGCCGGCAACCGCAGGTCTTATCGGTGCGGCGGCGCTGATTCTCTCTTTCAACATCATCCCTGTTGAGGGCTCGTTTCTGCCGCAGGTTGAACTGATATCTTACAATTTCCCTGATTGGAAAAGCGGTGCCCTGTTTGCAGGAGCCTTCGCAGCAACATATTTCTTTAAAGCCAACCCGATTTATGTAATCCTGGCAGGCGGAATACTTGGACTGATACTCTATTAATCATTAATAATTAATCTTTAGATAATGCCAAAAGTAGCACTACATTTACGAGAGCAAGACCTTTCT
>SAMEA3663028__coassemble_592_pt1 | contig 13618 bp, 12 predicted proteins | sample SAMEA3663028__metabat2_high_PE_014 | metagenome-assembled genome bin SAMEA3663028 (sample SAMEA3663028) | pig gut metagenome | biome: pig gut; feature: pig-associated habitat; material: faeces | place: France | collected 2012 | reverse complement strand
TTCCTTCTTGACGGCCAGCAGGCCGAGCCGTTTGTGAGCGCAAGCCTTGAGGGTGTGCACGATGTGGAAATCCGTATGTGCAGCGACTACTATGCAGCAGATGACGGCGTAAACAAGCTGCCTGTGCAGTGGGACCTCGAAAGCCCTGAAGTCCGCTATGAAGACGGCTTCCTCAAATGGAACTCTGTTCCGGATACCGATACTTATCTGATTCTTTGTAACGGCAAGGCGGTTGAGGAAATCGAGGACTCCGTCTATGTAGTCAAGAGTCCCGGCGAATATGCTGTGATTGCCCGCAACGAGGGCGGGGACTACTCCTTTATGAGCGAACCGCAGCGTGTCCGCCTTGAGGAATACGAATTCCCTCTCGAAGCAGCCCTGAGCACCAAGCTCGGCAGTCAGGCCAAGATTGAAATCGAAGTTCCGAAAGCAGGCACCTGGTATATTGACTTCGACTACTCCAACGGCAATGGAGACATCACCACCTTCAACAAGTGTGCTACCAGAACTCTCTATGTTGACAGGAAGAAAGTCGGGGCCATAGTTCTCCCTCAGAGGGGTGACGACTGGAACGCCCGCGGATGGACAAACTCCGTGCAGGTCGAACTCTCAGCCGGCAAGCACACTTTCGAGTTGCGTTACATTGACGAGAACATCAATATGAACATAGATGTTGACAATGCCCTTACACACAAAATGAGATTAACATTAAAATAATAATCGCTATGAAAGTAATTATCAGAAACAACAGCAAGGAAGGCTCAATCTGGGCCGCTCACCACATTGCAGAGAAGATTAAGGCCAAGGCTGCCGTTACAGACAAGCCATTCGTGCTCGGACTCTGCACAGGTTCTACCCCTATCGAGACTTATGCCGAACTCGCAAGAATGGTTCAGGCGGGAGAGCTTTCTTTCCGCAATGTGATATCCTTCAATATGGATGAGTATGTAGGACTGCCGGAAGAGCATCCGGAGAGCTACCACTCCTTTATGCGCACCAACCTCTTCAGCAAGATTGACGAGCCTGAGGAGAATATCCACATCCTAAACGGAAATGCGCAGGACCTTGATGCTGAATGTGCAGCCTATGAGAAGGCAATAGTGGAAGCCGGCGGATTTGACCTCTTCCTCGGCGGCATCGGAGAGGATGGCCATATCGCATTCAACGAGCCGTTCTCGCCTCTGACCAGCCGCACCCGTGTTGTTACCCTCACCGAGGATACCAGAATCGTGAACAGCCGCTTCTTCGGAGGAGATATGAACCTTGTTCCTAAGCAGGCCCTGTCTGTAGGTGTTGCTACCGTTACCGATTCCAAGGAGGTTGTCATCCTGGCTTTCGGACCGAAGAAAGCCCGTGCCATCCACGATGCAGTCGAGGGCCCGTACAGCCATATGTGCACTGTATCCGCACTCCAGAACCACCAGAACGGCATCATCGTAGCTGATGAGGCTTCAGTCGGAGAACTCAAGGTTAACTCATACAAGTATTTCAAGGCCGTTGAGGCAGTCGAAAAAATCTGAGATATGAAAAAAAACATTATCGCAGGCGCTCTAGTTGCGCTCGCAGCACTTTGCTCATGTGAAAAACAGCATCAGGTAGGTATTGTTGCGCATCGCGGTTATTGGCAGTGCGAGCAGGGCGGAGGAGCCCACAACTCCATCGCAGCCCTTGCAGCAGCTCAGGACCTCGGTTTCTGGGGAAGTGAGTTCGATGTCAATATGACCAAGGACGGCGAACTTATGGTTTATCACGACAGCGAGGTAAACGGAATGTATTTCAAGGACTACAACGCTGCCGACTTTGCGGATATCCGCCTTTGCAACGGAGAGAAAATCCCTACTCTTGACGAGTACCTGACCCAGTTCGAGAAAAACAGGAAGTGCCGCCTCGTCTTTGAGCTCAAGTGGCACGCTACTCCTGAACTCGAAAGGCAGGCTGTGGAGCTGAGTATCGAAAAGCTCAAGGCTCACGGACTCTTCAATCCCAAGCAGGTAATTTTCATCTCCTTCTCCTTCAACCAGTGCAAACTCTTCAGCCAGCTTGCACCGGGCTTTACCGTGCAGTATCTGGGCGGAGACCAGGAACACAATCCTGATGTATGTTTCGAGAACGGCATCAACGGTATCGACACAGGCTACTGGATTATGTATAAGGATCCGAGCTGGTACCAGAAGGCACGCAGTCACGGTATGAGTGTCAATGTCTGGACAGTTGACAGCATAGACGATATGCGCAAGTGCATCGAGATGGGCTGCGACTATATTACCACCAACAAGCCGGAAGAGTGCCGCGCCCTCCTTAAGGAGATGGGCGTCAAGGAGCTTAAGGCAGGAAAGAATCTATAATTTCAATAAGATATGAAACATTTCTCATTGCCTAAAGATGGCGGTCTTATCGAGAAAGGTCTTCCTAAAGACATTCTCCACGGAAGAGAAAGAATTTATACTGAAATAGGTGAAACTCCGTTCTCTGTCAGTCAGGTCATCTGTGACCGGATACTTGAGATGGTTGCTGATTTCCGGAAAGAGAATCCGGGAAAGCTTTTCCGTCTCGGACTTTCTTCCGGCACCTCTCCGGAGCCTCTTCTCAAGGACCTTCGCGAGGCTTATGCCGCAGGAAAGATTTCTTTCAAGGATATTGCTGTGTATTCGACAGACGAGTATTATCCGGTTTCAAGAAATGCCCAGCAGAGCCGCAATTACAAGCTTCATCACGATCTTCTTGACGAGGTGGACATACTTCCTGAAAACATTCACATTGCGGATGGACTGGTAGAGGAAGACAAGGTCAGTGACTATTGCGCACGGGCCGAGGAAGGACTTCGCAACCTTGACCTTCTTGTGATGGGTATAGGTGAGCACGGCCAGATAGGTTTCAATGAGGCCGGTTCGCTCAACACATCCAAGACCCGTCTTGTGCTCCTGCCATACAAGTCCCGCAGGCGCCAGGCCCACAACTTCAACGGTGATATGGCAGCTACTCCAAGCAAGGCCATCACTATGGGCGTTGCCACTATGCTTTCAGCCAAGAAGGTGATTCTTATGGCCTGGGGTGAGGACAAGGCAGATATGGTTCAGCAGATTGTGGAGTGCAAGAATACTCCTGACTATCCTGCATCCTTCTTCCAGAAGCATCAGGATGTCACCCTCTATGTGGATGAGAACTCATCAGCGAAGCTTACCCGTGTGGTAGCACCTTGGCTCATAGGCCCTTGCGAATGGACCCAGAAGTTCCGCCGCAAGGCTGTGATCTGGCTCTGCGAGCAGGTTCACAAGCCGATTCTCAAACTTGGTTATCAGGATTATCTCCAGAACGGACTCGGAGAGCTCCTCGAGAATTTCGGGCCTTATGACAAAGTCAATATCGAGGTCTTCAACGAGCTGCAGCACACGATTACCGGCTGGCCGGGAGGAAAGCCTAATGCCGACGACTCCACCCGTCCGGTGCCTTCTTCTCCATATCCGAAGAAGGTGGTCATCTTCTCACCTCACCCGGATGACGATGTGATCTCAATGGGAGGTACTTTCATCCGCCTTGCTCACCAGGGACACGATGTGCACGTGGCTTACGAGACCTCCGGCAATGTTGCCGTTCACGACGACGTGGTGCTTCAGCATATGGATGCGGCACGCGAACTTGGCTTCGGCGACCGTTTCGACGAGGTTAAGGCTCTCGTGGCATCCAAGGTTTCCGGCGAGCCGGAGCCAAGGGCACTGCTCGAACTCAAGGCAGCTATACGCCGTTCCGAAGCCAAGAGCGCGTGCCGCTCCTTCGGGCTCAACGACGAGACCAATGTCCACTTCCTCAATCTTCCGTTCTACGAGTCCGGCGGTATCAAGAAGCTGCCTCGCTCACAGGCCGATGTGGATATCATCAAGAATCTGCTTCAGAAGATTCAGCCTCAGATGGTATTTATGGCCGGAGACCTTGCCGACCCTCACGGCACTCACCGAGTCTGCACCGAATGCGCCCTTGAGGCCCTCGACCAGCTGCGTGAAGAGGGTGCAGCCTGGATTTCCGACTGCCATGTATGGATGTACCGCGGAGCCTGGATGGAGTGGGAGTTGTCCCGAGTGGATATGGCAGTCCCGCTCAGCCCGGACGAGGTTATCGAGAAGCGTCACGCCATCTACCGCCACCTGTCCCAGAAGGACATAGTTCCGTTCCCGGGAGACGATTCCCGCGAGTTCTGGCAGAGGGCGGAAGACCGTACCCAGAATACCGCTAACAACTACAACCTGCTCGGTATGGCAGAGTATCAGGCTATGGAGGTATTCCTCAAGCTTTGGTAACAATATGAATTCATTCGGAACCCATTTCAGAGTCTCAATCTTTGGAGAATCGCACGGTCCGCAGCTTGGAGTAGTGCTGGACGGTGTCCCTGCAGGCCTTCCTCTTTGTGAGGAGGACTTCCTGGAGGACATCGCCAGACGCGCTCCGGGAGCTCCCGGCACCACTCCACGCAAGGAAAGCGACCTTCCGCACCTGCTTAGCGGAGTGTATGAAGGCCATACGACCGGAGCTCCGCTTACAATAGTTTTCGACAACGCAAATACCCGCTCCGGGGACTACAGCCAGTTCGCTGCCCAGCCGCGTCCGGGCCACGCGGACTACACTGCAAACGCAAAGTTCGATGGCTTTCAGGACCCGCGCGGCGGTGGCCATTTCTCCGGCCGTCTTACCATAGGAATCGTGGCGGCAGGTGTTGTGGCGAAGAAAATTGCAGCTGACGCGCGTTTCTGTGCGAAGCTGCTTTCCATAGGCGGATGCACCGAGCCTGAGCGCTGGCCGGAGCTGCTTGCTGCCGTACAGCAGGAGGGGGATTCGCTCGGAGGTATTGTGGAGTGCAGGGTGGAGGGCCTCAGGCCCGGGCTGGGCGAGCCTTTCTGGGACAGCGTGGAAGCGCTTGTCTCCCACGCTGTATTCTCCATTCCGGGAGTGCGCGGCATTGAATTCGGTGACGGATTTGCTGCAAGCGCGATGAAAGGGTCCGAACATAACGACACGTTTACCGCCGAAGGCCCCGCCAAAAACGGGGCAGGTGGGGTGAACGGAGGCATCACCAACGGTGCTCCTCTGGTCTTCAGGGTGGCCTTCAAGCCAACCTCCACCATACGCAAGGAGCAGCTTACCTACAATTTTACAAGCGGCCGGCAGGAGAGTCTTTGCGCAAAGGGAAGGCACGATGCTTGCTTCTGCCTGCGCTGCCCGGTGATAGTTGAGGCAATGGCAGCGATAGTGACCGCAGATTTATTGTTAAGATAATTATGAAACAAGTTTACATCGTTTACGACTCGGCGGTAGGCGGGTTTGCAAATCAAATCAACCGCGAATGGGCCAAGTCCGGCTACGAAGTGCTCGGGATGATGGCAATCCCCGCTGACGAGGAGCACAAGACTCTCGCAACCGTAGATAGCATAGTTCGCGCTCTGCTCGGTGCCGGTGCGGGACGCGGCACCCTGCTGCTTGCTGTGGGAGGCGGAGTCACTACCGACATCTGCGGCTTTGTTGCAGCAATCTATAAGCGCGGTATGGCTGCAGAATATGTCCCTACCACCCTGCTCGCACAGGTGGATGCTGCTATCGGCGGCAAAACGGGTGTGAACTTCGATGGCGTAAAGAACGCGGTGGGTGTCATCCGCCTTCCCCAGAAGGTGCATTTCCGCAGCGAGCCTCTGGCAAGCCTTCCTGCCGCCCAAATCCGCAGCGGAGCAGCTGAACTGCTTAAAACCTTTGCCCTTTTTGACGAGCAGCATTATGATGAGGCTGTCCGCCTCTTCGCCCAACTTCAGGCAGCCTCCTACAAAGGCACGGTGGTGACCGATGCTCTCCCGAAGATTGTCGAGCTGGCCTCGCTTGCCGCAAAATACAAGGGAAAGGTGGTTGCAAAGGACCTGTTCGATACGGGCAAGCGCCATCTTCTCAACTTTGGACACACTTTCGGCCACGCCATCGAGTGGTGGCAGAGCACTGAGGAGGGCTCCGCAGCCCTTCCGGCCAAGTATTCACACGGAGAAGCGGTTGCCATCGGAATGGTGCGCGCAGCCGAGCTTTCCGAAAAGGACGGGATTGCCGCAGAGGGCTTTGCGCAGAAGCTGCGCGCCGACCTCAAGGCTTGCGGACTCCCGACAGAGCTGCCTTGCCCGCAGGAGAAACTCATGCCGGCAATACTCAACGACAAGAAAATTGACGAGGGAGGCAAGCTGGATTTCATTTATTTGAAGAGGATAGGAAAGCCTGTCCTCAAAAAGCGTCGCATCAGCGACATTACCCTATAGCAGATGATCTGTACAAGCATACAGCACAAGAATTTAGAACAGATATTGACAATACTTGACGACCCCTTCGTGGAGATGGCCGAAATCCGGCTGGACCTCTGCGAACTGGACGTCCCACAGATAAAGGAACTTTTCGAATCCTGCGAGAAACCTCTGATAGCCACCTGCCGCAGCGGCAAGGATGCCAGCGCCAGGATGGAGGCAGCAGTCGAGGCGGGAGCGCGCTACCTGGATCTGGATATCAGCGCTCCGGTCGGAGTGAGTCAGCATTTCCAGAAGCTTTGCCGCAAGTGCGGCACGGAGCTCATCCGCTCATTCCACGATTTTGACGGAACTCCATCGCTGGATTATCTTCAGCAAATAGAGGCCCGCTGCCGCCGTTATGGTGCGGATGTGGCAAAAATCGTGGTTACAGCCCGCTCGGAGCAGGATTGCGAGACCGTACTCTCCCTTTATGACGGCACGCGCACGAGTCTTGTAGCCTTTGCAATGGGCGAGCAGGGTCGCAGCAGTAGGCTGGAATGCCTTCGCAGGGGCGCACCGTTTTCCTATGCCTCCTTTGACGAAGCGACCGCTCCCGGCCAGATTCCCTACGAGCAGATGCACAAGGAGGTATATGGCGAGTTCCGCGGCCTCTACCGTAATGATTTCACCACCCCCGCATCCAAGAGCTTCGCGCAGCGTGCCATCATAGCTGCAGCTCTCGCCCAGGGCACTTCGCATCTTCGCGGCTACACTCCGTGCGATGATTCCGAGTCCGCAATCAGCGTAGCCAAGCAGATCGGAGCCAAGGTCACAAGGCGCGGTACTACGCTGACTATCAGCGGAATCGGGCCGCTCGAAGAGGGACAGCTATCGCTCCAGTCCCTCAATGTCGGGGAGTCCGGCCTTCTTACCAGGCTCAGCATCCCCCTTCTCGCCGCCCTCAATTCCGGCAGCACTCGCGTTGAAGGAAAAGGCACTCTGCCGGGCAGACCGCTGGGCTCTGCTTCCGACATAATGGCCGCCTTCGGCGTAATCCTGCGCAGTGAAGGCGAACACCATGACCGCGAGGTCTATGTCCCGCTCACCATAAGCGGCAAGCTCATCCCGGGCACTGCCGACGTCCCCGGCAAGGGCGGTTCGCAGCTCATCTCCGGTCTTCTTATGGCCCTGCCGCTCTGCGCCAAATCTTCCAAGCTCTATGTCAGCGAGCCGAAGAGCATACCTTATATGTTCATAACCCTCGACGTACTGCGCAAGTTCGGCGTGCAGGTGGGCAACGAGCTCGAAGGCCCTATTGAGATGCTGGAGCAGCAGGATTGGTCATATTGCAGCGGCATACGATTCAGCGTGCGCGGCGGTCAGCACTACACGGCGGCCGATATGGAGCTTGAGGGCGACTGGAGCGCAGCTGCCAACTTCCTTGTGGCAGGGGCGCTATATGGCTCCGCAGAGGTCTCCGGGCTCGACCAGAAGTCCCTGCAGGCAGATATTTCCATACTCGATGTGCTAGTTGCCGCTGGAGCCTGTGTTGCGGGTGATGAGGATGTAATTTCAGTTCGCAAGGCTCCGCTGGAATGCTTTGATTTCGATCTGAGCCATTGCCCTGACATATTCCCAATCACGGCCGTGCTCGCCGCCTTCTGCGAGGGCACTACCACTCTTGCGGGCGTGGGAAGGCTCAGGAGCAAGGAATCCGACAGGGCGGAGGCTATAGTCTCTATGCTCACGGGCTTCGGGGTGCGCGCTTCGATAGACGGGGATGTGATGTCAATCGAGGGTGAGACCCTTGTTTCAAGGCTTATGAACGGCAGGCTCCTGCACGGCGGCTCATTTACCAGCCGTCACGACCACAGGATGGCTATGGCCCTGAGCGTTGCGGCGCTCGGTGCGGACGCTCCTGTCGTTATCGACGACACCGCCTGCGTAGCCAAATCATTCCCGGATTTTTTCGAGCAGTTTTAGTATCTTTGTGCAGCAATGGACAAAGCGCTTAAAGAAATAACCTCGCAGGAATACACTCAAGGGTTTGTTACGGAGATCGAGCAGGAATTTTTCCCTAAAGGTCTGTCCGAAGACATCATACGCCGTATTTCTGCACGCAAGCAGGAGCCTTCCTGGCTTCTCGAATTCAGGCTGGACGCCTTCCGCCGCTGGCAGAAGATGGAGCAGCCGGACTGGGGCCATCTCCAGCTCCCTGAGATAGACTATCAGGATATCATATATTTCGCGGCACCCAAGAAGGATGCCGACCGTCCGGACCATATTGACCCCGCCCTCGAAGAGACCTTCGACAAACTGGGCATCCCGGTGCGGGAGAGGGAAGTGCTCGCGGGCGTGAAGGGCAGCTCGCAGGTCGCTGTGGATGCGGTATTCGACTCTGTCAGCGTTTCCACGACCTTCCGCAAGACGCTTGCGGACAAGGGCATTATCTTCTGTTCCTTCTCGGAGGCCGTCAGGGAGTATCCTGACCTGGTGCGCAAGTACCTCGCTTCGGTGGTGCCGGTGGGAGACAATTTCTTTGCTGCGCTCAACAGCGCGGTATTTTCCGACGGCTCGTTCTGCTACATTCCCAAGGGCGTGAAGTGCCCTATGGAGCTGTCCAGCTACTTCCGCATCAACGCGAGCGGCACGGGGCAGTTCGAGCGTACGCTGATTGTGGCGGACGAGGGTTCGCAGCTCAGCTATATGGAAGGCTGCACCGCCCCTATGCGCGACGAGAATCAGCTTCATGCAGCAGTAGTCGAAATTGTGGTCGAGGCGGGAGCTGATGTCAAATACAGCACCGTCCAGAACTGGTATCCCGGTGATGCGCAGGGCCGCGGCGGCATTCTCAACCTCGTGACCAAGCGCGGAATATGCAAGGGACGCGGTTCGCACCTGAGCTGGACCCAGGTGGAGACCGGCTCTGCCGTGACCTGGAAATATCCTTCCACCATACTCAAGGGCGATGACAGCGCTTCCGAGTTCTACAGCGTGGCGCTGACCAACAATTACCAGCAGGCGGATACGGGTACGAAGATGATTCATATAGGCAAGAATACCCGCAGCCGCATAGTGTCGAAGGGTATCAGCGCGGGCCATAGCCAGAACTCCTACCGCGGTCTGGTGCAGATGAACGGGGGCGCGGACGGAGCGCGCAACTATTCGCAATGCGATTCCCTGCTGATCGGTTCGCAATGCGGTGCGCATACCTTCCCGGTAATCCGCAGCTCCAACCCTAGCGCTGTGGTGGAGCACGAGGCCACCACTTCGCGCATCAGTGAGGAGCAGCTTTTCTATTGCAACCAGCGCGGTATCCCGGCCGAAGAGGCCGTGGGCCTGATTGTCAACGGCTATGCCAAGGACGTACTCCAACGCCTTCCTATGGAGTTCGCTGTCGAGGCGCAGAAGCTTTTGTCCGTTTCTTTGGAAGGCTCGGTAGGTTAGTATGGATTGGATGAATTATACTCTCTTTTCGCTTGGCGGCGCTCCTGTGCTCCTGATTGATGTGATAACATCGGTTTTGGGGCTGTCTTGCGTTTTTCTTGCGGGAAGAAACAGCAAATACAATTTTTGGGTGGGCTATCTCTACACGGCGGCACTCTTCGTGATGTTCTGGAACAAGAACCTCTACGCAAGCCTGCTGCTTCAGCCCGTGTCCCTGGTCATCAACATTGTCGGCCACTACCGCTGGACCCATCCTCACGCGGATGAACGCAGTAGCAAGGACGACAAGGCTTTGAAAGTCTCAAAACTTACTGCCGTGCAGAGGGTGCTTGCTGTGGTGGCTGTGCTTGTGATTGCGGGCGCGTGGGGCTGGCTGCTGGATGAGCTGTTCCCGGCAGACCCGCATCCTTATCTGGATTCCTGCGTGACCGTGCTGATTCTGGTGGCCCAGTTCCTCAGCTCCCAGAAGAAATGGGACTGCTGGATTGCCTGGCTGCTGGTCAATATCACACAGATTATCCTTCATATTTCCGTAGGCCACGTCTTTATGCCTATTGTTTGCGGTCTTTATCTGCTCAACGGCATCTGGTCTCTGGTTACCTGGTCAAAACTCTACAAAAACAAAGCTTAGTACAATGGACAACAATATACTTCTGGAAATCAAGGACCTGCACGCAGGTGTGGAGGGTAAGGAGATTCTCCACGGTGTCAATCTGACCATACGCAGGGGAGAGGTCCACGCGGTTATGGGACCTAACGGGGCGGGCAAGTCCACGCTCAGCGCCGTGCTTGCGGGCAAACCTCAGTTTACCGTGACTTCCGGCAGCATCACTTTTGCCGGACAGGATTTGCTTGCGATGTCTCCTGAGGAGCGCAGCTGGGCCGGTATTTTCCTGAGTTTCCAGTATCCTATCGAGATACCGGGAGTGAGCATTACCAATTTTATGAAGGCGGCAGTGGCTGCCAGACGCAAGGCTGCAGGACTTCCGGAGCTCAGCCCTGCGGAATTCCTGAAATTGTTGAAATCCAAGATGGCTCTGGTGCAGATGCGCGGGGAGTTTGCCAAGCGCGAGGTGAATGTGGGCTTCTCCGGAGGAGAGAAGAAGAGGGCGGAGATTTTCCAGATGGCTATGCTGGAGCCTGTACTGTCGATTCTCGACGAGACTGACAGCGGTCTGGATGTCGATGCGCTCAAGATTGTGGCTGACGGAGTGAATGCGTTGCGTACCCCGCAGACTTCGTCCATTATCATCACCCATTACCACAAGCTCCTGCAGTACATAGTACCGGATGTGGTGCACGTGCTCAAGAACGGCGAGATTGTGCGTACGGCAGGGCGCGAACTTGTGGATTTGATTGAATCGGAAGGATTTGAGAATATCAATGGATAGGAAGGTCTATATAGTCGGAAAGGACCCTGTGCCTGCGAGCTTGACTCTGGCTGCGGGGGAGAGCTTCTTCGCTACTTTTGTGGTGGAGGAGGGAGTGAGTGCCGATGTGACTATGGAGGTGGACCTGGTCGGTGAGGGCGCTTCGCTGGATTTGGGCGGGGTTTACCGTTGCAGTGGTGACGAGAGGGTGGCTTTCCATCTGAATGTCAGGCATTTGTGCGGGGGATGCACTTCCCGCCAGCTGTTCAAGGGCATAGTAGGGGGCCGCTCCCGTGTGGTTTTTGACGGCCTGATTCACGTTGCTCCCGATGCCCAGAAGACCGAAGCATATCAGGAAAATCATTCCATTCTGCTTTCCGGTGAGGCTCAGGTACAGACTTCCCCTCAGCTGGAAATATATGCCGATGATGTGGTGTGCTCCCACGGTGCTACCATCGGCTCGCTCAGCGAGGACGAACTCTTCTATATGCGTTCGCGCGGCATCCCTGAGGCAGAAGCCCGTCAGATGCAGATTCAGTCCTTCCTTTCCCCGGTGCTCGGCAGACTCGGATAGTATTCGGAATTGATTTGGAAATAATGTATTTTTGTTTCGGTATGAATATACTCAACACAAAAATACTATGAGACAAAAATCAATCAGGATGGCTTTGGCTGTAGCCCTTGCCATCGCAGCAGCGTCAAGCTGCACCACTGTGGATTCGGCTTCGGTCGGAATCCGTTTCAGGAAATGGTCCTCCAACGAGAACCTCAGGGGAGGAGTAGAGGGTACCTGCCGCGGCTGGGTGTGGTACAATCCCATTACCGAAAGCATTTTCCAGTATCCTACTTTCATCCAGCGAGTTACTTATGAACCGTTTACGGTCAACCCTAAGGATGCCGCTATTTTCTCTATGACTCCGACTCTGGCTTACCAGATTGACGAGGCGAAAGCTGCCGATATCTTTATCAAGTACCGCAAGCCGGTGCGCGAACTGGAGATGGGCTATATCAAGACTTGCATTTTCGAGGCATACCGCACCTGCGCCAACAACTACACCTCAGATGAACTGATGGCAAACCGCGCCAAGTTTGAGGCTGAGGTCAGGGCGCGTCTGGATGAGTCGATGAATCAGGAAGGTTTCATTGTCCGTGAATTCACCACCAAAATCGACCCTCCTGCATCCCTCACCGCCGCCATCAACGCCAAAAACGAGGCTGTACAAAATGCACTTAAGGCGGAGAATAAGGTGAAGGAAGCTGAGGCTGAGGCGAAGATTGAGATTGCCAAGGCTGAAGGTGTTGCAAAGGCACTTAAAATCAAGGGTGACGGAGAAGCCTACTACAATAAGGTGGTATCCGCCTCTCTCAACAGGTTGCTGGTAGAGCAGTATGCCATCGAAAAGTGGGATGGCAAGCTCCCGACATATTCTGGAGGTGATGCAGTGCCGTTCATCTCACTCTCCAAGTAAGGTAAGCGTCTCCGCGATGACGCATTGACTTGAAGGTGGGATAAGGATGATGTAAGTATCTGTATATCAAGTATCAACGAAAAATCTGGTGCCCTTTCGAGGCGCCAGATTTTTTGTAGATAACTATGTATCAAATAGTTATGTTTCTCTATCCTAGTGCGGGTTTACTTGCAGCACTCTGATTTTGCTTCGCAAGACTCTTTCTTCTTGCAGCACTCTGACTTGTCGCAATCAGCTTTCTCTTTGCAGCACTCAGACTTTGCTTCACAGGCTTTCTCCTTGCAGCATCCGGACTCTGCTTTGCAATCAGCCTTCTTCTTGCAGCACTCAGACTTTGCTTCACAAGCTTTCTCCTTGCAGCAGCTTACCGTGTCACAAGCTGCTTTTTCTTTGCAGCACTCAGACTTTGCTTCACAGGCTTTCTCCTTGCAGCACTCTACCTTTTCTTCGTTGGCGTTGGCTTTTTTCTGGCAACAGTTCTTGCAAGATACTGCACCGAACATCATCAATGCTGCTGACAAAAACAATACAACCTTCTTCATAATCGATAATTTTTAAAGTTACACTTCTGAGCAAAAATAGCAATTATTCGTACAACATATTCTCCTTTTTGTATTATTTCCGGATTGCACTCACTAACACTGTTGTCAATTCGTTTCTTCCTACAATTCACCGCGCGTCGGGCACTGTTGATTATCAGGGAGTTACGTGGCACTTCAGCGCGCGGTGCAGTCAAATTGGGCTCACTGCGCGACTTTGTGAAACATAAGCCTCTGACAATCAGCGACCTGTATTTTACCCACTCGCGCGGTGAATTTCAAAAAGTAAAAGGGAAGTCCTGGCATCCCTAAGCTACACACAGCACACTGTATATAGGTTTTCGGTCGAATAGGGCCCGGCTTCGGAAGGGTTCAGGCGAAATTTTTTAAAAAATTTTCAAAATATTTTTGCGAAATAAAAAATAATGTCTACCTTTGCAATCCGCTTCGCTGAAACCGCGGGGCGCGACTATAAAAGATCATTGAAAAGACTGATAAGATAAGTACAAGCAAGTACCGAGAAACAAGAAATCGAGAGCGTTAATTCTTTT
>SAMEA3663028__coassemble_591_pt1 | contig 13621 bp, 8 predicted proteins | sample SAMEA3663028__metabat2_high_PE_014 | metagenome-assembled genome bin SAMEA3663028 (sample SAMEA3663028) | pig gut metagenome | biome: pig gut; feature: pig-associated habitat; material: faeces | place: France | collected 2012 | reverse complement strand
CATATTTCTTCTAACTTTACCTCGTTATCTCTCTCAATAAGTCAAAGATCTGTGTTTTCCGTTCCGCATATCGCGAAAGGGATTGCAAAGGTACGCATTTTTTTTAATCCTGCAAATATTTCGCAGAAATTTCTTTCAAAAAATCACAAAAATTTTCTGCGCATCTCCCCGGGCAGGGTTTTCATCAGTTCCGGGGAGTCTGTTTTCCGCCTTTCCTATTTTTTGTATATGCACCAGGTGGTCGGAACTGCACGGTTCTCCGTTGCTCCGGCTGTATTCTTCTCAAGGGAATTGACGCGTCCGGTGCTGAGATGCATTGCGGTGGAACCGCCGCCGTCCATATTCACCGCCTCAACACATCCAAGGCCACGCATTATCTGCGCAGTCTCGACTATTGTAGCTCCGTCGCTGCTCTTGATGCGTCCGTCACAGACAAAGAACACGACCTTGCCGTCGGCGGTGAGTCCGATGGCTGTACGGTCAGGGCTCACACCTCTATTATATATATCGTATGGAATGAGTTCGTTGTTGTTGATGAAATACTCCACTCCCCTCGGGCTTTCGCTGAGCTCAGGCAGAATCTTGCCGCCGTAAACGAGCATAGGTCCGGCACCGATGGCATCCACAGGAGCCCAGTCCACTTTGTGCTCCGCCCAGCTGATGTTAGGAGCGGAATACTTCTGGTCTCCCACGAACTGCGGCAAAGGAGCGTCGAAATAGTGGGTGGTCCAGTTCCACAGCGCCCGTGGCTTCCCGGAGGCGTCTGTTCCGAAGGCTGCCCTGGTGACATTGTACATCTGGGAGTACTCGTTCTGCCCTATGGCGTAGCCTGAGTCGGCGCTGCGCAGGGTCCCTCTCACGGTTTCCGTCTGGGATTTGAGCTTGGAATCGATGACAGCCAGTCCCACGGGGTTGGTGTTGTAAAAATAGCCGGCATTGATCATGGCAAGGCAGTCGGAACTCCATTGATTCTCAAGTGTCTTCAGCCCTCCCGGACAATTGGCCCTGAGTCCCACCTTCCCGGTGGAGAGGTCGGCAATCACGTACCAGGCATTGAGCGGAGCCCCGTCGAGAGTGGTGGAGGTGCTGTAGGCCCTGACTTCGGAAGGGTACCCGGAAGGGGTTATCTCCTGCCAGTCGAAGGTGATGGATTCAGGTTGAGCGGCCAGGGAGGCAGTCCTCTCCTCGCTGTAGAAGGTCCTGTCCTGCGTGCTGGCATAGGCCCTGAAATGGTAGGTCTTCCCATCTTCCAGCAGCACGCCCGGCACCGCCTGCATCTGCGCTCCCTCGCGGTAGCGGGATGAAGGGATATGGGCATCCTGGACATCCGGGGCGGAATCCTCGCTCCAGCATAGACCCAGCTCAAGGACTTCTTTTTCGAAGTCCATGGTGTCGTAGAAGAAGACTATGGAGGCGTAGCTGGACTCCGGCTCGGCAGTCCAAATGACTGTCGACGGGTCCAGGTCCTCGTGCAAGTAGAGCCCGGTGTAGACTATCTCCGAGTTCAGGGATTCCTTCACAGGGCTTTTTGCACAGACTCCGAAGTAGTACTTCTGGCCGACACTTATGTACTTTGATGTCAGCAAGGAAGTTTCGTCCTTGTTTGTAGAACCGAGAAAGACAGGCAAAACGGCGTCTTCCTTCTTGTAGTAGACGGCAAAACCCGACTCCCCTTCACTATTGTCGGTCCAGGTGATGAGCACATTCTTGCCCTGACGCTCAACCTTCACCTCGGAAGGGGCAGGGAGCTTCTGCGTCTGCACCGGAGTAGTGGTGTCATCCGTTTCCTTTGACACACAACCCACAGTCAGCAGTAAAGACAGAATTCCTATGGAGATTTTCTTCATGATGATTATTCTTGATGGAACTTTTCCCAGCGGTCCGCCACATGGGTGGCAAGGCGCTTGTAAAGACTGTACCACCCGTCAGCAACCCCTTTGGAGTTTTTCAGGGTGGTGAAATCGTAGCCTCCCTGGTAGTAGGCTATGTTGTTGGTCTCCCACACCCCTTCCTCCTCAAAAACGTCAATGTAGGCTGTCATCCTCTCGACGCCCCAGTTAGGATACGCGCAAGGATTGAACTCCATCTCGAGGTCCATCCCGTAGCGCTTAGCCATCGCGCAGGCATCGTAGAGCCTCTGCTTTTCGACATTTTCGTAGAAGAAGTAGTTCGGCTGAAGGTAACAGTAGTTGAATCCGTACTTCTGCCATACCGAATAGACCGAGCTTTCGAAGCTGTTGCTGTAGTAAGGGATGAAATAGAACTCGAGGTTGCGACTGTTGATGTATTCGGAGAGCTGAGCCATCCTGCTCGCGGCCACACCGGCGCTCTCCACAGGCCAGTAGAGGCCGACAAGCTCGAGATTCTTGAAGTCCTTCCTGAGGAATTTCTTCATCATTTCGTTGATTTCCCACTTGTAGACATCGAGCACCTTGTCCCAGTTGCTCCAGTCGGAGGTGTCATAGCCTTCGATGTAGCCCCACTCCGCTTCCCCTTCCGGGAACGGGAGGACCGGGACCATAAGCACCACTTCCTGCTTGTAGAAAGGCTGGGTGCTCATGGACTTGGAGCGCTCCAGGGCGTTGTCGAGACGCGGAAGGATTACATCCATCCAGGTGTCAAACAAATCGCTTATTTCCGAAAGATAGCAGTAGCGTCCGTAGGCGTTGCCCATGAAGCTGACTTTGTGCTCGGGATCTTTCCATATTTCGAGGAGCAGGGCTCCGTCGAAAAGTCTGCGGGGCGGCTCCTCGTCCGAAATCAGATAGTCGAGGAAGACATCTTCAGGGTAATAGTCCCTCAATTCAGTCACTCCGCAGTAGTAGAGCATCAGGTCGCGGGGATGGGATTTGCGTATTCCGCTCGAGCCGTTTTGGGCTATTGTGAAGCTGAGAGACTTTCCCTGGTTTTTGTACTGATAGGAGAATTCCAGCCGGCCTTCCCTGGCCTCTTCGAAAGGGTTGACCTCAACGGTCAGGGTGACAAGTCCGGGGTTAAAGCCCTTTGCCTTGCTGAGCCTGATCCAAGAGCAGTCGGAATTGATCTGCCAAGGCTCCTTATCATCAACCTTGAGGATAATCTGACCTCCGAATTCATTGATTTCGGCTCTATTGACAGTCTCACCCTGCATGTCCACGACATTGGGGGTTTCCCTGTCCTGAGGAAGCTCATCCTGCGGCTTTTCGACGCAGGATGAGCTCAGTAAAGTCAACAATACCAGAGCGGAGAGAATACTATTCTTCACCATATTTCCATACACAAAGCTCGGACATGGTGATGGTGGAAACCCTGGCTGACCAGCTGTTAGGGTCCATCTCCGTCTTGTAAACTCCGTAGAAGCTGTTGACCACCACAAACCTGTAGTACTGCGAAGTCGGGATGTCGCTGCAATAGTCGGAAATCTGGAATTCGGCTCCGTTGACGCAAGGGTCATACTCAGGGTTTCCGACATTTGAAGTGTCGGTCAGCAGTTCCTGAATCTTCAGCCAGAGGTCGCTGATGTCCACATCGGCAATCATCTTCCAGCTGCCGTTGGTCTTCCAGTCCGAAGGAGTTGCCTCAGGCAATTCTCCCGAACCGGTGTAGGCCCAAATCTGGAACTGGCAAGGATCGTACTGACGGAAGCCCCAGTAAGGATAAACTCTGGCCTTGAACATCTTGAACGGCTCTTTGCTCTTGATGGTGAACCAAGGATTGTCCTGATTCTTCACCCAGCCGAAGTAGTGGTAGGCAATTTCGCCGAAGCACTGATAGCCTGACATCCACAGTCCGTCGAAGAGTTCGTAGCCGGAGAAGGTAACGCCGTAACCGTTGTCAAGATCGATTTTGGCATCTCCCGGCCTGCCGTAGAGCACGGAAAGGTCGTTTCTGTCAACCGCGTAGAAATTAGGCAGTTTGGCAATCATCGTGTAATGGATGTCAGTTTCGAGATTGTTCACCACAAAGGCATAAGGCTCGGTGAGGTTCAGCGTGGTGTCGGTAAAACAGCCGGTCGAAGCCACGGCACGGGAGACGAGCTCCATATGGACTTTGATGGCTGACAAATCCACACCCTCCTTTTCGAACTGGAAGGTGATGGTGTGATTGACGTTGTCAATCGCACCCTCGAAGGCATCGTCGCCCCAGTAGGCTACAGCCAGACGCACGGGTGCTGTAATCGGACGGGCGGGAATCTCCGTCTCGAACGGAGCCGGAGTTTCCTCGCAGGCCGCTGCCATAAGCAGGGCAGCGGCTGCTAGCATTATACTGTAGTATCTTGTTTTCATATAACGAGCAATTCAATTAATTCCACATCGGATTCTGCACCAGACCGGCTGACACATCGAGTTCACCCTGAGGGATAGGGAAGAGGTAGAACTTGTCCTCCCAAACCCTCTCCTCGAAGGCAACTCGTTTGTGGAAGGCCTCGCAATTGAGGAAGGACTGGGTGTTAGGATCTCCGCTTTGTGTGTCATAGCCCCACATTCGGCCTCCGTCTCCCCACTTGCGGTCATCCCTTTCTCCTCCGAGGTCAGGCTCACCGCTGAGCAGACGGCGGCGGGTGGTGAAGTAGCGGTCACCCTCGAGGCAAAGCTCGATCTGACGCTCGCGGATGATGTATTCCCTCTGGAGCACCTTGTTGCCCTTGATATCAGGATAAACCTCGAAGATGCCCGGAATTCCGGCGCGCTCGTGAATCTGGTTCCAGTATTTCTCGATATCCGGGTTGGTCGGGTCGTACTCGTTGAGAGCCTCGATGTAGTCCAGGAGCACCTGGGCGTAGCGGATGTAGATGGAAAGATAATGGCCAGGCAGGCGGCTTTCGTAGAAGTCGGCGTTGATTACCCTCTTCTGAGGAGCGAATCCTGTGATAGGATATGAGTAGGTGCCGGCGGTGGTGTTGGCGTGTGATGCTCCGCCGAAGTAGAACTCTACCCTACCCCAACCGTCCTTCTGGTTGACAGGTGTTGAAGAACTGAAGCCGTTGCGGCGGGCAGGGTCTGTGTTTCTGCAGAGGATGACCCTGTGGTTGTAGTTGACGGATGCGTAGTAGCGCGGTTCGCGTCCCACATTGATTCCCCAGTCATTCTTGGCGTGTCCCCAGGCATCGAGATTGATGATGTCGGTGAGCCACTCCTTCTGCTCGGCCTCGGTGTAATTGTTAGGATTGTAGTGAGGTCCGTCAGTTGCAGAATACATATTCTCCACATATCCTGACTGAGGGTCATCGATTCTGCGTCCGTTCTCCATGTAGAAGGCATCGATGAGACGCAGGGTAACTCCCAGTCCGCACATTCCCTGCTTGTCGTTGATAGGAGTGGTGTGCACCATCCAGGTGTAGCGGGTTCCGTTGGCTCCGCTGTCGATGGAACCGAAGATGATTTCCGGATTCCAGCCGTTGTTGAAGAGGGTGTAGTAGCTCTTGAAAGGATTGTACTTAGGGTTGGAACCTATTCCTTCGTAGTAGATGTTGTCTTCGGTGTCGGCCACGAAAAGACCGAGTCCGGCAGTACCATCTTCAGCAAGGTCAATCACACTTCTTGCGGCTTTGGCAGCCTTTTTCCATTTCTCCTCACTGTATGTGTTGTTGGCGAACGGGATGGTCTGCTCCTTGTCGAGGTAATAGTTCTCGTACATCTTGTTGCCGTTCCACTGAGGAGAGGCGGCAAGCAGGAGGGCCATTTCCTTCACGGCGCGGCAGGCAGGCACTGTGGCTCGGCCCATGCCGGCAGGGTCGGACTTGTAGGAAAGCGGGAGCAGAGGCTCTGCAGCGTCCATACACTCGCAGATGTAGTCAATGCACTCATCAAAGGTGGAACGGTGCATATTTGCAAAATCGTGGGAATCCGGGAAATGCTCCTTCACGAGAACTACGGGGCCGTACTGGCGGCAGAGGAGAAAATAGTAATATCCCCTCAGGAAACGGGCTTCTCCTACATATCTCTTCTTGAGATCGTTCGAGAGCTCGGCACAGCGGTCGATGTTCTCCTCGAGCACGAAGGTGGAGCGGATTGCCTTGTAGTAGGTAGACCATTTCCTGTAAAAATCAGTGCCCGGGTCCCAGTTGCCCTCGTTGATGGCATGGGTGCGGTAGGCTGTCCAGATGATGTCGAGCTCATCGGCACAACCGAGCCAAGGGTCGTCCTGATGGAGATTGTCTTCAGGTAGGGCAGCGTAACAGTTGTTGAGATACTTGAGGACCTCGTTCTTGTTGGTCCAAACCATCTCGTCAGTCTTGTAGTCGTCCGGGGTCTTGTCAAGATAGTTGCATCCGGCAAGAGCGAGGAGGGAAAGCAATATAATGGAATACTTTTTCATAACTGCCAATGTTTAGAAATTCATCTTCACACCCAAGTTGATTTTACGGGAGAGCGGATAGGCGCTACCGTTGGGGGAGCCTGTTTCAGGGTCCCACATGTCCCAATTGGAATGCATCCATAGATTGTTGCCGACAAGGTAGAAGCGGATTGAACTGCAACCCAGGTCCTTGAGTTTGTCGGAACGCAGAGTGTAGCCAACCTCAATGTCCGAGAGACGGATAAGACTTCCGTCGTAGATGGTGCGGGTCGAGGCCTGGCGGTTGTTTGAGGCACTTTCTGCGGAGAGTCGCGGATACCTTGCATTCTGGTCAGGGTTTTCCGGAGTCCAGCGGTCCATGGCGGCAGCGTAGGCATTACCCTTTCCTATTCCGTAGTAGAACGGGAAGTAGAAGCCGCTGAGCTGGTAGGTCACCCTGCTCTGGCCGCGGAAGAAGCAGCCGGCGTCAAAGCCCTTGTAGCTGAGCTGAAGTCCGAAACCGTAGTTGATCTTAGGGATGCGGGAGTCACCGATGGCGGTCATGTCGTGGATGTTGACAACTCCGTCCGGGATAGGATTGCCATCCTCATCCCAGGCTCCTGCGATGTCCTTGTACTTCACGTCTCCAGGTCTGACTATCGAGCTGAAAGTCTGCTTCGGAGAGTTGGCGATTTCATCTTCGGAAGCGAAGAGGCCTTCGGCAATGTAACCGAACTGCTGCCCTACGCAGTGTCCTGTCTGGGCACGCCAAGGGTCGATTTCAGAGCCTTCGTCCATGTCGATAATCTTGTTGTCAGCGTAGGAGAAGTTGCCGTAAATCCTGTAGTTCACCGGTCCGATGTGATGGTTGATTTCGGCAGTAAGCTCGAGTCCCCTGTTGTCCAGCACACCCATATTGGCTGAAGGAGCGGAGTTCAAACCGGCGATTCCCGGGATGGTCTGGCGCTGGATGAGAATGTCGCTGCGGGTTTCCTGGAAAACATCGATATCCAGGGAAATGGCCGACCTGAAGAGCTTGAGTTCCAGTCCGAGGTCTTTCTTGAGACCCTTCTCCCAGGTAAGCCCGTAAACACCGATCTGGTCCTCACCAATTCCTGTGCCCCAGCTGCCTGAAGGTCCGAAATAGTGTCCTCCCAGACCGCTTCCCCAGGTGCTGATGTACATGAAGCGGCGTCCACCTATCTTGTCTGAGCCGACAAGACCGATAGAACCGCGGAGTTTCAGGTGGTTGATGGCCTTGAGGCCCCAGAAAGGCTCGTTCGAGATGAGATAACCGAATGCTGCTGCAGGGAAAAGACCGAAGCGGTTGCCCTTTTCGAAGTTCTCGGTACCATTGTAACCGGCATTGCCTTCGAAGAAGTAACGGTCATCGTAGGAGTAGGTCAACCTTCCTGCAAATCCCTGGGTCCGGTAAGGCAGGGCGGCAAGGGAGGTGTAGGCACTGGTCATCACCTTGTGGGTCTGATAGTACATTGCCATCGCTCCTACCCTGTGCTTGTCTGCGAACACTCTGTCGTAGAGCAGCTGGGCCTTCAGCTCGTTGGAGTTGTAGTCTCCCCATCCGTAGTATTTCTCGTAGTTGAGATATTCGTTGCCTTCGGTGGTCTGCGTCAGTTTGTAAAGACCGGTTTCATCGTCCACACCTGTCACGGCATAGAGACTGACATTGCGGTGTCTTGCCTGGAAAGTGGAGAAGAGCACGTCGTAAGCGAAGGAAGTCGAGAAGGAGAGTCCCGGGGTAATGGCGGACAGGTCCTGCTTGAGGGTAATCTGGCTCATCACCTGGGTGCTGTAGTTCTGGTTGTAACCTCCGGCATACAGACGGGCTGCAGGGTTGACCTCGTTGGCACCGATGGTGGTACCGAAGCCCCACTGAATGTTGCCGTCCTCATCGTAGCCGAGAGGAACGCGTACAGGCATAGAGACAGGGTCATTCTGCAGTGAGAGGCTGAACAGATGCGCAGCCGTCGACTGGACATTGGTCACTCCGTTGGCAACGCCCGGCTGGTGGGTGTCGGTCATGTTGGCGCCGATTTCCAGAGTGAGGGTGGTTGTCTTGGTGAGAGTCATGTCCACGTTCGAACGGAAGTTGTAACGGGTGAGGTGGATATTGCTGCTGTAATCGTTGTCAGGATTGTTGTAGAAGTTTCCGTTGTCCTTGAGGTAGGCGAAGGTCACATAGTAGCGGGCACGCTCGCCGCCACCCCTGACGGAAACGGATGCGGAATAGTTGTTGGAGTAAGGCTTGAACATGGTCTTCACCCAGTCCACATCAGGATAGAGGAAAGGATCGGTGTGGTTCTCAGTGTGGTAGATGGCTTCCTCAGAGTACATCTCACTGCCCATATACTCATTGGCAAGGCGCATGTAGTCCGCACCTGAGATCATCTTCGGAAGATTCTGCATCGCAGTCACACCGCCTTCTATCTTCACGCTGATTTCAGGTTTCTGGGCAATACCCTTCCTGGTGGTGACGAGCACTACTCCGTTGGCACCGCGCACACCGTAAACCGCTGTTGCGGAGGCATCCTTGAGCACTGAAATCGATTCGATTTCCTCGATGGCAAGGTCGGACATGCTGCGCTCCACACCGTCAACAAGCACCAGAGGTGTACTGTTGCTTGTGGAGAAGGTGGAGATACCGCGAATCCAGAATTCGGCATTGTCCAGTCCCGGCTCACCGCTGCGCTGCACCACAACTGCACCCGCCACCTTTCCGGCGAGGGCGTTGGTGAGGTTGCGCTGAGGAATCTGCAATTCGTCGTTCTTGACGGCAGAGATGGCACCGATCACACTGGCCTTTCTCTGGTAACCCATTCCGACTACTACAGCCTCTTCCATTTCGAGGGTGTCTTCGTCAAGGAATACATCGAGGTTTAGAGACTTCGGCACTTTCTGCACCTGAGTCTTGTAACCCATACAGAGGAACTCCAATTCAGTTCCGACGGAAGGGACATCCACAACATAGTAGCCGTTGATGTCAGTCATCGAACCGACCTGTGTTCCCTTGATAAGAACAGCCACACCCGGCATTGGCTGACCACTGCGGTCACGCACAGTACCTCTACAGGTTAGGCTCTGCTGCGCAAAGGAGACGCTTACCGACAGGAAAAGCATCAGCGCGCAAAGAAAACTTTTAGGCTTCATCATTTGGAATAATGATTGGTTATTGATTTTTGTGCTAGACAAATATAGGGAGAATAGAAACATTTTCCTACATTTGTGCGGTTTAAAACGGAATAATCTATGTCAAAAAACAAAAAGGAAGTAACTGTCTATTCAGTGGGCGTGGGTCTGCTGATGACCGTGCTCTTCTCTGCAGCAGCCGCTTATCTCGGACTCAAGGTGGGTCAGGTATTCGAGGCGGCAATTCCTATCGCCATCATTGCGGTCGGCCTGACCGGAGCTCTCAAGAAGAGCGACGCACTGGCCCAGAATGTGATTATCCAGAGCATAGGAGCCTGCTCCGGCGTAGTCGTTGCCGGTGCAATATTTACCCTTCCGGCCATCTACATTCTCGGGCTGGAGGTCAATTTCTGGCAGATGTTCCTCTCCTCCCTGCTCGGAGGCGTGCTCGGTATCCTCTTCCTCATCCCTTTCCGCAAGTACTTCGTAAAGGAAATGGACGGGAAGTATCCTTTCCCTGAGGCAACTGCTACCATCAAGGTACTGCGCAGCGGCGAAGGCAGTTCGTCAGGCGCCAAGACCCTTGTCACCGCGGGTATCATAGGAGGTCTGTACGACTTCGCCATATCTACCTTCGGAGCCTGGGCCGAAACCCTCAGCACCACGGTGATGCATTGGGGACAGGTGGTCGCCGACAAGGCAAAGGTGGTGCTCAAGCTCAACACCGGTGCTGCCGTGCTTGGACTCGGCTACATAGTGGGACTCAAATACGCATTCATCATCTGCTGCGGTTCCCTGCTGGTATGGCTGCTAATCATCCCGGGCCTCAACCTTCTGATGCCTGCCGAAGTGGGAGCCCTCTCTGCTGACCAGATATTCAGCAGCTATGCCCGCCACATAGGTATCGGAGGCATCGCGGCTGCGGGTATTATAGGCATAATCAAGAACGCGGGTGTCATCAAGAGCGCCGTCGGACTGGCTGTGGGCGAGTTCTCCAAGAAGGGAGGCGCCGCTCAGGCAGTTGAAGACAGCGACCGTGACATAGCGATGAAGAAGGTGGTTACCGGCGTGGTAATCGCGCTCCTCTGCATCTTCGCATTCTTTGCCTTCGGCGGAGTGGTCAACAATATATGGCAGGCCCTCATAGGCCTCGTGATTGTGGCTGTCATCGCCTTCCTTTTCACTACGGTTGCAGCCAATGCCATCGCGATTGTAGGCTCCAACCCGGTCAGCGGTATGACCATTATGACCCTCATCATCACTGCCCTCGTGCTCGTAGCGGTGGGCCTCAAGGGGGATAAGGGTATGGCTGCCGCAATGATTATAGGCGGCGTCGTATGCACAGCCCTGTCTATGGCCGGAGGCTTCGTAACCGACCTGAAGATAGGATACTGGGCAGGCACCACCCCTGCCAAGCAGGAGACCTGGAAGTTCGTGGGAACCCTGGTTGCAGCCCTGACCGTGAGCGGAGTGATGCTTATTCTCAACAAGACCTACGGTTTTACGGGCGAGGGTGCGCTGGTAGCCCCTCAGGCCAATGCAATGGCGGCTGTCATCCAGCCTATGATGAACGGCGGCCAGGCTCCTTGGCTGCTCTACGGCATAGGAGCAGCTCTCGCCATTATCCTGGACCTCTGCAAGGTGCCGGCTCTGGCCTTCTGCCTCGGAATGTTCATTCCTATAGACCTCAACCTGCCTCTGCTCGTGGGCGGCGCCATCAGCTGGTTTGTAAGCACCCGCAGCAAGGATGAGGCAGTCAACAATGCACGTCAGGAGAAGGGTACCCTTATCGCCTCCGGCTTCATCGCAGGCGGTGCCCTGATGGGCGTGGTATCGGCAATACTCCGTTTCGCGGGCGTGGACTGGTTCCTCAGCGGATGGAACAGCGTTGCGGCGGGAGCGACCTGCAGCGGAGCCGAAGCAATTGCCATCGTGCCGCTGCTCCTGCTGATAGGCTATATGATATGGGCATCGCTCAAAAAGGATTGATATGGACTATCGCATAGGACAAGGCTATGATGTGCACCAGCTGCGCGAGGGACTTCCGATGTGGCTGGGAGGCGTACGCATAGAATCGAATATAGGCTTTGTAGCGCATTCGGACGGGGACGTGGCAATCCACGCCCTGTGCGATGCGCTGCTGGGCGCTCTGGCTCTGGGAGATATAGGTCACCTCTTTCCAGATACTTCCGACGAGTGGAAGGGCATATCCAGCTCCATTCTTCTTGAAAAGGTGATGGCTCGCATCACCGGGCTCGGCTGGAAAGTGGTTAATGCCGATATTACCATTGCGCTCCAGAGACCGAAAATCGCTTCCTATGTCGGAGCTATGCGCGAGCATCTTGCCGCTGTGATGGGCGTGGACTCTTCGAGAGTGAGCGTGAAGGCGACCACTACCGAGCGCCTGGGCTTCGTCGGAAGGGGCGAAGGTTGCGAGGTCTGGGCGGTGGTGATGCTCTGCAAAGACTGAAATTGCAAGATTTATTAAAAAATTTTTGCATTTTCAACAAAGCATTGTATCTTTGCACTCCCGATTCGGGAATTGACATAACACATTGAGATATGGTGTAATGGTAGCACTACAGATTCTGGCTCTGTCAGTGAGGGTTCGAGTCCTTCTATCTCAACAAAGCCCCGCAAGGGGTTACGAGGCGGGGTAGCTCAGCTGGCTAGAGCGTCGGATTCATAATCCGGAGGTCGTGGGATCATGCCCCACCCCCGCTACTTTCTTTTTTTTAACTCAAAGCAATATGAATCTTAGAGACATCAAGAAGGACATCGAGTACGTACTCGGAGCATTCATTGAGGATTGTTCAGTCGTAGCAGCCGTAAGGCCTTCAACTGACGAGACTGTAGCAGCACTTATGGAAGAAGCCATCGAGCTTTACAACGAGCTCAGGGACAAGGTCAGCGCAAAGGTTGACGGCAACAAGAAGGCTTACTTCAACTCCCTGCGCAAGGAAATTCTCGAGAAGACCGACGCACTTTACACCAAGCTAAGCGAGGCAGTAAGGGACGCAGTTGCTGAGTAAGCGGTTTCCTTCAGTACAATATGGGGATGACCTCTGTGGGGTCATCCCCTTTTTTGTGATTATCTGAAAAGATTCTTCACCAGCGCGGCAACATCCGGGACAGTGACGATTCTGATGCCGGTGTTCTTCACCGATTCCAAAGCGCAATATGAACTCAGGTAAATCTGTTTGAATCCGAGTCGGGCAGCTTCAATCACGCGCCTGTCAGCCTGGGCAACCGGGCGTATCTCTCCGCTCAGGCCCACTTCTCCCGCAAAGCATATATCCGAAGGAATAGCAAAATCGAAGGTGGACGACAGCACAGCGCATATTACCGCCAGGTCGCAGGCCGGGTCGGTGATTTTGAGGCCACCGGCCATATTGAGGAACACATCCTTCTGTGCGAGATGGAAGCCTGCTCTCTTTTCGAGCACAGCGAGGAGCATATTGAGCCTGCGCACATCAAAGCCCGTAGCCGAGCGCTGCGCCGTACCGTAGGCCGCACTGGATACGAGGGCCTGCACTTCGAAGAGGAAAGGCCTGGTGCCGTCAAGCATAGCTGCGATTGCAGTGCCGCTGAGTCCCTGCTCGTGCATAGGGATAAGCATTTCCGAAGGGTTGGATACCTCTCTGAGCCCCTTGCCCGTCATTTCAAAAACTGCTATCTCGGAAGTGGAGCCGAAACGGTTCTTGATGGAGCGCAGGATGCGGTATGAGCCGCGGTTCTCCCCTTCGAACTGCAGTACGACATCCACTATGTGCTCCAGAATCTTTGGGCCTGCAATGTAGCCGTCCTTGGTTATATGGCCTATCAGTATGACCGGCACTCCGCTTTCCTTGGCGTAGCGCAGCAGCCTTGCAGCCACTTCCTTGATTTGGGATACGGAACCGGCCGTGGACTCGATTGCTTCGGTGTACATAGTCTGGACGGAATCCACTACCATAAGGTCCGGCTTCATCTGCCGGGCTTCTTCAAGCACATTCTCCAGCAGGGTTTCAGCATATATGCTGCAGTTCTGCGGGTCGCCGCCGAGCCTTCCCGCCCTCATCTTCACCTGTTTCACGCTTTCCTCTCCGGTGACATAGAGGGTGCGCAGCGAAGGGCTGTGCAGGGGAATCTGCAGGGACAGGGTGGATTTGCCTATGCCAGGCTCGCCTCCGATCAGCACGAGGGAACCGGGCACGATTCCGCCTCCGAGCAGACGGTC
>SAMEA3663028__coassemble_544_pt1 | contig 14310 bp, 15 predicted proteins | sample SAMEA3663028__metabat2_high_PE_014 | metagenome-assembled genome bin SAMEA3663028 (sample SAMEA3663028) | pig gut metagenome | biome: pig gut; feature: pig-associated habitat; material: faeces | place: France | collected 2012 | reverse complement strand
ATGCGCCTGAATGCAGTGGGTTGCAGCGGTTGGGGATGGCTCGGCTATGTGGAAGCGGGATGGAAGGGAGAGGCCGCGCTATGGGCAAGGGCTACAGTCTTTGCAGTGGACAGATGGGCGGACAGGATTTATGTCTATGAACGGGATGTGCCCGGCAGTTTCAGCGTGCCTGCCTATTACGGAAGGGGCTATGCGCTCTCGCTCTATGCCGGCTGGAAAGAGCTGAAGCTCAGGCTCTCAACTACACGGTATCCGGGCAGCGATAAATCGCCGTCCTGGGAAGTGAAACTGATGATAGGTATGAAATCTCAGAATTTGAGGCCTATGCTGAGCCCTATGGCAGGGGAGTAGCCCGGAGACATATTGTATACAGGGGCCATTGCATAGTCGGTATTCGGGGCTATGATGGTAGGACTGATGTCCAGTGTAAGGTCCTCGGTAACCTCAAAATTGTGCATATAGGCAAAGACATTGGCGTCAATTGCCTGAAGGAAATAGCCCGCGAAGACCACCAGCAGGGCATAGTCGCGGTAGCGGCGGTAGAGGTTCTTGTAGTACTTGGAAGTCTCAAGAGGGAAGTAGGTGGTATCCTGATTGTTGTAGATGGTGCGGAACCTTTCGAAGTTCTTTTTGAACATGAAATAGTAGTCCAGCCCGCCAATCATTATGCCGTAATAGATAGGGAGTTTCCAGATTTCGTGGTTGTAAATCTGCCCGAGTCCCGGCAGCAGCAGCGAATAGAGAGGCGCCTTGCCCGGCTGTGGCCAGTCATCCGGGATGAAGTTGATGACTCCGTCCATAAGCGTGCCCCAGTACACCAGACCGGCTCCGGCAAAGCACCAGGCTGCCGTGTCGTGTTTGCCTTGGGTGTTGAACCATATGCCGCTGCCTACACCGGCCGCTATCCCTCCATAGACTACAGGCAGCTTCCAATAGTCCTTGTTGTAGATCTGCATTCCTCCGACCAGCACGGTGGAGCCGCAGAAGGCCGTAGTCACATCCATAGTGTTTTTGTGCCCGAGAGCTCCCCAGTATTTCTTCAATGAGAAAATGGAGTTCTTGTCCGTGGTATCCTTCTGGTTAGCCTGGTCATCGTTGAACTTCTGGGAAAAGGCTTCCTCCTTGAACTGCGCCCGGCAGTCAAGCAGGCTCACCGCGAAAATGGCAAATGCTGCGGCAAGGAGGCGTCTTTTACTTTTTGAGAGCATCCAGAAGTGCGCTTATTTCCTTGTCGGAATTGAAGTGAATAGTCATTGTACCCTTGCCGGAGTTGCTTCTCTTGAGGCTGATTTCGCCCTTGCAGTAGCGGGCTACCTCCTTGCAGAGGTCCTTGTGCTCCTGCGGAATCTCGTGAACGCGCTCCTGACGTTTTGCTCCAGGGGACGGTTTTCCGCTCTCCATCAGGGATTTGACCTTCTGTTCGAGCTGGCGTACATTCATTCCTGTGCGGATAACCAGGTCGCAGAGCTTAACCTGAACGTCAGGGTCGTCTATGCTCAGAAGAACCTTGGCGTGTCCCACGCTGATCTGGCCGACTTTGAGGTCGTGCTGCACTTTGACAGGCAGATTCAGAAGGCGTATCTGGTTGGCCACCGAAGAACGGTTGCGTCCCAGCCTTTCCGCCATCACCTCCTGGGTGAGCTGGCATTCGTCCATAAGCCTGCGGTAGCTGAGCGCAATCTCTATTGGGTCGAGGTTGGACCTCTGGATATTCTCCACAATGGCCATCTCCAGCATTCCCTGGTCGTCGGCATCGCGCACATAGGCAGGGACTTCCGTTAGGCCGGCCATCTGGCAGGCGCGGTAACGCCTTTCACCGCTGATGATCTGGTATCTGCCGTCAGCGCGGCGGCGGACCGTGATAGGAGTGATGAGCCCGAGGGTGCGGATGGAAGCTGCGAGGCCTTCGAGTTCCTCCATATCAAAGGACAGGCGCGGCTGGAACGGGTTAGGCTCGATGAGGTTCACAGGAATGCGTACCACATCGGCAGTCGCTCCGGCAGCTGTATTCTCTCCGGCTGCAGGTTTGGAACTGTATGCTACTGGGCTGCGCAGGTCATCGGCGCTCTGGATGTTGCCGAGAATGGCGCTCAGGCCTTTCCCAAGGCCTCTTGGTGGCTGGCTCATATGCTTTGGTTGTTACGCTCGAGTACCTCTCTTGCGAGATTGAGGTAGTTCATTGTTCCTGTGCTTGTCACTTCATAGAGGACTATAGGCTTTCCGTAGGACGGAGCTTCGGAAAGGCGTATGTTCCTTTGGATTATGGTGTTGAAAACCATATCCTTGAAATACTCCTTGAGCTGGGCCACTACCTGTGCGTGCACCTTGGTGCGGCCGTCGAACATAGTTACGACGAAGCCTTCGATGTCGAGGCCCGGATTGCTTCCGCTCTGGACAAGACGGATGGTCTGAAGCAGTTTGCCGAGACCTTCGAGAGCGAAGAACTCAGGCTGGACGGGAATAATCACCGAATCGGCTGCCGAGAGGCAGTTGACGGTGGTGAGCCCGAGCGACGGGGCACAGTCCAGGATGATGAAATCGTAATCGTTCTTTACCGGAGCGAGGGCATCCCTGAGGATGTGGTCGCGGTTCGGAAGGTCTATTATTTCGATTTCTGCTGCTACAAGATTGATGTGGGAAGGGATGATCTTCAGGTTCTCCATCTCCGTAGGGAGTATGGTTTCGGCTGCGCTCACCTTTCCTATCATTATTTCGTATAAAGTCTTGCCATCGGTGGAATCAGGAGAACAGTTGAGTCCCGAGGTTGAATTTGCCTGAGGGTCCGCATCAATGATGAGAACCTTCTTCTCGAGAATTGAGAGGGATGCGGCAAGATTGATTGCCGTGGTGGTTTTGCCCACTCCGCCCTTCTGGTTTGCGATTGCTATTATCTTTCCCATAGACCGCGAATTTAGCAAATTTTCCTTATATTTGTATTCTTTGAAACCATAAAACTTGAGATGGCAACGATAAAAGAAGAATGGTATATAATAGTCAATCCGCACGCAGGCTCAGGCAAGACAATGAAATACTGGGTCCCTGCAGAGCGCTTGCTTAAAGAGTACAATATTCCTTTTTATACTGTCTATACTACACACAAGCATCACGCTACACAGCTTGCAGCGGTTGCTGCCAGAAGAGGGTACCGCAAGATAATGGCGGTGGGCGGAGACGGCTCGATACACGAAGTCTTCGACGGAGTCCTGAGCTGGTGCGAGACCTCGGGAGTCAACCCTTCGGAGTTCTATCTGGCCGTGGCCCCGATAGGTTCCGGAAACGACTGGATCAAGTCTTTCGGCATCCCCCGCGATGTGGAGAAGGTGATTGGCCTTCTTGCCAAGGGCAAGTTCGTGCAGGAGGATGTGGTGAAACTTACGGCTGATGACGGCAAGGTCTCATATATGGCCAATATCGGCGGTTTCGGTTTCGATTCTCACGTGTGCCAAAGGGTCAATGCCCAGAAGGAAAGGGGACTGCGCAGCTCAAGGATATACCTTACTTCCTTGATTTACAACATTTTCCATATTCCAGTCCAGAATGTTGCCATCTATTGCGATGACCAGCTGGTTTACAGCGGGAGAGTCTATGATATGGCACTCGGCAACGGTTCATACTGCGGCGGCGGTATGCAGCAGTGCAGCATTGCGGATCCGACGGACGGCATATTGGACGCTATGGTGGTTCCTGTGGTTACTCTGGGAAGGCTTATTGCCGAACTTCCGAGGATTTACAATCGTACGGTTCACGAATCCAAGTACATACTCTATCTGCGCGGAAAGAAAATCCGCATCGAAGCCCTTGACGACAAGTCCAGGGACATAGTTGAACTGGACGGCGAGATTGTAGCAAATCTTCCTGTTACCGTGGAAGTTACAGGCCAGCACGTCAACGTCCTTACTGCAGAAGGCTGATTTCTCTCAAAAAGCTGCAAAGCCTTTCCCTGCGCTCCCTGTTGGACCGCAGAGCGCTGCCGTCTGCCCCTTTGCTGACGCTGAGCCCTCCGCATATATCCATACCCAGCACCTTCCGGCTTCCGGCAATGGCTCCAAGAATGGTTTCGAGTTCTTCCGTTGTCATAGTGCCCTGGTCCCAGTTGGTGATGAATTCTTCCTCCCGGAGCACATCCAGGTCGAGACTGATGAATACGGGAAGGGGGGAGGGGGAAGCAGGGTCGTAGTCCCGGATTCCCCGGATGAGGCTTACCCTGCATCCGCTTTGCTCCTGAAGGGCCGTAACCCAGTTGCCGCAGGACAGAAGCCCACAAAGGTCGAAGTCGTCGCTGTGATTGTCGAGCAGAATCAATTCGAAATCCTGTTTTATCCTTTTTGCCCGGAAATAACTAAGGTAATGGTAGTCTCCGCTGTCAATCCAGGCTATACCTTCCGGCTCTTTCAGGGCCTTGCTGAAGATTTCAGCGGCTTCTTCGCTGCAATAGCAGCAGGTGCCTTCCAGCTCCCTGAAGTCCAGTCCGGTTGCTCCCGAGGGGTGAAATCCCTCCGCTTCGAACATTCCGCTGACGCTGACCAGAAATTGATTCATGCACCAAAGGTACAAATAAAAGATTTTTTTGCTAAATTTGTGGAGATAATTCGACCTTGCAGAAAAGAAAACCAATGGAAGATCAGCCAAACGTAGCGCCTTTGGATCCGGAGAAGCTCTATTACTCTTGCGACGAGCTGACTCTGGACACCGAACAAGGCCCGCAGACACTGAAAATGGGTGTGTGGATTTGCGTGGATCCGGTAAGGATTCACAAGATGATTATTCGTGAAAAGACCCTGCATGTTGATGAAATAGAGGTCTTCAATCCGCTTGAGAGCAAACTTCGCAGAGCGGATCCCGATTACTACAAGCGCTATATGGGCCTGAAGCTCACCATAGATTATCCGGGCTACGGTACCGGAATAATTGCCCGTATCCCTTTCCAGACCGACCCTGTAGGCTTTTACAAATGGTGGAGGAAAAACAAGCACGAGGACAAGGTCTATCTGAGCCTTCCCAACCAGATAATATTGTTCCAGAAGGTTGCTCTGATGGATAAGAAGATACTCCTCAAAAAGGATCTGGAACTTCTCAACAGATAGTTACATACTGACACATAATGGATAAACTGACCTGCCTACACGATTCTCACGTCGCCCTCGGGGCCGTGATGAGTCCCTTCGCCGGATTTGATATGCCTATCCGCTATCCGGCCGGTATTATTGCGGAGCACAATGCCGTACGCACCAAAGTCGGAATGTTCGATGTCTCCCACATGGGAGAGATTTTTATCGACGGTCCGGACGCAACGCGTTTTGTGAACCATATTTTCACCAATGACATTACCAAGGCCGCTGCCGGAGAGATACTTTACGGAATGATGCTCTACCCTGACGGGGGAGTTGTGGATGACCTTCTGGTTTACAAGGGGTTCACGGCAGAGCACTATCTTCTTGTCGTCAATGCTTCCAATATAGACAAGGACTACGAGTGGATGCTGAGCAATGCCGAAGGCTACGATGTGAAGATTGACAACCAGTCGGAGCAGTGGGGGCAGATTGCAGTCCAGGGACCGGAAAGCGAAGATGTGCTGGTGCGTGTCCTTGGCCTTCCACAGGCCTCAGGGCTCACTTTCTACACCTATTGCGAGCTTCCCGGACTGATACTCAGCCGTACCGGCTATACCGGAGAGGACGGTTTTGAGATTTATGCTTCATCAGAAAAGACCAAAGAACTCTGGCAGACCCTGCTGGAGGCCGGTATTCAGCCTTGCGGACTGGGATGCCGTGACACCCTGCGTTTCGAAGCCGGACTTCCGCTTTATGGGGACGAACTCAGTCCGGAGATATCTCCGGTGATGGCAGGACTCTCCATTTTCTGCAAACTCGATAAGGAAGAGTTTATCGGTAAGGAAGCTCTGGTGGAGCAGAAAGCCCACGGAACTGCACGCAAGCTCGTCGGGCTTGAGGTGAAAGACAGGGCAATCCCGCGTGCGGGCTATAGCGTGGAAACTCCTGAAGGAGAGGGGGTTGGTGTTGTCACTACGGGCTACCATTCAATCACTTTGGACCGCAGTCTTGCCTTTGCGCTTGTGGATTCGGCCTATGGTGCTCTCGGCACTCAGCTGCAGGTGCGCATACGCAGCAAGGTTTTCCCTGCAGAGGTCATCAAGAAAAGATTTTATCAAACTAACTATAAGAAATAATGAGCAAGATCATTGAAGGACTCCTTTACAGCGAGTCACACGAGTGGGTAAAAATCGACGGCAACGTTGCAATCATCGGAGTATCTGATTTCGCCCAGAGCGAGCTTGGAGACATCACCTATGTCGATATGCCGTCCGACGGGGATGAAATTGAAAAGGGAAGCGAGTTCGGAGCTCTCGAGAGCGTGAAGACTGCGGCTGACCTTTACAGCCCGGTATCGGGTACTGTTGTTGCTACCAACAGGGCTGTCGAGGACGATCCTTCCCTTATCAATGCAGATCCTTACACTAACTGGATTATCAAAATAGAAATGAGCGACAAGGGGGAGTGCAACAGTCTGCTCGATGCTGCCGCTTACGCCAAAATTGCAGAGTAAAATGGCAGGAAAGTTCGCGTATTTTCCACATACTGAGGAAGATATCCGGACAATGCTTCAGAGGATTGGTGTCAGCTCTCTTGACGAGCTGTACTCTGATGTGCCGTCGGATTTCATCTTCAAAGGGGAATATGACCTGCCCGACGCTATGAGCGAGCAGGAGGTCAGGGCCTTTTTCGAGGGCCTGGCTGCCAAAACTCCGCGCAAGACAGTGTTTGTCGGAGCCGGAGCTTATGACCATTACACTCCTGCGGTAATCCCTCAGATTACCTCCCGCAGCGAGTTCCTTACCGCTTATACCCCTTATCAGTGCGAGATTTCGCAGGGAACGCTGAGGTATATCTTCGAATATCAGTCAATGATATGCAAGCTTACCGGTATGGACGTTTCCAATGCTTCAATGTATGACGGACCATCGGCTGCTGCCGAGGCTGTGCGCTTCTGCCTTGCTTCCACCAGGAAGAAGAGCAAGGTGCTGCTGAGCTCCACCCTTCTGCCCAATGTCATCCGCACTGTGCAGTGCTATGCCAAATGGGCCGGTACCGTGATTGAACTCATCCCGTCAAAGGATGGCCAGACCTCGTTGGAGGCTCTGCAGGCTGCTCTTGCCGATCCTTCGGTAGGAGGCGTAATAGTGCCGGGCGTCAACCGCTACGGAATCGTGGAGGATCACGAAGGCTTTGCCGAGGTTGTCCATAAGGCGGGAGCCCTGCTGGTGGAATATTGCGACCCTAGCACTCTTGCGGTGGTGAAGAGCCCAGCCGAGTGGGGTGCCGATCTGGCAGTCGGAGACGGCCAGCCTCTCGGTATTCCGCTTTGCTACGGAGGTCCTTATGTTGGCTTTATGGCCTGCAAGTCCGAGTATATGCGAAAGCTGCCGGGAAGAATCGTCGGCCAGACCACAGATGCGCAGGGACGCAGGTGCTTTGTGCTTACTCTTCAGGCACGCGAGCAGCATATACGCCGCGAGAAGGCGACATCCAATATATGCTCCAACCAGTCGCTTATGGCCCTTTGGGTAACGGTATATCTTTCGCTTATGGGGCCTCAGGGCCTGCGGCAGGTCAATGACCTTTGCTACGAAGGCTCCCACCGCCTGCGCGAAGGGCTTCTCGCTACAGGCAAGTTCGAGCCCCTCTTCGAGGGTAAGCCTTTTATCAAAGAGTTTGTACTCAAGCCTTTGTGCGATGTGAAGGAGCTCCAGCAGGCCCTTTCTGACGCCGGCTTCTTTGCTGCGCTCGAAACGGAGGAAGGCTATGTTTCATTCTGTGTAACCGAGAAGCGTACCCGCGGGGAAATCGACGCTCTCATAGAGGTAGTCAAGGGCTTATGAAATATTACGACAAACTGATATTCGAACTCTCGAAAGAAGGGCGCACCGGCTATTCGCTCCGTGAGCCTCAGGATCGGGTATGCCTTCCGGAGAAGCTCGCAAGAAAGGAAGCTCCTGAGCTTCCTCAGGTCAGCGAGGTGGATGTCGTAAGGCATTATACCAACCTCAGCCAGATGAATTTCGGCGTGGATACCGGATTCTATCCTCTCGGAAGCTGTACTATGAAGTACAATCCTAAGATTAACGAGGAAATCGCTGCTATGCCGGCCTTTGCCGGTGTACATCCGCTACAGGAGGATGTACAGGGTGTGAAGGAAGTTTATGAAGGTCTTGACAAGGCCCTTGCCGCCATCACGGGTATGGCTCATTTCACCTTCCTTCCTTGTGCCGGTGCTCACGGAGAGCTTACCGGACTTATGCTTATGCGTGCATATCACGAAAGCAGGGGCGACCACGCGCGCAAGAAGGTGATAGTTCCGGACAGTGCCCACGGCACCAACCCTGCAAGTGCGGCTGTCTGCGGACTTGAGGTGGTAGTTGTGAAATCAAAGGCTGACGGTCTTGTTGATGTGGAGGATTTGAAGCCTCTTCTCGGTGATGACATTGCCGGCATAATGATGACCAATCCCAATACACTAGGACTCTTCGAAAGGGACATCAAGGAGATTGCAGAGCTGGTTCACGGGTGCGGAGGACTGCTTTACTATGACGGAGCCAATATGAATCCGCTGCTCGGCGTTGTAAGGCCGGGAGATATGGGCTTCGACATAATGCATCTCAACCTGCACAAGACTTTCTCCACCCCTCACGGTGGCGGAGGCCCGGGAAGCGGCCCTGTGGGAGTATGCAACAAACTTGTTTCACTGCTTGACAGTGTGCATACTTCAGGCTTCCACGGGAATTTCGGCGTGATGCTCAGAGCTTATACTTACATTCTTATGCTCGGAAAGCAGAACCTGCGTCTTGCAGGCAAACTTGCCACTTTGAATGCAAATTATATCAAGGAATCCCTCAAGGATGCCTACAAACTTCCTATCGCTTCAGTGTGCAAACACGAGTTCGTATTCGACGGACTGATGACGGAGCGAAAGAGGGCGTGCAGGGGGCAACTACCCTGGATGTTGCAAAGCGTCTGCTTGATTACGGCTTCCACGCCCCGACCATCTATTTCCCTATGCTCTTCCACCAGTCCCTGATGATTGAGCCTACGGAAACGGAGTCTAAGGAAACTCTTGACGGGTTTATAGAGGTGATGCACAAGATTGCCGCTGAAGCAGCGCAGGATCCGGACATACTTCACCAGGCTCCTCACAACACCCCTATAGGGCGTCCTGACGAGACCCTTGCCGCAAGGCAACCTGTGCTCAAGTGGGAGGCTTAGTCCAGCGAATCCACCCAGGCGGCTGCGTCCGCCACGTGAAATCTGATATTATGGCCTGAGAAAGTCAGGCCATATTTTTTTTCCGGGTCGTCCGCATATTGCGGCCTCGGGTCCTGCGAGAGTATGCCGCAAAGGGCTTTGAGTCCGTCTTCTCCCAGAGTGCGGGTCAGCTTTTCCTTTACTTCGGCGGAGCTGAATTCAACCTTGAGCTCCTTCCATCTGTTGCTGTCCACAAAGCCGCTGACCGCATCGGGGTGGGAATCGCAGTAGCGCACATAGGGCTTGATGTCATAAATCGGTGTGCCGTCCGCCAGGTCAGCACCGCTTACGCAGATTTCGCAGCGCCCGAAGTCTATGCTCTCGATGCGTACGGAAGATATCCCGAGGGGGTTGGGACGGAAAGGGGAGCGGCTGGCAAATACCCCGACCCTTTCGTTGCCTCCGAGCCGCGGAGGGCGTACGGTAAGCGCCTCGCTTGCCCCGTTGCAACTGAACCCCCAGATGAGCCAGATGTGGGAGAAGCCTTCGAGGCCGCGTATCGCGTCAGGGTTGCGGTACTTGGGCTCGAAGATGATATGTCCTTTCAGGGAGTCCACTATACCGCTCTGGCGGGGAAGACCGAACTTCCCGCCGACCGGGCAGCGGAAGCAGGCTATGGGCTTAATTTCCATTTTCTATCATCTGCAGATACATTGCGCAGAGCGAATCCAGCTGCGGCTTGTACTGCTTCGGCAGCGGGTCGGCAGCCGGGGATTTCATCTTCAGAGGGTCAATAGGATTGCCGTTCTGCCATACGCGGAAGTCAAGGTGCGGGCCTGTACTGGTTCCGGTAGAGCCTACATAGCCTATTACCTGGCCCTGTTTAACCTTTGCCCCTTTCTTTATGCCTTTAGCAAAGCCCTTGAGGTGCATATAGCCGGTGGTATAGACGCTGTTGTGGCGAATCTTGACCACATTGCCTCCTCCCGTAGTGGTCCAGCCTGCGGAGATGACCTGTCCGTCACCGAGTGCGACCACAGGTGTTCCCATAGGTGCTGCGTAGTCAACTCCAGTATGAGGTCTTACCTTTCCGGTCACAGGATGCTTGCGGGCGTAGGAGAACTTTGAGCTGACCCTTTTGAAGTTCAGAGGCGCCTTGAGGAAGGCTTTGCGCAGGTTGTCCCCCTTCTGGTTGAAATATTTGTCTGAATTGCCCTGGATATCCATCCTGATGGCTATTACTTCATCTCTGGTGTCTCTGGTATAGCGGCAGAAGTCCACGTGGTCCACATAGAGCACTTCGCCTTCACATACTGTCTGGGTATAGACGGTCTGGAAGCGGTCTCCCTTCTGAAGGCCGAAGAAATTGACCGTCCAGGCGTATATGTCCGAGAGTTCTCCAACTATGTCAACCGGTGCTCCCGCATTTACGGTATCGTTCCAAAGGGATGATTCTATGACTATATCGCTATAGACGGTCTGCTTTTCGGTAGGCCGGACATAGTTCCACAGATAGAGGCTGTCCGCACATTTGAAGACGGTGAGCCTTGTTTTGGTATTGTGGTAAACGGCATATTCGAGCTTGCGCTGAAGCGAATCTCCGCTGAAATACATATCCACCAGGGCTCCGGCTTTCATCTTTCTCGGAGAGAAGATGGTATCAAGGCGGGAGGTCATCGTGGCAGCGTCCTCAGCGCTGAGTCCGATGCGGCGCATAAGTGCCGGGAAGGTTTCACCGCTTTTGACTTTGGTGGATTCGTGAATGTAATCGGATGCTCTGAATCCGATAGGAGGGATAGGTTCCGGTTCTTGGGTTTTTGATTTGTTGCCCCCGCAGGATGCGATTAGCAGAGAGCTGACAAAAATCAACAGTATCTTGGCTTTCATATATGCAAAAATAATGAATTTTTGTGCTAAATTTGCACTTTCTTGAAAGATATGCACTGTAAACTCGCAATTCTGCTCGCTTTCAGCCTCCTGCTTGGTTCTTGCAAGGATACTCTTGCTTTGACCTTAGAGGAGATGTCCGTCCGGGACAAGGTGGCGCAGTTGATGGTGCCTCAGCATTACGACCCCGATATCGATTCCCTTGTTGCCCGCGACCACGTGGGAGGAGTAATAGTGATGGTCAGTACAAAGGCAGAGGTGGACTCCCTGCTTCCAAGGCTCAAGGCAAGTGCGCAGATTCCTCTTTTTGTGTGCATTGACGCCGAATGGGGAGCCGCAATGCGCCTGAAGCAGGATTACAGAAGACTTCCGAAGGCAGCATATATCAAATCCGATGAACAGGCTTACGAAGTGGGCCTTGCAATCGGAGCCCAGCTGCAGGAGCTGGGAATACACGCCAATCTTGCCCCCGATGCCGATGTCAATACCAATCCGGACAATCCGGTTATCGGCACCCGTTCCTTCGGAGCTGACCCCCAACTGGTGGCGGAGCGTGCCTCGGCTTACGCAAGAGGGCAGCGCGAAGCGGGAATAGCATCCTGCGCCAAGCATTTCCCGGGCCACGGAGATACATCAGTTGACAGCCATCTTGCCCTTCCTGTGCTTGAACATAGCCGTGAAAGGCTGGACAGCGTTGAGTTGCTTCCTTTCCGCCGGCTTATCGGCGATGGCATTGAGATGGTGATGACAGGGCATCTCAGCGTGCCTGCAATTGACCCTGACGGTATGCCGGCAAGCATTTCCCGTCCCATCAATCAGTTCCTTCGTGATTCCCTTGGTTTCCGGGGGGTTATTGTCACTGACGGGATGGGTATGAAGGGTGTAACCGATATTTTTGGCGGCGACCAGGTTGCCGCATGCGTGGCCGCCTATAGCGCCGGTGCCGACCTCATTCTGGCCCTCAAGCAGACCGTAGAGGTGATAGATGCCATCACGGCAAAGGTCGAGAGCGGGGAATTCCCTATGGAAGAACTGGACGCGAAGGTATATCGCGTTCTGAGATTGAAGCAGAGTTTAGGATTGTTACAGTAGAAATACCTTTAAGACAGATGATTACCGTTTATTGCAAGAACACAGGGAGCTACAAGGAGTTCGTGGAAGGTACCACGCTCCTGGAAATGCTCCCTGAATTTGAATTTGACAGACCTTACCCCATCGTTTCCGCCAAGGTCAACAATGTCTCCCAGGGACTCAAATTCAGGGTTTACAACAACAGGGAAATAGAGTTTCTGGATGCTACAGACCCGAGCGGTATGAGGGTGTATCAGCGCTCCCTGTTCTTCCTGCTCTGCAAGGCATCCCACGAGGTGTTCAAGGGCTGCAGGGTCTATATCGAGCATCCTCTTTCAGGCGGCTTCTATGTGAATTTCAAAAAGAAGGACGACAGCCCGCTCAGCGATGAGGATGTAGAGAAAATCAAGTCGCGTATGCTTGAGATGGTGGAAGATAATGTGCTTTTCCACAGAAGGGAAGTGCAGATCGGGGAGGCCATCAAGCTCTTCAGGGAACTTGGGTATATAGATAAGGTAAGACTGCTGGAGACCAGCGAGGATGTATATACCGATTACTATCTGCTCGGAGACAGCCCGGACTATTATTACGGAAGGCTGCTCCCGTCAGCTGCCTATCTGAAGGTATGGGATATACAGAAGTGCTATGACGGTCTTCTGCTCAGAGTGCCTGACCACAGGGACCCGACGAGGCTTGTGCCTTATGTGCCGCAGCCTAAGACCTACGAGATGTTCTCCGAGAATCTGCGCTGGAACATTATTACCAAACTCAACAATGCCGGTGATGTGAACCACCAGCTGCGCAAAGGTCACGGAAGCGAGCTGATACAGGTCGCAGAGGCCCTTCAGGAGAAGAAAATCGTCAAGATTGCCGAGGAAATAGAGGCGCGCTACTATGGTGAGAACAAGGTGAGGCTGGTGCTGGTGACCGGCCCTTCAAGCTCCGGCAAGACCACCTTCTCCAAGAGGCTGAGCGTGCAGCTCAAGGCCTGCGGTCTCCAGCCGGTGGCTTTCTCCACGGATGATTATTTCGTCAACAGGGTGGATACCCCTCTGCTTCCCAACGGCCAGTACGATTTCGACAATTTCGATACAGTGGATCACGATGCTCTCCAGCAGGACCTTCTGAAACTGCTTGCAGGTGAAGAGGTTGAGATTCCGTCATACAATTTCACTACCGGAATGCGCGAGTACAACGGCAAGAAAAAGCGCCTGCGCGAAGGAAGCGTGCTGATTGTAGAGGGAATACACGCCCTCAATCCGAGGCTTACTGACAAAATCGAAGACAGCTGCAAGTTCAGGATTTTCATTTCCACGCTCACCAGCATCAGTCTGGATAACCACAACTGCATTCCTACCAGCGACAACCGTCTGCTGAGGCGTATTGTCAGGGATTACAACAAGGGGGCATTTACCGCCCGCCAGACCATTCAGCAGTGGCCTAATGTGCTTGAAGCTGAAGAAAAGTGGATCAATCCATATCAGGAGAATGCGGATGTGATGTTCAACTCCGCCTATCTTGTGGAATTTGCGGTTATGCGAAATCACGCAGATCCGATACTGAGAACAATACCAAAGAATTGCCCCGAGTATGCGGAGGCTCACCGTCTGCTGAAATTCATACATTATTTCACAGCCGTCCCTGACAATGAGATTCCGCCTACCTCATTGCTGAGAGAGTTCCTCGGGGGAAGCAGTTTTTCAAATTAAGCACTATGAAGCGTTTTGTTTTGTCCCTTGCGCTGGCAGCAGCGATGGTTTGCTCCTGCGCCAATGATTCCGAGCCCCTGTACAAGGATGCATCTGCTCCTATTGAGAAGAGGCTCAATGACCTTCTCGACAGGATGACTGTCGATGAGATGATAGCCCAGACCAACCTGATTCCGCACTGGATGAGCGTCGACTCGTCTGTAAGGGCGGCAATCGCACGGGACAAGGTCGGTGCTGTTCTGAAAGCAAGCGGGACAGAACTGACGAGGTCCCTTCAGGAGGAAGCACTCAAGAGCAGCCGGCTCGGGATTCCGCTTATGTTTCACGAGGATGTCATCCACGGGTTCAGGACGATTTTCCCTATCCCACTGGCGGAGGCCTGCTGT
>SAMEA3663028__coassemble_512_pt1 | contig 14973 bp, 7 predicted proteins | sample SAMEA3663028__metabat2_high_PE_014 | metagenome-assembled genome bin SAMEA3663028 (sample SAMEA3663028) | pig gut metagenome | biome: pig gut; feature: pig-associated habitat; material: faeces | place: France | collected 2012 | reverse complement strand
GACTTTTTGCCCCGTTTTGGGATTAACCGGCCACGGAGTGCCTTCTGAGAGGGGTCAATCCCAAAACGATTTGGAACAACGCCTAAGAATCAGTTTCTGGGCTTGCTTACCCTTACCCTGCTCTGCTATCAGAGGGAAAACTGAGAATAGGCCGGGGGTATTGCAAAAAAGGCTGCCTTCCCGGCAGCCTTATTTGCATACAAGTATATTTCAATTATTTGACAATGAGAATATTGTCAAGATAGAAGCGATGCTGTCCGTTCATTTTGAAATCATTGTCAAAGCCTTCCTTCACGCAAATCTTCACAACAGTGTCAGCAGTAACGTTCTTGATTACGAATGAAGAGTTGGTGAAATTGTGGTCATCCAGAGTTGTCTGCTCAGATGTGGCAGGCTCGCTGCTCTTCGTACCGTTTTCGAACTCACCGTCTCCCTCAATCACAATCTGAAGATGTGACTCATCAAGTACAGTTCCGTTGTTGTGAACAGCCCAATCCACTGAGATGGTTACACTCTCGTGAGCCTCCTTGAAAGGCTTGAATGAGAGACCATCCTGAGTCTTGCTCTTGCAGAACTTCATATAAGGATTCTCAGGAGTACCCTGTGCATACTGGCTGTATGTGCTCGCGTGCAGGTGAGTATATCCCTGCTCTGCAAGGAATGACGGCCAATCTGCTATGTAGGCAGTGCTGGAGTTGAGATTAGCGGAATTGGAATCGCTATAAGACTTTCTCGCATTGGCATCTGCGTAGTCTCCATATACGAAGTCTGAAATAGGATTGCTCTTGTCCGCATTGTATGCGGTGATGAAATCAGAAAGCCAATCGAACTTGTCTTCATAGAGGACAGTCACATCACCACCGGTCTGAGCGGCAGTTACCGTCACAGCAACTTCGGCAGAAGCGGCGGTGTAGATACCCTGTGCAGGAGCGCTGACGGTAATGGTGGCGGTTCCCTCCTTAACGGCAGTAACGACACCCTCTGCAGACACGGTAGCAACAGCCTCATCGCTGGAAGCATAGCTCAAAGCAGCACCGGAATTAACGCTAGCGGCAAGATTTGCAGTAGCGCCTTCCTCAAGGTTGAGAGAAGTCTTCACGGTAATAATACCTGTAATCTCGGTAGCCTCGAATCCGCTATCCTCCCAGAAGGTAAGCTGCTTGGTGGTGTTGTTATAGGCAACAAAACCTGTGAAGTTACCCTTTGCTCCTGTAGGAACCTCAACCGTAATGGATGAATTGTAGGTCTTAACATAGAGAGGAATTGTGGTCTCACCCTGAGCAATCACACCATTCTTGTCAGAACCTGACCATCCGTCATTAACAGCAACGTCGGAAATCTTAACCTTGCAGTTGAGATACTTGTCGAAATCGGCAAGAAGATCTGCAATGGTAAGACTCAGGCAAGGGAACTTGTTGGTAACGGTAATATTGGAAGCACCAACTTCTGCAGCGGTAATCTCAGGGAGTCCCTTGAAAACAGTAGCAGTTGCTGTGAACTCACCCTGAACGGCAGCTCCTGCAACGGCACCTGCTCCGGAAAGCATAGTGTAAAGGTCTGCATTGTAAACCAATACAGCGCCGGTCTCATCCTGAATAAAGATACTCTTCTTGTCAGAACCCATAAGGGTAATCTCTGCAGGATTCTCGAGCTTGATGGTCAGAGCGGTCTCACCGGCAAGAATGGCAGCGTTGATTTCGCCGCAATTCTTCAGAGCTGTCTCCGGTTCCGGTTCAGGCTCCTCGCCTGCAATAGCCTCGATGGAAACGAGGGTTGTGGTGATGGTCTGGTATTTGGTGCTGGCTGTTCCGTTGGTATAGCCGTGAACGCTGACCTTCTTGCCTGCGAAGCCCTCGGTAGCAATAATGAAGATACCCCACTCGCTGCACTTGACGGTCCTGTTGTCGTCTCCCATCACACCCTCGAAGTGGATGTACTGGTACTGAGGCTCACCGGCCCATGCCTGAACAGCCTCATCGGTAAGGATATCAACCGGAGTTCCATAGTCCGGAGTCACAGTCTTGTCAAGAAGCTCGTACTCAGAGGCATTGATCTGAAGGAGACCATTGCGCTCCTGAACATCTGCGGCTGCGAACTTGATGACCTGACCAGTAGCAAGCTCGTTGCCCTTCTTGTAGTACATCATGTTGGCTGTACCGTCGCTGACAATCACATTGCCGGCAGCCTTAGCCATAACGGTGAGTTCTCCTGTAGCATAAGTACCTGCACCCTTCTCGAAAATCTGGGCGAGAGTAGCGGCCTCAGGGGTCGGCTCCGGGCCCGGTTCAGGCTCCTCACCGCCGATTGCCTCAATAGAAACGAGGGTGGTGGTGATGGTTTGGTATGAAGAAGCCTTTCCGTTTGCATAGCCGTAAACGCTTACGGTCTTGCCGGCAAAGCCCTCAGTCTTGACGATGTAGAGTCCCCACTCACCGCACTTGATGGTCCTGTTGTCATCACCCATCACACCGGTGAAGTGGATGTACTGGTACTGAGGCTCTCCACCCCAATTCTGCACATCCTCGTCAGTTGCAATCTCAACTGCGGTACCGTACTCAGGAGTTACAGTCTTCTCGAGAAGTTCAAACTCTGAACCGTTAATCTGGAGGAGGCCATTGCGTTCCTGTACATCAGCGTTCGCAAACTTGATAACCTGACCTGGAACAAGCTCGTTGCCACTCTTGTAGTACATCATATTGGCTGTACCGTCGCTGACAATCACATTGCCTGAAGCCTTGGCCATAACGGTGAGCTCACCGGTTGCATAAACGCCGACACCCTTCTCGAAAATCTGGGCGAGAGTAGTAGCAGGGAGTTCCTCAGCCTTAGCCTGAACAATCTTCACAACATACTCTGCGGTTTCAACGGCAGCAGTTGTCTTGAAGGTAACGGTGTACTCCTTGGCGTTCTCCATATCGGTGTTCTCAGGGATGGTAACGGTAACGGTGAGACCACCCTTGCCCTCTGCAGGCTCAACGGTTGCGCCCTCGGATGCAACTGCAGTCCAATCCACATTTCCTGAAACCTTGATGGTTGCCTCGGTGTCGAATGCACGGAGGTTGATATCCTCTGTAGGAACGCTGAACTTAGGGCTTGCGTCGTTGGTAACAACAACAGTCTTAATCTCCCAGGTAGGAGCGTCAGCCTCGGTAGAACCGTAAACGAAAGCAATCTGAGCCTTCTTTCCGCAGAATGCGGTAAGGTCGATATCTCCGGACTCTACGAAATCCCAGCTTGAGCCGGTGTAGCTTCCATCCTCGTTTGCAGTACCCGGCCAGGTAGGAACATCAAGTTTAACCCACTCTGCAGAATCGGTTGTCTTGGCCATAACTGCGCACTTGGCGTTGCTTCCCTTGTTGAGTGCATGCTCGATATTGAGGATAGCTACCGTCTCTTTGGTAAGATCGAATACAGGAGAGATGAGCCAGCTCTCAGTAGCATAGCACTGATTCACGTATGCGGATGCCTTCATACCGTAGTTAGCGGTCTGCGTCCAGACATAGGTGAGGGCCTCAGGAAGGGTCTTATCTTCGATAGTCCAGGTACCCTGAGTTTCACAGAAGTTAATCGTGTAAGGAACAGCCTCAACGAGAAGGTCCTCATTGCCTGCCTGTGCGATAGCAAGGGTCTGTGAGCAGGTAGCTGCACCTACGAATGAAATCTCGCCGGACCTTGGAGCAAGCTGCTCTCCGTCCTTTTCATTGGCAGCGACTGTTACTTGTACGGTAGCGTCACCCTCTCCCTTGTTAGGTTCAACTGTCACCCAATCAAGAGAGTTGACAACAACCCAGGTACCATTGGCCTTCACCTGAACATCGAATGGTCCGTTAGGAGCAATCTCAGCCTCGATGGTGGCAGGCTCAATGGAGAGTGTGGTAGCCTTTTCTGAAGGCTTTACCTCCGGGTCCTGAACGCAGGCAGCAAACATTGCAGCAGCTGCGAGGACAACTCCAAAAAGTTTGATTGTTTTCTTCATTTGCTTTATGAGTTAATTATTTAAAAAGTCAGTTTGACTCCAAGCTGGCAGCGCCATCTTGAGGAGAAATCTGAAAGATAGATTACATTGTCGTTGCGGAACGAATACTTAGGGGTAATGTTGCCGGCAGCGTCAACAGTCTTTCCGTCCACGGTAAGAGGGGCACGGTAGATTGAATTTGCGTAGTAAAGGCCCCAGTTGCGGTTGAGCATATTGCTGAGGTTCACAACATCAAGTGTAACCTGGAGCTTGCGCTTGTTGGCCTTGTCGTAGAAGATGTCCTGGGCAATCTGCATATCGAAATGATGCTCGAACTTGGATATGCCTGCATTGCGCTCGCTCCACTGTCCGCGGTGAGTTCTCAGATACTTGTCGGAAGCAATGAATTCCTCAAAAGCGACTGCATCTGCAGTCTTAGACCAATTCATTGAAAGAACCTCATCCTCGGTAGGAATGTAAAGGAGGGTGTTCAGAGCGATGCCGTCTCCGTTGATATCAGTATCGGCGGTATCATAGAAAATGTATGAATACCTCTGTCCGGATGTGCCGGAGTAAGTAAGTGAAATGCTGGTGCGCATCAGGCCTCCGGCATAGCTTGGAGAAGTGTACATCGCAACTCCGCTGACCTTGTGAGGCTGGTCGAAGATGGAGTATGAGAGCTCAGGGTTGTTGATATCCACAGACTTGAGGGTACTGAGGTTGGAATGTGCCTGAGAGCTGAGTCCGTCGTTGCAGGTATAGCTGTGACCATAGGTGTAAGCTGCCATCAAATCAAGACCGAAGTTGAAATGCTTTTCAAGCTTTGCAGAGAGGGAATATGAATATCCGAGGTTCGTGTTGCCAAGGGAAATGATAGTACTGTAGTCACTGGTCTTGGCAGCGTAGAAAGGTGCGGCGACATCAGGATTGGAAGAGCCGACAGGAAGGATACTGCCCTTCTGCTCAAGAGCAATGTTTCTGAAATAGATATTGTTGAAAGTCTTGCTGAAGAGAGCGTCGAGAGTTATCTTCCATCCTCCCTCAAACTCCTGGTCGAGACCGATGTTCGCACGGAATACCTGAGGATACTTGAAGTTCTTGGAAAGGGTATTGATGGTCTGGCCTGCGCCTGAACCCTGAACGCCCTTGACTGCAACTACGCCTTCCTTGAGATTACCCTCAGCATCGAAGGCATCTGCCTTGGAAACGCTCTTGCCCGTTGCCTCGTTCTTGTACCAGGTAAACTTGTTTCCGAGAACTATGTCGTTGTACGGGTCGGTAGTGATAGGAAGGAGAGCAAGCATATTCTTATCCTTGATATCAAGGGACTTGGTTTCCATTCCGGTGTTGTTGTAGGCGTTGGACAACCATACGAAAGGAACGCGTCCGGTGAAGAGACCGACACCTCCGCGAAGCAGAGTCTTGTGCTCCTCGTCAGCGAACCAGCGGAAACCGACACGTGGGGACCAGAGAATCTGAGCGTCAGGGATTATGCCCACCTGCTCGGAAGGGTCTGTAGAATAAACAGCCGCATTCGCATTGTAGTCAGGATTGGTCGTAGGCTTGTTGAGAAGCATAGGGACATCTGCGCGAATACCGTAGGTGAGGGTGAAGTCACGGCTTGGCTTCCATTCGTCCTGGAGGTAAAGTCCGAGCTGCAGAGCGTAGGTGGTTGCGAACCAGTCCGGTCCGGTAACTCCCTCTACTGTAGGGTCTGCGTAGTTGTAACGGTACTCGGAAGCTGTGATATTGTCCGGAGTCTGCAGGAAGTAGTCATTCATTTCACTGAAATAGAACTGACCTGTCGCATAGGTGCGGTAAGCATTTGCAAAGGAATAAAGCTCATTGTGAGTTCCTGCGGTAATGGTGTGATTGCCAAGGGCAACGGTCAGGTTATCCGTGAGAGTGTAGGTATTGGTCAATATCTTGTTGATATATGAGCAATAGTGGGTACCGAGGTCAAGGACGGTATTATCACCGGAGGTATAGATGGTAGGTGCTGCATAAGGAGTCGTGCGCACTTCATTTACAAGCACCGCCGTCGCACGGAGCTCATTGGAGATATTGTCGCTGATGCGGCTGTTGAGCTCTCCTACGATGGTATGAGTCCTGTTGACCCTGTCGTAATTGGAGTTGTTGAAGTAATATGTCTTCGCTCCCTGGCCGCGACTCTCGTTGTTGGCATCAAGAAGCTGGTAGCGCAACATCAATTTGTTGTCTTCATTGATGTTCCAGTCGATACGGGCAAGAGTGTTGAGGGACTTCTTGTGCGTTTTCTGAAGATCAAAGCCTTCTACAACCTTTACTCCATTGGCATCCAGGCCATTGTTGGTGTAGTACTTGAGATAGAGGTCAATGGCCTCCTGGGCGACCGCAGAGTCGAAGTATTTATGCTCTTCTCCACCGATTGTAATAGGAGTCTTGAGGAGTCTGGTGTCCTGGTCTTCGTAAGAACCGGCGACAGGAGAGTAGATATTCGGCTGGGTATTGTTGTAATACTCCGCACTCAAGAATATGAAAAGCTTGTTCTTGACAATAGGAGCTCCGAGGGTAAAACCGTAGGTTTCGGTCAGCTGCTGGTCATACTTGGTACGCCTTCCCTTCCCTGTCTTATTGCCTTCTGCATCGAGAATAGGGTCAAGAGATGAAAGTGCGAACGGGTCGTTCAAATCGGTAGGACCAGGGGTGGTTCCGATGAAATTCTGATCATAGTAACGGCTGTAGAAGGTTCCCTTGACCTTGTTGGTACCGGACTTGGTGATGGCATTGATTCCGCCTCCGGTAAATCCGCTCTGACGCACGTCGAAAGGAGCTACGACAACCTGAATTTCCTCGATAGCGTCGAGAGAAATAGGGTTGGCGCCAACATTCGCACCGTTCATACCGTCACTGGAAAGTCCGAAGGAGTCATTGGCTACAGCACCATCTATCTGGAAGGAATTGTAGCGTGGGCTGGCACCTCCGATGGACATACCTCCCTGCTTACTGGAAGCTGCCTGAGGGGTAAACTTTACAATATCGAGCACGCTCTTGCTGATGGACGGCATCTGCTCCACCTGACGCAGACTGAAGCTTGAGCCTGCGCCGGTCTTGCTGGCGTTGAAACTGCTTTCGCTCACCACCACCACAGCATCGAGCTCGTTGCTTGCCTTGAGGGAAGCATTGATTTCGTAAGTTTCACCAAGCTTGAGAGTGATGTCAGTGTAGCGACGCGCCTCCATTCCGAGGAAGGAAATCTCCACCTCGTAAGGGCCGCCGGTACGCATACCGTTGATGAAATATTGGCCGGAGCTGTTTGCTACGGCATAGTACTGCGAGCCTGTCGGGGTATGGACAGCAATAATAACGGAACCCTCAAGTGGGGCTCCGTTCTCATCTGTCACAATACCGCTTACAGAAGATGTCGTCACCTGGGCAAATGCAGGCGAGACGCAAAGGATAGTGGCCAGAACGGCAACCAGGGCCTTCAAAATTTTATTCATTTGTCAGTCAGTATTGATTTGCCGCAAAGATACAAAAAAAAGACGGACGCCGCAAAGGCGCCCGTCCGAACAATCAAATCATTTGATTAGTTGAAGAGGTACTTGATTCCGAGCAGAACCTGCCAGCACTCGGTAGGGCTCACATAAGTCTTAGAGTAGCTGCTCTCAGGCATAGCAATCTTGCCGTCGGTAGGAGTCATGTAGAATGTCGGCTTGCCGGAAGCATCGGTTCCTGCATAGGTGAGAGGAGTGATGGCGGTAATGTCGGTACCGGTCTGGTATGCAGACCACTTGCGTACACCCCAGTTGCTGTTGAGCAGGTTTCCGAGATTCTCGATTGAGAGGCTGAGCTGGAAGTTGTGCTTGGTTCCGGCAACCTTGAAGCTGAAGTCTTCAGCTACGCGCAGGTCGAAGCGGTGAACGAATGGTGAGCGTGCGGCGTTAGCCTCTGCATACTGTCCCTTGTGGCTGCTGAGATACTTGTCCTGAGCAAGGTACTTGTCGTAAGCTGCAATCTGGTCAGCCACTGAAAGGGTACCATAGGTCTCAAGTTTATCACCGCTCTTTCCGTTTGTATAGGTATGCTCAACGAAGTTCACATCTGCGCCGGACGGATAGATGTACATCAGGTCGGCGGTGTTGCCGTCTCCATTCATATCGTTTGCGTAAGCGTAGCTGTAACCGCCTGCTGAGTAAGCGGTGTAGTAGAGGTCAAGGTGAAGACCGTCGCCACCGAAGATGGAGATAGGCAGGAAGTAGTTGATGTTGGCGGTGAACTTGTCCGGAATCACATAGCGGCTGCGCTGCAGGGTTGCATAGTTGGCACCGTTGACAGTGTACAGTCCCTCGAATGCGGATGCTGCGGCAGAACCAGGCATGGTGGAAACTTCCTTACCCTCAGTGTGAACATAGGAAGCGCTGAGGTTGAGGTTCTTCACCGGCTGAGCCTTTGCAGAGAGTGCGAGGGTGTAACCGTAACCCTGGTTGGAATTGGTAAGCACGTATGCACCCTTGAGGTTCTGATACTTGTAATCATTAGGAAGATTCTTGTAGTTTACACGGTTGTCAGCACCGGCAAAGCCGTTGACATAGCTTCCGTCGCTGTTCTTTGCAAGAACCACCTCGTCATTGAGGTTGATGTCGGCAAGACGTACTCCGTAGAGGGTCTTGGTGAACATACCTTCTGCGGTAAGGGTGAGAGGGAAGTTAACCGGAACTGTGTAATCTGCTGCAAGGGAAATCTTGGCCTGCTGAGGCATACGGAAGTTCTCGTCAACGCCCACAACGCTGTTCTTTGCACCAAGGGACACCTGACCGTCTTCAGGAGTTACGGTAGTGTTGATGCCGAGAGCATTGGCTGCTTCTTTGACGTCGGTGATGATCTTGCCGGTAGCAGGATCGTAGAGCTTGTCGATAGCGGCAATGCCGTCTGCATTGGCGGTTCCATCGGAGTTGATGGCGGCAAAGTTCTTTGAGGTCTGAATCATTCCTGCACTCTGAGGCATGTTGGTGAAGAACACCAGAGGGAGACGGCCCTGGAACAGACCGGCGCCACCGCGAACGATGAGGCTCTTGTCTTCCATTACGTCCCAGTTGAAACCTACGCGTGGAGAGAACTGAACGCGGGTGTTGGCATAGCGTCCGGTGTCGATGTGCTGACCACCGAAGTCAAGTGCCTTGATTGCGTTGTTGGTAAGGATGGTGCTGTTGTCGAATGCAAGCATGTCGGCGCGAACACCGTAGGTGAGCTTGAAGTTGCCCGCTACAGACCACTCATCCTGCAGATAAGCACCAATCTGGCTGTATGCAACCTCTCCGCGAGGGTTAGGGTCACCGTTGTTACCGATGGTAAGGCAGGCTGAAAGCGGTTTACGGCCGTTTACGAAGTCCTCCATACTTGCATAGCGGTAGTAGATGGTACCGTTGCGCATGTAGGAGTTGGAAGCCTTCTGGAACTCGTAGCTTGCACCGGCAACAATGTGGTGGTCTCCGAGGGTGTAGGTGATGTTGTCCTGGATGCTGAACACATTGTTCTTCACACCGTTGTTGTAGGTGAAGAGCTCATAACCGAGAGACATCATCGGAGAGTTGCTGTATTTAGAACCGTTGAGAATGTCTTCACGGTTAGGACCGTCCATAATGTCGATGTGAGGGAAGATGGCAGAGTTGCTTCCGCGCTGGTCGTTGATTGCGGTGTAAGTGGCGATGAAGCGGTTTGATAGCCTGTCGCTCAGACGGCTGTTGAGCTCTCCTGCCACGGTCATAATGTCGTTCTGCTGGCTGTACATGTTGTTAGCAAAAGCCATAGACTCGAGGCTGGAACGGTTGAATGCCTTGTTGCGAAGACCGTCGTCGCAAGAGTTTCCGTTAGGAGCGTACCAGGTGGTGTTGGTAGTGTTGTTGAAACGAACGCTGAGCTTGTGCTCATCGCTGATGTTCCAGTCAACACGGGCGAGAATCTTGGTATTCTCGATTCCACCAGGGAAGTCGGTCCAGGAGCCTGTGTCGTAGCCGTATTTATTCTTCACATACTCGGACACCTTCTGCATGTCGGAAGCGGCAGTCTTGGAGATATTGCCTTCGCCGGCCTTTCCGGCTGCGATGTCCTCATCTGTGGCTGCACGGAACGGGATTGTCTGCTGAGGCTGCTTGGATGACTCGAAGTTCACGAAGAAGAAGAGCTTGTTCTTGATGATAGGACCGCCGACGGTGAAACCGAAGGTCTTGTTCATCTCCGGGTCCCTTTCTCCAAGATCGGTGTCGCCAATCTTGTTTCCACGAAGGTTCTCATCATGATAGTAAGCGTATGCTGTAGCCTTGTAGGTGTTGGTACCTGACTTGGTGATAGCGTTGATACCACCTCCTACGAAGTTGCTCTGACGAACGTCGAAAGGAGCGACAACAAGCTGGATTTCCTCGAGGGCGTCGATTGAGATAGGGGTGCCGCCACCAGGAAGGTTGGAGGAAAGACCGAAGTTGTTGTTGAGGTTTGCACCGTCCACAGTGAAGTTGGTAGAACGTCCGTCACCACCTGCGAAGCTCATTCCGTTTGCATAAGGAGAAAGCTTTGTGAGGTCGGCGATGCTGCGGCTTACAGAAGGAAGCTCGTTCATCTCCCTGTTGGAAACGTTTACGGAAGCACCGGTCTTCTGCTGTGAGAAGCGGGTGTTGGCCGTAGCGGAAACGACAACCTCGTCAAGCTCGAAGGCTGCTGTTACGAGGTAAGCATCCTGATTGTAGCTCTCACCGAGTGCGAGGGTGATGTCCTCGAACTTTACGGTCTGGGAACCGATAAGGGAAATGGTAAGCTCGTAAGGTCCACCAGGACGCATACCCTGGATTGAGTAACGACCTTCAGAGTTTGCCACAGCATAGTACTGGGTTCCTGAAGGAGTGTGGAGAGCCACTACGGTAGCACCTGCGAGAGGCGCACCGGACTCATCTGTCACCTTACCACCGATGGAAGAGGTGGTAAACTGTGCTGATGCTGCGACTCCGATGAGGAGGGCTGCAACGGCAGTGAAGAGTTTTTTGAACATTTTTAACATAAATTAATAAAGTTGGAAAAACAATTTCTGAGCAAAAAAAATCCGACTGCAGGGAGTGCAGCCGGTATGGGTGTGATATGCATAAAGATAGCAGCCCGAAAGCCTATCCGTCTCATTCTTGAAGAAATAGATAAATCGATTCAACATAATAATGACTGCTAACCGGGCGCAAATTTACTGCTTTTTTACAAATAACAAAATTTTTATTGCTACCTTTGCAGGCGGAATTGAAATACGAGAGGACAGATTTGTATGCTTGCAACCTCGTACAAAAAATGCTAAAAATTATGAACTATCTCTTTACATCGGAGTCCGTCTCCGAAGGTCACCCGGACAAAGTCGCTGACCAGATTTCAGATGCCATCCTTGATGAATTCCTCAGGCAGGACCCTGAGGCAAAAGTAGCGTGCGAAACCTTCTGCACCGCAGGACTCGTGGTAGTCGGCGGCGAGGTTCGTTCCGACCACGCCTATGTGGACATTCAGGAAACCGTGCGCAAGGTCATACGCCGCATAGGCTACACCAAGGCAGAATACAAGTTTGACGCAGATTCCTGCGGCATTATCTCCACGATTCACGAGCAGAGCGCGGACATCAACCGCGGAGTCGTACGCACCACTCCCGAGGAGCAGGGTGCCGGCGACCAGGGAATGATGTTCGGCTATGCCTGCCGCGACACGGAGGACTATATGCCTCTGGCTCTCTCCCTTTCGCACAGGCTGCTTCAGGTACTGGCCGACATACGCAGGGAACCCGCCAGCCCTATGCCTTATCTGCGCCCGGACGCTAAGAGCCAGTTTACCGTTGAGTTCGGCGGGAAGCACCAGCCTCTGCGCATCCATACCATAGTGCTCTCCACCCAGCATGACGAGTTCGACACGGACGAGCGTATGCACGAGAGGATTGAGCGCGATGTGCGCGAAATAGTGCTCCCGCGCCTTATTGCCACCCTTCCTGAGCGCACCGCAAAGCTCTTCGACGGCAATTTCCTTCTCCACGTCAACCCTACCGGCAAGTTCGTCATCGGCGGGCCTGCGGGAGATACCGGCCTTACCGGAAGGAAGATCATCGTGGATACCTACGGTGGACGCGGAGCCCACGGTGGCGGCGCATTCTCCGGCAAGGACCCGTCCAAGGTGGACAGGTCCGCGGCCTATGCGGCGCGCCATATTGCCAAAAACCTCGTTGCTGCTGGCGTTGCGGACGAAGTGCTCGTGCAGCTGGCCTACGCTATCGGAGTGGCCGAGCCCGTGAGCATCTTTGTGGATACCTACGGCACGGCGAAGGTCCAGCCGCAGACGCAGAGCGGCATTTCGAGCGCCAAGGGCGAGGCCACGGATGCCTATATTGCACAGAAGATAGGTGAAATATTTGACCTGCGTCCTGCCGCCATCGTGGAGCGCTTCGGCCTGAAAAATCCTATATATGAGCCGACGGCGGCTTACGGCCATATGGGGCGCCAGCCTTATGTAAAGGACGGGCTCCAGTTCTTCGGCTGGGAGAAGCTCGACTATGTGGATGCCGTCCGCGAAGCATTTAATCTATAAGTCTATGAGACAGCTCATTACCCATTTCACTGACAACGACCTTTATACCTTTACCTGCCAGTACTACGTAATGAAGACCTACCCGCGTGCGGAGGTCGAATATACTTTCATTGACCGCAACTCCACCGTCTATCCCCAGGGCTTTGCCGAGCTTCTGCGCGAGCAGGTGGAGTATATGCGCAGTGTCGTGGTTACGGATGAGGAAATCCGCTATATGACGGACCACTGCGTGTACCTGCCTCTGTGGTACTTCACTTTCCTGAAGGGCTACCGCTTCAATCCGGCGGAAGTGGACATCGAGCAGGATGCCGAGGGGCATCTGCAGATCAGCGTGCACGGCAAATGGTTCTCCACGATTATGTGGGAAATGCCTCTGCTGTCCTGCATCAGCGAGCTTATGCACATACTGCGCGGTGACCTTGACCGCTACGATGCGGCACTTGAGGAGCAGCGCACCCGCGAGAAGATGGAGAGCATCTTCGGGGGCGGACTGATTCTGGGAGATATGGGCACCCGCAGGCGCCTGAGCTATGCACACCAGGATATGGTAATACGCGTGATGAAAGAAGTCTATGAGTCACGCCCTTGGCCGGGCAAGCTGACCGGTACGAGCAATGTGTGGTTTGCAATGAAATATGGGGTGAGCCCTCTGGGAACGATGTCCCACCAGCTTATTTCCTTCGAGGAAAATGTGAGCGGAGTGTTCGAAGCCAACTACAATGTAATGAAGAAGTTCTCCGATGTGTTTGACGGGGACAACGGGATTTTCCTTTACGACTGCTTCGGAGACAAGGTGTTCTTCTCCAATCTGTCCAAGAGGATGGCTATGATGTACAAGGGCCTGCGCGTGGACAGCGGCAAGGAGGAGGAGCAGATTGAGATGATTATCTCCAAATACAAATCCCTGGGAATCGACCCTGCAACCAAACAGGTGGTGTTCAGCAACGGACTGAACATCGACAGAGCCCTGGAGATTCACCGCTACTGCGCAGGCAGGGTGCAGGACTCCTACGGAGTGGGCACTTTCCTCACCTGCGACGTGACCGGCTGCCAGCCCATGAACATAGTCATCAAGCTGACCAAATGCCGCATCACCGAGCTGCGCGAGTGGCACGACTGCGTAAAGCTCTCCTGCGACCTCACTAAGACCCTGGGCAACAAGGCCAAGTGCGATTATCTCGCGAGTCTGTTGAAATAGGTTTCGGACAGCCTGAGCGGCGGTTTCGTCCTGCCGTACGAGCGAGGGGGATTCGTAGAATTTGTGTATATTTGTCAGGTTATGCCAAAAGCGAAGAGTAAAGTACAGATCAACAACAAGAAGGCGTCGTATGACTACGAGTTTCTCGAGACATACGATGCCGGGATTGTGCTGGTAGGCACGGAAATCAAGTCCCTGCGGGCCGGCAAGGCCTCCCTTCAGGATGCCTTCTGCTATTTCGAAGGCGGAGAACTGTACCTTCGCGGAATGAATATCGCCACCTACTTCTGGGCTTCCTGGGGAGGACACGACCCGGTTCGCGACCGCAAACTTCTGCTAACCAAGCGGGAACTCCGTCATCTTGCGCAGGAAGTTAAGGCCAAAGGCAACACAATTGTCGCTGTGAGTGCCTATATCTCTGACAACGGCTACGCCAAAGTGCGCATCGCCCTAGCCAAGGGTAAAAAGGAATACGACAAGCGCGCCACCATCCGCGAGAAGGACCTCCGCCGCGAACTCGAGCGCGGGTAACCTTCTGCCGGCCACCAAAGCGCAATTTAAGCCCCCACTTTTTGCGCTTTCTCCTGTATTTGCGCCCTGAGAGCAATTTCCACCCATCATTTTTGCGCTTTCTTAGGCTTTTCTTCCCAAAGCGCAATTTAGACCCCACTTTTTGCGCTTTCATCTCCCGATCTGACAGATGTGGAAGGAAAACGGCACGGAAGGGCGATTTCGCTCCTGATGTGACACATGAGGAAATCAGGAATGTGCCATAGAGTGCTGTGTGGGGCAGGGTGGGGATTTTCTGATGTTACACATCGACCGTTCTGCGCACAAAATGCGATTTTCCCCAGTCCGTGCGCAGAGCGGGCCTATTTGCGCACCGCCGCCGGAATAAACGGCCTCCGGCGGCAAAAGCAAAGCGCTGCGCCGAGCTCGATGGAGCGGTTCGCTCCGCGCTTTGCTTTTGCGTGTGTGCGTTTATGCGACCTGGGTTTCCGAAAACAAAATCACCTTCCACGGTGGGATGCCGCTGAAGGCGTTGGGATGGGGTGCTGCGTGGATAGTGCGGGCAAAAGCCTGCACCTTCCACAGTGGGCAAGGTTGCAGGCCATTCTGGCAAGGGTATGCGTGGAAGGTGATTTTGCTCACGGGAATTCCAGGTCCTTTTTTGGTAAGCTATTTCAGGACGATACATACCGTTTTTGGTAAACTTTTTTCAGAACGATACACGATGTCTGGC
>SAMEA3663028__coassemble_506_pt1 | contig 15078 bp, 13 predicted proteins | sample SAMEA3663028__metabat2_high_PE_014 | metagenome-assembled genome bin SAMEA3663028 (sample SAMEA3663028) | pig gut metagenome | biome: pig gut; feature: pig-associated habitat; material: faeces | place: France | collected 2012 | reverse complement strand
CTCGCCGAGCAGGATGACGATTATGTGGCTGAAATCGAGGTGTGGATCGACGGACAGCTCGACCAGGTATCCCTTCTTCCTATGAGGGGCACTTCCCGCAAGCTGGAACCTGCGTGGAAATACTGCCTTCCTGAGGGACGCCACCACGTGAAGATGGTTTGGCGCAACCCTAACCCTAAGGTTTACCTACTCAGAATCAATGCAATACAGTATTACTCGGAACATCCGGTGACAAATCCATATTACACGAATTAAAATGAAAAAATCCCTTTACATAGCATTTGCCCTTACCCTTGTGCTCGCATCCTGCTCCGAAGGCATCGAGTACGGCAAGACCGTGACCATTTCAGAAGATGTCCTGATGGACAAAATCCGCGGCGGATGGTTCGCCCAGACCATAGGATGCACCTACGGTGGTCCGACGGAATTCAAGTACAAAGGCGGCCTCATTCCGGACGCTCAGCCTATGATATGGTATGACAACTATATCTATGACACCTTCATCGCCGATCCGGGCCTGTTTGATGATGTCTATATGGACCTCACTTTCCTTGAAGTGATGTGCGATATGGGAATTGATGCGCCTGTGGAGGAATATGCAAACCGTTTCGCCAATGCCGACTACTATCTCTGGCACGCCAATCAGGCTGCGCGCTACAACATACTCAACGGTCGCCCTGCTCCGGAGTCCGGATATTGGAAGTACAATCCTCACGCCGATGATATTGACTTCCAGATTGAAGCCGACTTCATCGGAATGCTCTGCCCGGGACAGCCGGTCAAGGCTGCGGCTCTTGCCGACAGGATAGGTCACATAATGAACTACGGCGACGGCTGGTATGGAGGCGTCTTTGTCAGCGCCCTTTATGCCTATGCCTATGTGTGTGACGATATTCCTACCATCGTGCGCGAGGCTGCCAAAATGATTCCTGAAGGCACGCGCTTCCGCAGATGTGTGGACGATGTGCTGCGTCTGTGGAAAAAGTATCCGAATGACTGGAAGCAGTGCTGGTTCGAGCTGGAGAAACTCTATTCCCACGAGATAGGCTGCCCGGAAGGTGTCTGGAATTGCTTCAATATCGAAGCCGTCACCAATTCGGCCTATGTGCTTATCGGGCTGCTTTACGGTGAAGGGGATTTCGAAAAGACTATGGAAATCTCCACCCGCTGCGGTCAGGATTCCGACTGCAACCCTGCCTCAGCTGCTGGCGTGCTTGGAGTGATTTACGGCTACGAAGCAATACCTGAGAAATACCGCAAGGGTGCGGAAATGATTGCGGACCTCCCGTTCCCGTTCACCAGCCTCAGCCTCAACGAGGTATGCCTCAAAAACCTTGAACTTATGGGCGTTCAGGACGGTCAGCTCAGTTTCACCGTCGAGGCTCCTCAGCCGGTCCGCTGGGAGCAGAGTTTCGAGGGTCTGAAGCCGGTGGCCAAGACCGTGCTCAAAAAGCGTTTCAGCGACAGTCTCACTCTTGAGTTCGACGGCAATTCCGTTGTAGTTGAGGGAAGCGTGGTCAAGACCGGTCACGATGAGTCGGACTACACCGCCCGTCTCCGCGCTTATCTTGACGGAGAACTTGTCGAGGAGTGGCTGATGCCTGTGGATTATGTGACCAGAAAGTACGAGCTTTTCTCGCGCTATTGCTTCGGCAGCGGCCACCACACCCTGCGTTTCGAATGGTTGAACCCTCATCCGGACTATGTTATCAATGCTCAGACAATGCTTGTCTATGACAATGAAAACTAAATTTGCATTACTTACAGTGCTTGCGCTTGTCAGCGCCTGCGCCTGCGGAAGGAAAACCCCTGACCTGCCACCTGTTGATGCGGATAAGTTCATCAGGTATGCAAGCGGACTCAGTATGGAAAGCAAACTGCTGGATAAAGTTGTCAATTTTGATATCCTTCTACCAGCTGATTACCTTTCTGACCCTCAGAAAAGGTATCCTGTGGTATATATGTGCCACGGCCTCGGAGATGACAATACATCCTGGAACGATAAGTGGCTCAGAATAGAGCAAAAAGTAATTGATCTTGAGTCACAGGGACTTGAACCGATGATATACGTTTTCCCAAATGCCTCCAGAACATACTATTGCAACAAATACAATGGTAAATATCCTTACATGGATATGTTTGCAACGGAATTGGTACCTTTTATTGACAAAACGTACCGCACAATTGCAGACCGGCAGCACCGTGCGACGGTAGGTTACTCTATGGGAGGCTTTGGAGCATATATTCTTGCCGCCAAACATCCCGAACTGTTTTCCATTTCCGTTCCGTTGAGTATGTCCTTCCGTACTGATGAACAATATATGAGTGAGTCTCAGGACGGGTGGAATTATCAGTGGGGCAGCATATTCGGTGGAGAGAATGAAAGTGGAGAAGGAAGGTTGACGGAGTATTACAAACAACACTGCCCATTCTATGTATTTGACAAGGATAATCGGAGCGGATTGGATTCTGTCCATTGGTTTCTCCATTGCGGCGATGATGAAGAACAACTGCTTATAGCAAATGATGATCTCCACGTATTGATGATGGATAATGGATACAGGCACGAATACAGGGTGGCTGACGGAGCCCACACGTCGGGGTATTGGAGAAAAGCGCTGGAAGAGGTTCTTCCTTATATTCAGTCTGTAATGGCTGGAAATGATGAATGGAACTACAGTTGGGCCTCTCCAAGACCTGTTGATATTGAAGTCGATGATAATGGAGTGTTTTGCTCCGAAAAGTATCTGGAGAATGCCGAAGAAACGGGATTTGCCTTTTATGTTGCATACAAAAGCTTGGATTCCGAGCTGGTCCGTTCCCTCATTTCCATAATGCAACGTACTACATACAAGAGTTTTGCAATTTTGCCGTGCAATCTTGATGAAGAGACTCTCGCCAGCTTTGTTGAAAGAATGGAAGCTCAGTATCATATCGGTGGTTCTTCTGAGAAGAGGGCTGTCCTGGCTATCGGAGATGCTGGAGTTGATGTGTTCAATGCAAGGGAGCTGTTCGGCAGATTCTATCTTGAGGATATTTCTCTTCCTGATGATTTTGATGAGAGTATGCTTGAGCAGGGCAAGTTCTATTATATCGGACAGTCTGATGAGTCAGCACATTATTCGGAGATGAACAAAATGTACAAGTTATGCAAGAATACCGGCGCTCATTATGAGTACAGATGTCGCAATCATAATGCAGACCATGCTGTTTCTCTCCAGAGTGCGGTTGAGATAATGAAAGAATATTTACCATTATAACACATTTATTAACACTTAATTCTTTTGTTTTATGAAAAAGTATTTTGCAATTGCTGCAGCCGTTTGCGCAGCTCTGGTGACTATGTCATGCCAGAAGAATGACGACGGAAAGGAAGATGAGGCAAAGGTCTCAAAGAGAGTTGCCACTTTCTCACTGGTCGGTGACGGCTGGGCTGATGTCTATCAGTTCACCTATGATAACGACAAGGTTGTCAAGGTTTTCCGTGAGGAAGGAAAGGAGTGGAGCCTGACTTATTCTGATAAGAATGTAAAGATTGTAGGCAAGGATGTGAATTATGATTGTGCTCTCAATGATATGGGCTTTGTCTCAACGCTTACAGATGAGTGGGGAGATACTTTTGCATTCACCTATGACAAGGAAGGCCGAATCACCAAGATTGACAAGGGTGAAAAGAATATTACTACTGTAACCATCGAGGATGGATGCATCGTTACCTGGACGAGGATAAACGACGGAGAGACACAGACAAAGAATCATAAGTACATCTCCACCAAGAATGTAGGCGACATCCACAACATTTATCCTGAGGTGTATCCTATCGCAGGCCGCTGGATGATGGAGACCGGACTCTTCGGACATGGAACTGCTTATCTTTGCGGTGAGAACCAGTGGGCTCACTCTGAGGCAAAGGGAGTGCTGACTTATGATACTGATGCAGACGGATTTGTAACAGCAGAGCATAAGGATTATCCTGATTGGCCGGAAGAGTTTGCTTACACTTGGGAGGTTGTGAAATAAACTTTCTTTATTATCTACGAAAGAGGTCGGCGTTGCCGACCTTTTTCATTATTTTTGTATTTAAAGAAATTACAATAATGTATATGAAAAAATTGTCAAATACCCTCCTGAAAGCAATAGCCGTAGGGCTTGTCGCCCTGGTTTGGACCTCGTGTGTATCAGATATGGATTCGGACGGAACATACCGTCTTCACTCTATGTCTGACAACTATGGCAATGAGTATGTTTTCAGCTACGATGCGCAGGGCCGCGTTGCATCCGTAGTAAGTCCGGATGACAACCGCGTGTTCAATTATGAAGGCAATAAGCTCACCATTATGAACGGAGACGCTGTCGAGTATGAGATGACTCTCAACGCAGACGGCTTTGCTACCGAGGTCAAGAATGCCGAGCACACCTGGACTATCACCTACGACAAGAACGGCTATATGGTTGAAGGCAAGAAGGATGGCGTGAAGTGCACCGGACAGTCAATCGAGGACGGCAATATTCTTTACTGGGAGCGCTACGACTCAGAGCACGACTTCTGGCGCAGAAAGGAAGCTACCTATCTTGACAAGATTAACTTCGGCAATATTCAGACCCACTATGCCGAAGATCTCGGATTCTCACGCTGGGCTTGGGAAGCACATCTTTTCGGCAACACTTCAGTAAATGTTCTGGAAAGCAGCGTGTGGATAAACTACGGAGAACAGAAATCCTCTTCTGCTGCTGTTTACAAATATCAATATAACGCCAGCGGTTTCATCACCAGCGAACTCAAGTACTACGGTGAGTGGAACGGCACCGACCTCACCGGTATGCATCAGGATGCCGAAACCACCTTCACTTGGGAGAGAATCAAATAAATATTTTTACACTCCCAAATCACATGTCCTCAAGCGACAGGCAACCGGTACTGATTTCAGATTGCCCAAATGCGGAGCTTTGCATATCGCAGACCTTAGCCCTCAGAAGCGCCTCGGAGTATTTTTTCCGGTTTCGTTTTACTTCAAAAGCAGATACTCGTCCTTCCAGGTCAACTGCAACGAGGTCAATCTCGTTTTCTGTCTCTTTCCACGAACTGCCCCTTCGTGGGTGCCACCAGGATCCAATCTCCATATATTGTTGAGATTCCATTAGTTTTTGACGAAACCATCTTTCGAGTATGCGACCGGAGTATGTCGGATAATCATTGCGTATGATGGAGGCCAGTGCAGAGTAGTTTTTTATCTCAATCAGGTTTCTGTATCTGTAGAAATATCTGAACCAAAATCGCAGGAAGACATCGTTTATCTCGTAGCGTACGCTTTTGGAACTGTCCTTAGCCCTTATAGGTCTTTTCTTTTTTATCAATCGATACTCTTCTTCAAGTAGTTTCATCTGCCCACCAATGCTCTTCTCTCCCAACCTTCCCTCAATCTGCGGGAGAGTAACATCTCCGGATGCAATCAGACCCAGTATTGAAAAATAGGTTGAATATTGCTTGCCAAACTCCTGAATCAGCATATTCTTCCCTTCATCAAAAAACAATGAATCCGGTCTGGTAAGATAATCGACCATACTGTCCATATCAGTACATCCGTTGTCCATAAATAGTTCTACATATTTGGGAACTCCACCTGTGAAGGAGTAAAGAGCAAGCAAATCCTCATTTGCGTAGTTATTCTTGTGGTCCTCCATTATCTCTTTGAGAACATCCGTCCGAAATGCCTCAAGTGTAAGCGACAGGTCCGCACGTCCGAATAGAGCTTGTTTCTCATCCTTGAAAATCTTCTCCATCAGGGTGAATACTGAACCGCTGACGACAAAGTTGATTTTTGAGTTTCTGCGTTCGCGGTCCCAAACGTCCTGAATGTCGGCGTATATTGTTGGATTTATATACAGAAACTCCTGAAATTCATCAATGAATAAGTTGAAATGTCGGTTTTTCCCTATGTTCATCAGGATTGTAAAGATGTCTTTGAACCGTGTAATCCCCTGAGGTACATATTCATTCAGGGATTGCCGTATTGACTCGGCATATTCTGCACACAGATATGCTTCTGGTTTGCGGGAGACAAACAGGTACACCGTGTCGGTCCCTTCCATAGAAAGAATGCCGAGGGTGGTTTTGCCGATTCTGCGCCTTCCTTTAAGAACGGTCATTTTTGAAAATTCGTCAAATGACTTTTTCTGGATGGTCTTCAATAGGTTTAGTTCACTGACTCTGTCGTAGTATTTCATATTTAATCTTTATGACGGTAAACTTTATGGCCATAAACTTTCGCAAATATAAAGCTTTTATCCGTTTTCCCAAAACTGTAGTGCAATCACCGCGCCTTCTTTTTCCCCTCCAGCTGCGAGCTGACGGAAGATATGCCGCCGAGCACCAGAAGCAGCAGGGCGCGGGACTCGTGGTTGAGGGTGGCGAAAAGGATGCCGGTCTCCCAGCTTGCACCGTAGATGGTCGAAATCGCCAGTGCAACCAGGTAGTGGTAAGCACCGAATCCGCCGGGCACCGGGACCAGGGAGGATAGGCTTCCCACTGAAGAAATGAAGAGGGCATCGGCGAAATTGAGATGCTCCAGAGCCGGAACCGCCTCGAACACGCACCAGCACATTGCCGCATAAGTGAGCCATACCATCACGCTGTAGAACACGAACCTGCCTTTGTAGCGCACATCTTTGAAACTCTTGAATCCCACCAGTGTGCCGTCTATCCAGCTTGCCAGCTTGTCCATCAGGGGCCACTGCTTGCGGAAGTGATATATGAACCATATTCCGCCGGCGGCAAGCGCAATCAGGGCCAGCAGCACCAGGCATACTACCAGATTCATCCTTCCGGCAAACGGAACGGCAACCTTGTCGATAAGGAAGCGCGCAATATCTCCCGAATTGGCCAGCACCGCGCTGATGATAAGCAGCAGCACCATAAGCATATCCCAGGTCCTCTCCATAAGTATGGTTCCGAGGGTCTTGTCATAGCTCGCGCCATTGCCTTTCACTGCTCCCGTGCGTACCAGCAGCCCCGCCCAGGGTACGGCTACGCTTACCGCATTGCCGATGTTGAGGCTGTCCCAAAGCCTGCGCCTGCTGGCATTGGGGTCAATGGGCAGCATAAGGTCGCGCCACCGCTCCGCGCGAAAGATATTGGAACACAAGGCGCATCCTACGCTCAGCACCACAAAGCCCCAGCGGGTCTGTTTCAGCCCCTCCAGAAAGACATTCCAGTCAATGCCCCTGAGTGCCATCCAAAGCAGGACGGCAGCCAGAGCGATGGCAACAGTATATTTGACAACTTTCTTAAGTTTCTTGGCCATAAATACAAAGATATGGATAAATCGCGATAAATTGTTAATTTTGTAGGCTTGACATCTTTTTTGAAATGAAATCAATCCTTGGAATCGGTAATGCCCTCACGGACATTCTTGCAGTCCTTCCGGACGACACACTTCTGAAGACATACCATCTGCCGAAGGGCAGTATGCAGCACGTCGATATGGAGACAGGCGACAAAATCTGGGCCGCTTTGAAGCCTCTCGGCGTGAAATATGTCGCTGGCGGCAGCGCTGCCAACACTATTACCTGCACGGCAATATTCGGAATGCCGTCCAGTTTCATAGGCAAAATCGGAGACGACGAACTCGGACTTCTGTTCAAAAGCGACCAGGAGCAGTACGGTGTGCACACCCATCTTCTGAAGAGCGAACACTCCAGCGGGCGTTCTATGGTTTTCGTCAGCGGAGGAAATGCCGAGAGGACCTTCGCCGTCTATCTCGGCGCCGCCCTCGACCTTGTGCCGCAGGACCTGAAGCCTGAGTATTTCGAAGGTCACGACTATTTCCATATCGAAGGATATCTCGTTCAGAACCAGGCTCTTATCCGCCGCGCTGTGGAAATGGCCCACGCTGCGGGGTGTATTATTTCCCTCGATATGGCTTCCTACAATGTGGTAGAAAGCAACGAAGCCTTCCTGCACGACATAGTGGAACGCTATGTGGATATAGTCTTCGCTAACGAGACCGAGGCACGCGCATTCACTAAAATTGAAGATCCTCACGAGGCGCTTCAGGAGATTGCCCGCCATTGCAGAATTGCTGTGGTCAAGACCGGAAAGACCGGAAGCTGGGTCAAGTCCGGGGACGAGGAATATCAGATTGAGGCCTGGCCTGCAGACCCTGTGGATGCTACCGGTGCAGGAGATACCTATGCGGCAGGCTTCCTTTATGCCCATTCCCTCGGGATGCCTCTGAAGGTATGCGGAGAGGTGGGCTCCATCATTGCAGCCAAAGTTGTGGAAGTGGTGGGTACCAAAATCGACATCCCGCGCTGGAAGGCTGCCAAGAAGGAAATACGCGAACTCATTGCCCAATATTCCAAGTGATGAAGAATCCCTTAGTCAGTGCGGTTCGCGCTCTCGCAGTCCGCAGGAACGCTTCCAAAAGCAAAACGGCTTTCGTGCCGCTGGCAAAGCTGCATTCGGTCTGCGTCATTGTGGATGCTGACCATCCGGACTCTCAGAACTGCGCTGATTTCGTGACTGCCTTCTTTTCCAAATGCGGAATAGCCCTCAGCCTCTATGCCATTACCCTGGCGAAAGAGCCTGTGAGCATCAAAGGCGCCACAATGATTACATCGCGGGATATCTCCATTTTCGGGCTTCCGCGCAAGGGCCGCAAGCATCCTCAAGTAAATCTCTCTACCGACCTTTTCATCAACCTTACCGCGGGGACCGTCTTTGCTGCGGATTACTGCGCAATCTGTTCTGCCGCCAGAATGAAGGTTGGACGGGTCAATCCCAGCAGGGGAGCCTATGACCTGCTTATACTGAATTCAGAAACATATACCCAGAGCGAAGTCTTCAAAGAGATGAGCTCCATAATGCTCAGAATCAGATAATGGCAATCAAGAATCATATCTTCACAGCCCTGAAGGGCTTCGGAATGGGCGCAGCCAATGTGGTTCCGGGAGTGTCCGGAGGAACCATAGCGCTCATTACAGGCATTTATTCCCAAATAGTCAATGCCATCAGTGCCTTTGCAACCCCATCTGTCTGGAAGGCCCTTTTCAAAGGCCGTTTCAAGGAATTCTGGCAGCGCATAGACGGCAGTTTCCTGCTTGCACTCGGCATCGGTATAGTAGTCAGCATACTGTCGCTCGCAAAGCTAGTAACCTGGGCGCTCGCCGAGTATCCGGTGCTGACCTGGGCCTTTTTCTTTGGCCTTATCATTGCCTCCGCGGTTTATATGCTGATTCCGGTCAAGAAGTGGAAAGCCATTGATTTTCTGATGGTTGCCGCAGGCCTCGCGATTGGCCTCGCCTTCTGTCTGCTCACCCCTACCCGGACCCCGCAGACCTGGTGGTTCTATTTCATCACAGGTGCTGTGGCTATATGCACTATGATACTCCCGGGCGTATCCGGCAGCTTCATTATGCAGATTTTCGGGAATTACGACATAGTGCTGAAGTCCCTGGACCCTTCCGCCTTTGATTTTTCCGTGCTGGTGCCTCTTGCCGCAGGTGCAATAGTAGGCATCCTTGCTTTCGCCAAATTCCTCAAGTGGCTGCTCAGCCGCTGGGAGCGCCAGACTATGCTGGTGCTCGTAGGCTTTGTGCTCGGCACTCTGCTTAAGGTTTGGCCTTGGGCGGATATGGCTGCGGTTGAGGCTGCGGGTCACGGCCTGCAGATACCGGGAGCCGTGGTTGCCTGCCTGCTCGGCGGCGCCCTGGTAGTGCTTATCCAAAAGCTGTCGGTAAAGCGATGAAAACTTCCAAAGGACTGCTTGCACTCAGCCCTCTGGTGCTTTTTATGCTGATTTATCTCCTGTCATCCATAGTGGCGGGGGATTTCTATAAGGTGCCTGTCAGCGCGGTATTTGTGCTCTGCACTTTCTATTCCTTCTTCATCACCAAGGGCAGCATCAAGGAGAAAATCGCCGTATTCTCGTCAGGTGCGGGAAACAGCAATATCCTTCTTATGATATGGATATTCGTGCTTGCAGGAGCCTTCGCAGGCACGGCTAAGGATATCGGCGCGGTTGAGGCTACGGTGCACGCCACCCTTTCCGTGGTGCCGGCTTCAATGCTCTATGCCGGACTATTTCTCACTGCCTGTTTCATCTCGATGGCTGTGGGAACGTCCGTCGGAACCATAGTGGCACTGGCTCCGATTGCCACCGGCCTTGCGGCTGAGTGCGGCTCAAGCGTACCCTTTATGGTGGCTATAGTCGTGGGCGGCGCCTTCTTCGGAGACAATCTTTCCTTCATATCCGACACCACCATAGCTGCTACCCAGGCAGCCGGCTGCGAAATGAAGGACAAGTTCCGTACGAACATCATCATAATTGCCCCGGCGGTAGTTGTCGTTACGCTGATATATCTCCTCCTCGGCTCGGAAGTGGCTTCGGTCCCTGAGGCTCAGGAGGTTAACATAGTCAAACTTTTGCCATATCTGCTGGTCATCCTGCTGGCGCTCACCGGGCGCAATGTCCTGCTTATACTTTCCATAGGAATTGCACTCAATGCCCTGATAGGCTTTATATGCGGGGATTTCACCTGGTCGGGCTGGCTGGTTTCCATAGGTAACGGCATAGCCGGGATGAGCGACCTTATCATCGTTACCCTGCTCGCAGGAGGCTTGCTCGCAATGATCCGCAATGCCGGTGGGCTTGAATTTCTGATGACAAAGCTTACTGCCAGGGTGAGTGGCAGAAGGGGAGCACAGGCGTCAATGGCACTTCTTGTCTGCCTCGCGAACTTCTGTACCGCCAACAATACCATTGCAATCATTACAACAGGTCCAATCGTCAAGGACATATCTGACAAGTTCGGCATTGCACCGCGCAAGACGGCCAGTATTCTGGATACTTTTTCCTGCCTGATTCAGGGACTTCTGCCTTACGGAGCACAGCTTCTGATGGCATCAAGTCTTGCCGGAATAAGCTCTTCGTCAATCATTCCTTTTCTTTATTATCCTTTTATTATGGGAGCCTGCGCAATTCTCGCAATTGTGGTTGATTATCCGAAAAAATAGCTTATCTTGCAGGCGCTTCGGCAGAGTGCCGGGCACTTAAACTCATATATTATGTCACTTAACAAAGTAATGTTGATCGGTAACGTTGGCAGAGATCCGGAAGTACGTTACCTCGAAGGAAATGTGAAGGTTGCCACCTTTACGCTTGCAACCTCCGAAAGATTCAAGGACCGCAGCGGTGAACTCAGGGAGAACACCGAATGGCACAACATCGTCGCTTGGAGGGCAAACGCCGATGTGGCTGAGAGGTTTATCCACAAGGGAACCCAGATTTATGTCGAGGGCCGTCTTCGCACCCGCAGCTATCAGGACCAGAGCGGTGTGAAGAAATACACCACCGAGATTCAGGCGGATACCATCCAGCTTCTCGGCCGCAGGCCTGAGGGTGAAGGCGCTCCTCAGCAGGGAGGTTACCAGTCCCAGGGAGGCTATCAGCAGCGCCCTGTCCAGCAGCAGAGCTATGGTGCCCCTCAGCAACCTGCATACACCGCTCCGCAGCAGCCTGCCTACCAGGCTCCTCAGCCTCAGTACAGCGCTCCTCAGCAGCCTGCCTACTCCGAACCTGTAGAGGACGCCCCTGGAGACGATCTTCCATTCTGATAAAAAAGCCTGCTTCGCAGCAGGCTTTTTTGTTATTTCTGAATGTTCGGAAGCTCAAGTCCGTATCCTTTCTTTTTGTCTTCTTTCTTCAGGAGAATGCTGAAGATGAAGGCAAGGACTCCGAAGCTTGCGAATACTATCATAGGAACCAGATATCCTCCTGTCGCCTGGCGCAGGTTGCCGATGAGCACCGGCACAAGGCAGAGCCCTATGTTCTGCACCCAGAAGATGAGGCAGTAGGCACTGCCGAGAATCTTCTCGTCAATAATCTTCGGCACTGAAGGCCAGAGGGCTGCAGGCACAAGGGAGAAGCTCACGCCCAGAATCACAATCAGCAGGGTGGCGAACCATTTGTATGGAAGCACAGGCAGCAGGAAGGCGAAACTCAGGTGGCATACTATCATCACGCAGGCACCGGCCATAAGCATGGAAGCTCCCTTTCCGACCCTGTCGAGGAACATTCCGAGCAGCGGAGTGAGCAACATTGCAAGCACAGGGAAGAAACTGAACAGGTGGGCCGCATCGTCGTTAGGAATGCACAGCGTTTCCTCGATGAAGTTGGTAGCATATCTCTGGAACGGGAAGATAGCGCTGTAGTAGAGCACGCAGAGCAGGGCCACAATCCAGAACATCTTGCTCTTGAAGATTGCACCGAGGTCGCTGATGTGGAATTCATCCTCCGGAGACTTCTCTTCGGTTGCAAGGCCGGCCTGCACGAGCTGGGAGTCGAACTTGCGGTCCATAATGCCGAAGATGATGAAGTTGATAAGTCCGATTACCAGCAGGGCGGCGCAGAATCCTACAGGAGCCATAATGGAAGCACCGAACTTGTTGGAAATGGCAGGGGCAATCCACATTGCACCGAACACTCCGAGGCGGGCAATTGCCATCTCAAGTCCCATAGCGAGGGCCATCTCCTTGCCTTTGAACCACTTGGCGAGAATCTTGGAAACATTGGTTCCCTCCATTTCGCAGCCGCAGCCGAAAATCATGAATCCGAGGGAAGCCATCTTTGCGCTTGCAGGCATCTCCACCCACCAGCTTCCGAGCCACTGCGCGAACTGGGTAGTCTGGAACCAGTCGCTCACACCTACGAATTTGATGGCTGCACCCAGGACCATAAGGCCTGCGGAAAGGATTCCGGAGAAGCGTACTCCGAGTTTGTCGAGAATTACGCCCGCAATAATGAGAAAGCCGCAGACATTGAGTATGTATTCAGATGCGGCATAGGTTCCGAAAACACCGCTATCCCAGCCCAGAGACCCTTCAACGAGGGATTTGAGCGGGGACATCACGTCCACGAACATGTAGGCGAAGAACATCATCAACGCCACAAGAATAAGAACTGACCACCTTGCAACAGGGTAGTCGTTCATCAGTTTCTGTACTTTTTCTGACATATTGATTTTCTTAAAGGACCGCTAATATAAGCCCTTTTGACCTAAATTCAAAAAATAGTGTTAACTTAGCACTCTTGATGGAAAAGCTGCTCGACAATATCAATACGCCCGAAGATCTGAGGAAACTCCAGGTCTCCCAGCTCCCGCAGCTCTGCAGTGAGCTCCGTTCGTATATGATAGAGGTGTGCTCGGAACACCCGGGGCATCTCGGGTCCAGTCTCGGCGCAGTGGAGCTGATTACGGCGCTGCATTATGTCTATGACACTCCGAAGGACAAGCTCGTCTTCGATGTGGGCCATCAGGCCTATGCCCATAAGATTCTGACCGGCCGGCGCGAAGCATTCAAGACCCTGCGCAGCGGCGGGGGACTGAGCGGTTTCCCGAAAATGAGCGAAAGCGAATATGACGCCTTCGGCGTAGGACACTCCTCTACCTCGATAAGTGCAGCCCTGGGTTATGCCGAAGCTGCCAGAATCCGGGGGCTCGACAGCAAGAGCATAGCGGTGATCGGTGACGGCGCCCTTACCGGCGGTCTCGCCTATGAGGCTCTGAACAATGCCGGCGGAAGCAAGGCCGACCTTCTCATCATTCTCAACGACAACAACCAGTCCATAGACCACGCAATAGGCGGACTGCACCAGCATCTGCTTCGCATCACAACCAGCCGCCGCTATAACCGTTTCAAGAATGCTGTATGGAACAGGCTGGGAGACAAGAAGTCCCGACAGCATATGCAGATGATGATACGCAACCTCAAGTCCAGACTCGTAATGGATCACGGAGGAGATGTGTTCGAGTCCCTCGGCATCCGCTATTTCGGTCCGGTGGACGGCAATGATGTGTGCGAACTGGTGGAGGCTTTGCGCAGGCTCAAGGATATCAAGGGTCCGCGTGTGCTGCATTGCCTGACCCAAAAGGGCTGCGGCTATGCCCCTGCCCTTGAGGACCCTGTGGTATGGCACGCCCCGGGACGCTTCAATCCCGAAACCGGTGAGCGTATTGTTGCTCCGCACAGGGACCGCTATCAGGATGTGTTCGGTGAAGTTCTCTGCCGCCTTGCCCGTGAGGACAAGCGGGTCGTGGGCATCACTCCTGCGATGGCCTCAGGCTGCGGTATGGTTCCGTTCTCCCGCGAGTTCCCCGAGCGTTTCTACGATGTGGGCATAGAAGAAGAGCACGCCGTGACCTTCTCTGCAGGACTTGCGGCAGCCGGGCTCAAGCCTTTCTGCAACATTTATTCATCCTTCTCCCAGAGGGCCTATGACCAGATAATTCACGATGTGGCTCTTCAGAAGCTGCCGGTTGTGCTTTGCTTTGACCGCTCCGGTGTCGTTGGCGAGGACGGTGCCACCCACCACGGCGCCTTCGACCTTGCGGCCTACCGCGTGATTCCGGACTGCATCGTAAGCGCCCCGGCCGACGAAGCGGAGCTTCGCGACCTTATGTACACCGCCCTGCGCCACGACACCGGCCCGTTTATAATAAGGTACCCGCGCGGGGAAGGCGAGGGAGTGCAGTGGAGGGATTCTCAGCCGAAAGTCCTTCCTGTCGGCAAGGCCTCGGAGCTTTTGCAGGGAAGCAGCATCGCCGTAGTAGCCATCGGACCTTCCGTTGCAAGGGCACTTGAGGCTGCCGCGGAGTTCCCGGGACAGGTGGGTGTCTATAACTTCCGCTTCCTCAAACCTTTGGATACGGAAATGCTGGACAGGATATGCGCTTCCTACCGGACAATCATTACCGTCGAGGACGGTTCTCTTGCCGGAGGACTCTACGGAGCGGTGTGCGAATATGTCCAGAAACTGGGCAGTAAAGTGCGGGTTTCGGGCCTCGGCCTTCCTGATGCGTTCATCCAGCACGACAGACAATCCGCCCAGAGAGCGGCCGCAGGCATAGATAAGGCGGGGATATGCGCAAAAATCAAAGAATTTTTGTAAAATATTTTGCAGATTCAGATTTCTTATCTATATTTGCAATCCCTTTCCGAAAGGTCGGGTTTTGAAATAGTTGCCGATGTAGCTCAGTTGGCCAGAGCACGTGATTTGTAATCTCGGGGTCGAGGGTTCG
>SAMEA3663028__coassemble_470_pt1 | contig 15688 bp, 17 predicted proteins | sample SAMEA3663028__metabat2_high_PE_014 | metagenome-assembled genome bin SAMEA3663028 (sample SAMEA3663028) | pig gut metagenome | biome: pig gut; feature: pig-associated habitat; material: faeces | place: France | collected 2012 | reverse complement strand
ATCAAGAGGAAGCACGCTTACCACAGCCACATCCTCACCAAGAAGACCAAGAAGCAGAAAAGGAATCTTGATCATTTCGCAATCATCGAGTCTGCGGATGTCAAGAGAGTAAAGGAAATGTTGGTTCTCTAAAAAAGTATTGAATTATGCCAAGATCAGTCAACTCAGTAGCCTCAAGGGCACGCCGCAAGAAGATTCTCAAGAGAACCCGCGGTAACTTCCTCGCAAGGAGGAATGTCTGGACAGTAGCAAAGAACACCTACGAGAAAGGTCTTACTTACGCATATCGCGACCGTAGGGCCAAGAAGCGCAACTTCCGCGCACTCTGGATCCAGCGAATCAATGCCGCCGCACGTCAGTACGGTATGACTTATTCCCAGTTTATGGGTGCACTCGCAAAGCAGAACATCGGTCTGAACCGCAAGGTCCTCGCTGACCTCGCGATGAACAACCCTCAGGCTTTCGAGGCAATCATCAAGTCAGTAAGCAACAAGTAAAGCAGTGAGCCTGAAGGAATTTACCCGTAACCGTTGGACAAAGTTCACATTCTGGGCTTTGCTCTATGTTCTTTGGGTAATATGGCTTGGAAACTACTGGTGGCTCATAGGTCTGGGTGTCATATTCGACATCTTCATTACCAAAAAGGTCCACTGGAACTTTTGGAAAAAGAGATACAAGGAAGGGGAGAAGCATTCCGCTGCAAACGAATGGCTCGATGCCATCATCTTCGCGGTAATCGTCGTAACCTTCATCAACATCTTCTTCTTCCAGGCTTTCAAGATTCCTTCATCCTCGATGGAGAAGACACTCTATACGGGTGACCACCTCTTCGTCAGCAAATTGACATATGGCCCGAGAGTCCCTCAGACTCCGCTGACCGTTCCTTTCACCCACAATGTGATTTTCGGAAAAGAGTCATATTCGACCCTGATTCAGAATGATTACAGGAGGCTCAAAGGATTGCGGAATGTGAGAAGGGGAGATATCGTGGTATTCGGCTTTCCAAACGGAGACACAGTCCTGCGCAAAGCACCTTCGGAAGATTACTACAGCCTCTGCCGTTTCTATGGCAAGCAGAAAGTGATTTCCACATTAGGTCCGGTCGTCGCCCGCCCTGCGGACAAGGTGGACCACTATGTGAAAAGATGCGTGGCAATTCCGGGAGACACACTTGAAATCCGAGACGGATTGGTGTGGATTGACGGAGTGAAGCAGGAAACCTATCCGGGAATGCAGATATCACGCAATCTCGAAAAGGTGCAGAACGATTACAGGGAAATCTTCCCGTTCTCGCCGGACTACACCTGGACAAGGGATGAATTCGGACCGTTATGGATTCCTCAAAAGGGTGCAACAGTCGAGCTTACCCGCGAAAACCTTCCTCTGTATGAGAGAATCATCAGAGTATATGAGCACTCTTCGGTTGAAGAAGCTCTTGCGGCAGGCTCCTACACCTTCAAGCAGGATTACTACTTTATGATGGGAGACAACAGACACAATTCCCTGGACTCAAGGTATTGGGGATTTGTTCCGGAAGACCACATAGTCGGAAGGCCGGTTGTCATTTGGCTCTCAACAGATGAAGGGAAGAAATTCCCTAAGAACATCCGTTGGGGAAGATTCCTCAAGTTTGTTTAACTGAATATTAATAAATAAAAAACAATAATTATGGCAAAGGTTTGTCAAGTAACCGGAAGAAAGAGAATGAAAGGCAACAATGTTGCCCATTCAAAATTGCGCACCAAGCGTGACTTCTCCGTAAACCTCAAGAACAAGCGTTTCTGGAGTGAGGAGGAGCAGAGGTTCATCACCCTCAAGGTATCTTGCAAGGGTATGAGAATCATCGAGAAGAACGGCCTCGAGGCCACCCTTCTCGAGGCTCAGAAGAAAGGATATGTTAACCTTGTTTAAATTTCATCATTATGGCAAAGAAATCTAAAGGAAACAGGGTGCAGGTCATCCTCGAGTGCACAGAGCAGAAAGAGAGCGGCGTTCCAGGAATGTCCCGCTACATTACCACAAAGAACAAGAAGAACACCCCTGAGCGTCTTGAAAGGAAGAAGTATAATCCTTTCCTGAAGAGGGTTACCGTTCATCGTGAAATCAAGTAATTTTCAGGAGGAATTAGAATATGGCAAAGAAAGCCGTCGCAACATTCGCCGCTAAGGCCGGTGCTAAGAGCATGGTCAAGTGCATACGTATGGAAAAGTCTCCTAAGACCGGCGCTTATGTTTTCACAGAGCAGCTCGTTGAGGAGAGCAAGGCAAAGGAGTTCTTCGAGAAGAAGTAAATCTTTGATACTTTATACTTGAGCCGGTTCCCGCATAGGGGACCGGTTTTCTTTTTAGCAGAAAATGCTTATATTTGTGGGCTATGGCAATCAGTTTCTTTCAGAGGCTCTCAAGAGCGATAGTCGGCAGGAGCCGCGTTGATGACGATACCCTCGATGCCATCGAGGAGGCTCTCGTCGAATCCGATATGGGCGTGGATACCACGCTCAAGGTTGTGGATGCCCTTGAAGAGAGGGTTTCAAAGGACAAATATATGTCCCGCGACGAGCTGTTTGCTATGCTCAGGGAAGAGATTTCCTCCCTTATGGGCGCCTGTGACAAGCCCGGAACCAAGCCTTCGGGCGGGCCCCGCGTGATTCTGGTTGTGGGAGTCAACGGAGTGGGAAAGACCACAACTATCGGCAAACTTGCCTGGAAACTGCGCAGCGAAGGTCAGAGTGTAATGCTCGGTGCCGCAGACACCTTCCGCGCTGCAGCCGTGGATCAGCTTACCATCTGGGCAGAAAGGGCAGGTGTTGCCATAGTCAAGCAGCAGATGGGCTCCGACCCTGCTGCTGTGGCTTACGATACCGTGAAATCGGCAGTTGCAAAAGGTGTTGACACCGTGCTGATAGACACGGCGGGAAGGCTCCACAACAGGGTGGACCTTATGAACGAGCTCACCAAAATACGCAATTCCGTAAAGAAAGTCCTGCCTGATGCGCCTCACGAAGTACTCCTTGTGCTGGACGCAAGCACGGGCCAGAATGCATTCCAGCAGGCTAAGGAGTTCTCCCGCGCTACCGACATCACTTCCATCGCTCTGACCAAAATGGACGGCACTGCCAAGGGCGGCGTCGTGGTGGGGCTCGTTGACCAGTTCGGCATCCCGGTGCGATATCTTGGTGTAGGTGAAGGAATTGAAGATTTGCGCGAGTTTGACCGTGATGCATTCGTGGCTACCCTTTTCGATGAAGAAGAATTGAAATAAAACACAGATATATGAAGCTCAGTTACAATTGGCTTAAAGATTACATCAAATGTGACCTGTCCGCTCAGCAGATTGCTGATGCGATGACTTCAATAGGAATAGAAGTTGACTCGGTTGAGGAAACGGAGGTCATAGAGGGCGGACTCAAGAACGTGGTCGTTGCCCAGGTGCTCACCTGCGAGGCCCATCCGGACTCTGACCATCTCCACGTGACTACCGTAAATGACGGTGGAGCGGAGCCTGTCCAGGTAGTATGCGGTGCTCCCAATGTGGCAGCAGGACAGAAAGTCCTCTTTGCCCAGCTCGGAGCTGTGCTCCCTGGCGATTTCAAAATCAAGAAATCCAAAATCCGCGGAGTCGAGAGTTTCGGAATGATATGTGCCGAGGATGAACTCGGCATCGGTACCAGTCACGACGGCATCAAGGTGCTCCCTGCCGATGCACCTGTGGGTATGCCGGCCAAGGAATATCTCCACATTGAGAGCACGGCGGTCATCGAATATGAAATAACCGCCAACCGCGTCGATGCCGCCTCCCACTGGGGAGTTGCCCGCGACCTTTATGCATATCTTAGGCATAACGGCATCCCTTGCGAGCTCACAAGGCCTGATGTTGAGGCTGCATTTGCCGCCATCCCTGAGGGTGAGGGCGAGCCTATGCCTGTTGAAGTGCTGGATCCGAGCGGGGCTCCGCGCTACACCGGGCTTCTTATGAAAGGCATCAAGGTCGGTCCGTCCCCGAAGTGGCTGCAGGACAGGCTCACCGCCATCGGAAGTCGTCCTATCAACAACATCGTCGATATCTCCAACTACGTGCTCTTCGAACTCGGACAGCCTTTGCATACCTTCGATGCAGACAAGGTCCGGGGAGGAAAGGTCATAGTGCGCCGCGCTGCGGAAGGCGAGCCTATCCGCACACTTGACGGAGCGGAGCACAAACTCCACAGCACCGATATGGTAATCGCCGATGCCCAGGGCCCTATGTGCATAGCAGGAGTCTTCGGCGGTGAGGACAGCGGCGTGAGCGAAGGAACCGTCAACCTCTTCATAGAGAGCGCCTACTTCGACCCGGGCAGCATACGCAAGACCAGCAAGAGCCAGCAGCTGCAGACCGACGCCTCTTTCCGCTACGAGCGCGGAGCCGACCCTGAGGTCGCAATATATGCGCTCAAGCGCGCTGCTTCGCTTGTGAGTGAATGCGCAGGCGGCCGGGTGGTAGGCGGAATCGTGGAGAGCTATCCACAGAAGATAGAGCGCAAGCGCATAGAGCTTGACTATGACCGCATCGAAGCTTTCATCGGTCAGAAACTGGGCTACGATGTCATTGACGGCATACTTGAAAGCCTCGCATACGACTTCATCTCCAGGGACGGAGCCAAGAGGACTGTCGAGGTGCCTTGCTATATGGTGGATGTTTATCGCGAGTGCGATGTGGTTGAGGAAATCCTGCGCATCTACGGCTACGACAACATCTCCCTGCCTAAGCATATGAAGATGTCCGTGAACGCCACTCCGAAGCCGGAGCCTGAGGCGGTGCGCACATCCATATCCAACTTCTTCGCTTCCAACGGCTTCGTCGAGACAATGAACAATTCCCTCACCAAGGGAGACTACTACGAAGGCCTCAAGACCTTCCCGGCAGACCACCTTGTGAGGATTGTCAATCCGCTCAGCCAGGACCTGAATGTAATGCGCCAGACCCTGATTCTGAACGCCATCGAAGTGGTGGCCTATAATGTGAACCGCCAGTGCCCGTCAATGAAGATATTCGAGTACGGTTCCGTATATCAGAGACTTCCGGAGAAATCAGGCGAAACCCTTGAAGGCTACGAAGAACATCAGGCCTTCTGCCTCGCTATTACCGGCTCCGGCGAGAAGTCCTGGAAAAATGCTGCCCGCAAGAGCGATTTCTTCGTTCTCAAGGGTTATCTCGAACTGCTTCTCAAACGCTTCGGCACCGACATCTACCAGCTTTGGACCGATGCTGCACCGTCCGACATATTCTCCGAAGGAGTCATCTACAAACTACCGGGAAAGGGTACCCAGCTTGCCGTTATGGGAACGGTCAATCCTGCACTTGCCCGCAAGTTCGGCGTAAAGCAGCCTGTCTATGTGGCTGAAATCAGCTGGCCTGCGCTCTTTGAACTTATCAAGAGAAATAAGGTTGCCTTCAAGGAACTTCCTAAGTATCCGGAAGTCAAGCGCGACCTTGCAGTGCTTCTCGACGAGGGTGTAAGTTATGCTGACCTCAGGATGACTGCTGTCAAGCAATCCAAGAAACTCCTGCGCAACGTCTCCCTCTTCGATGTTTACAGGGGCGACAAGATTCCTTCAGGCAAGAAGCAGTATGCACTCAGCTTCACCTTCCAGGATCTTGACAAGACCCTTACCGACCAGGATATTGAGCGCGTAATGGACAATATACTCAAGGCTTTCCAGAACAATTTCGGAGCGGTACTCAGGTAAGATGAAACACACTGTCGGCAAAATCCTGGCAATTGCCTTCCTGCTCGTCCTGGCCCTCAGCTGCGCACGCACAGGGCGCGTGATTCCGGAGGATAAGTTCTCGGACATCTATGCCGAGATGCTTATTGCCGACCAGTGGATTTCATCCAACCTGAAGGCGCGCAGAGTAGCGGACACGACCCTGTTTTATGCCCCTATTCTCGAAAAGTACGGTTATGATGTCCTGGATTATGAGGCTTCCGTAAGGCATTATATGAAAAAGCCCGCGGATTTTGCCGCCATTCTTGACAAAAGTTCCAGCAAACTTACCGCCTATGCCAACCGCCTTCAGGCAGTTGAGGACGAGATGAAGAGCCGCTACAAGCTTCCTCCATACAAGAGTGTGGACTTCGGCAAGGACACTATACTTGTAATTCAACTCGACACTGTTTCCCTTACAGAGCCTGCGGCAGACAGCACCCTTGTGCCTCCGGCAGACAGTGTCCTCGTACTGCAGGCAATTGACTCAACAGGCAATAAGATTCAAATTGATACCACCCATTATGAACGAAAAGGAAATACTGAGGAGATGCTTCTCCTTCATGGACCTGACGACACTGCGTCCCGAAGACACTCCGTCAAGCGTCCTAAGCTTGGTCCAAAAAGTAACCAGATTGCACTCTGAGTATCCGGATTATCCGCTTCCGGCTTCAATCTGCGTATATCCCAACTTTGCATCGGTAGTCCGCGACAACCGCGTGAGCGAAGACCTTCACGTAACCTGCGTAGCCGGTTGCTTCCCTTCATCCCAAAGCTTCCTTGAAGTCAAGGTGCGTGAGGTGCAGCTCGCCATCGAAAACGGTGCTGACGAAATCGATATAGTGCTCGCCCTCAACTCCTTTCTTGACGGAAAAGAAGAGGATGCTGCTGCGGAAATTCGTGAAATCAAAAAAGTTTGCGGTGAGAAGGTAATTCTCAAAGTCATACTTGAGACAGGTGTTCTCAAGACGGCAGAACTTATCCGCAAGGCATCTTTGCTGGCAATGGAAGCCGGTGCTGATTTCATCAAGACCTCTACCGGCAAGGTTCCTGTCAATGCAACCCCTGAGGCTGCCGAGGTGATGTGCGAAGCAATACGTGACTATTACGCTCAGACGGGACGCAAAGTGGGCTTCAAAGCAGCCGGTGGAATCTCTACGGCTGAAGAGGCTTTGCAGTATTATAACATAGGTTTGAGAATACTCGGAGAGGAGTGGATGAACAGCAGGTACTTCCGTTATGGAGTCAGCCGTGTCGGAAATGCCCTTATGAGTGCGATAGAAGAGAAGGAAATCAAGTTCTTCTAGTGCTTTTTCCTAAAGAAACAGCTCAAATCCTAAAAAATCGTACATAAATAAACGTTTAGGTATTTAAACGGATAGTCTGTGCTACCTTGTAGGCATGAAAAAGACTATCCGTTTTTGCGTCTTGCTGCTGCTGGTGGCGGCAGCTTGCGAAAAGGCTCCCTTTGCAGGACCTGACCAGAAAATCAACTATGATGACGGTGCCGGCCTTGAGCACGGCATGATTCAGCTCGGCGAAAAGCTGGAGGACCCGTATTCCGTAGAGAATATGACCAAGGCTCTTCGTTCACTCTATCCGACTAAGGCAGATGTAGTCCGCCTTCCTGCGACCAACCATTATGTGCGTCTGCTCCCACGCAATGATGACGATCTGTCTCTGCTTGAAGCAATGGGAGTCACCATGCTCGACCATCCCCTGGATTATCAGATAGTCAGGGAAGGTGACTGGTATCACGACCCGGAAATACCTGAGGGTGAATTGACCTGGCAGTATGCCGTGGTTCCTGTGGATTTCAGTGCTCCCGACGGAATACGCTGCGAGCTTCTGCACGATTGCTATCTTGCCGAAGAAGACCTCGGCACCAAGTCTGACGGCATAGATTGGGCTGCAGTGGAAAGGGAATCCTTCCGTCTTACCGGCAATTCCGACCTGCTGCCTCCGGCGACCAAGGGTGATTCCGAAACTCCCAAGTATCCGAAGGGCAGGATTGCGGTCTATGATTCCGACTATGACGAGGATCCGGTGGGAGTAGCCGGAGTAATGGTGTGCTGCAATGTGTTCGTGCGCATTGCAAAAGCATATACCGACGAGGAAGGATACTACGAAATGGAAAAGAGTTTCACTTCGGACCCGCGTTACCGCATACAGTTCACCAACCGCAAGGGCTTCAGCATAGGCTTCAACGCCGTGTTTGTGAAAGGTTCCATTTCCACTCTGGGCAAGCATTCGGCTGAAGGATACAACCTTGCCATCAGTCCCGAAACCGACACCAATCTCTTCCGCAGGTCGGTCATCAACAATGCCGCTTACGACTATTTCGATTTGTGCAGGCAGAAAGGCTCTACGCTTGCCGCCCCTCCTTCGAATTTGAGAATATGGCAGTTCGGTTTCCTTGACGGGTCAGCAACGCTTATGATGCAGCAGGGTGCCATAGTGGATTTTGAACTTATCGACGAGATACTCGGAGAATTCGCCCCTTTGGTCAGATTCTTCCTGCCGGATATAGTGCTCGGCCTGTACAACCAGAACGATTATGCGTCAATATACAGCAATGCAATGCACGAGCTCTCGCATACCAGCCATTATATGAAGGTCGGCAACGAATACTGGGACCGTTATGCCCTTCACATACTCACTTCCTGGGTCAGCTCCGGCGGTATGCTTTACGGAGTAGGTACCGAAGACTATGCCGGCTACTGCGAAGTGGGGGAGATGTGGGGCTATTATATGCAGAACATACTCTACCGCGAGCGCTATGCCGACTGGTCCTATACCTACGGCCTCAAATGGTGGTTCAGACCTGAAATTTTCCTCTATCTGGACGAAAGAGGCTTGGGCAGGGACAAAATCTTTGCAGTGCTGTCGGCTGATGTGCATTCGCGCGAAACCCTCCAGCAGAGACTGCTAAGTCTCTATCCGGAGTTCAAAAGCATAATCTACGAAGCTTTCAACCTCTACAACTAATATTCTATTTTGCTGAGAAACAGGGCGTGGCCGGGGACACTCTCTCCGGCTGCGCATCTGTCGTGCGAGGCGAGCAGCGCTTCCATACTGTCAGCACTGCGTTTGCCCCTTCCCACTTCAATCAGGGTACCCACTATGGCTCTTACCATATTGCGCAGAAACCTGTCTGCCGCAATGTGAAAGCTCCAGTGGTTTTCGTCATCCTTCACCCACTGTGCTTCGAATATGGTGCAAATGGAGGTTTTGTTGTCAGTGCCGGTTTTTTCGAAACTGGAGAAGTCGTGAGTGCCGAGCAGGCTCTGCGCTGCGAGGTTCATCTTGTCTATGTCCAGCTCCGGCCAGCTGCACAGGTGCGAGTACTGGCGTGCAAACGGGTCTTTTGTGCGGTGGATGTGGTAAGTGTATTCCCTGCGCTTGGCGTCGAACCTTGCGTGAAAATCGGGGGCTGCCTGTTCTATGCTGTGAACCACAATTGCATTTGGCAGGATGGCATTGATTTTGTAACTTAGTGCCTCGGAATCGATGGCTGCAGTACAGTCGAAATGAGCCACATAGCCGAGCGCATTGACTCCTGTGTCCGTCCTTCCGGCACCTGTTACGGTAATTGTTTCTCCAATAAGGGTCGAAAGCGCCTTTTGGAGAGTCTCCTGTACGCTTGGTGCGTCAGGTTGAATCTGCCATCCGCAGAACTCTGCACCGGAATAGGAAAGTGTAAGTTTATAACGCATAGTGTGCAAAATTAGATATAAAAATGGAAAGTGTAAACATTAAGGAGCTCAACGAGAAGATTCAGAAGGAAAGTGCCTTTGTGGATCTTCTTTCCATTGAGATGGGAAAGGTCATAGTGGGCCAGAAACAGCTTGTGGAAAATCTTATGATTGCCCTTCTTGCAAATGGACACATACTGCTTGAAGGTATGCCGGGACTCGCCAAGACTCTCGCCATAAGCACCCTTTCAAAGGCAGTGAATGCCAAGTTCAACAGGATTCAGTTCACACCAGACCTTCTCCCTGCCGATGTTACAGGTACTCTGATATACAGTCAGAAAAACGAAAGCTTTGAAATACATAAAGGACCTGTTTTCGCCAATTTCGTACTTGCGGATGAGATTAACCGTGCACCGGCGAAGGTGCAGTCCGCACTTCTGGAGGCGATGCAGGAGCGTCAGGTCACACTCGGAGACAAGACCTATGACCTGCCGCAACCTTTTCTCGTAATGGCAACCCAGAACCCTGTGGAGCAGGAGGGAACCTACCCTCTGCCTGAGGCCCAGCTGGACCGCTTTATGCTCAAGGTTCTTGTGGACTACCCGAAGAAGGAGGAAGAGCGCCTGATTATCAGGATGAACAACAGCGGAGAGTTCCCTCAGCCGAACCCTGTGGTGAACCCTGACGACATAGTCCGCGCCCGCGAGATTGTCCGCGAGGTCTATATGGACGAGAAAATCGAGCGCTATATTGTTGACCTCGTTTACGCTACCCGCACCCCTGCGGAGTATGGGCTCAAGGGCTTGGAGAATATGATAAGCTACGGAGCCTCTCCGCGTGCCAGCATCAGCCTCTGCGCTGCAGCCAAGGCCTATGCCTTCATCAAGCGTCGCGGCTATGTGATTCCGGAGGATGTGCGCGCTGTATGCCCGCAGGTGCTCCGCCACCGTATCGGCCTGAGCTATGAGGCTGAAGCCGAGAATCTTACAGCAGACCAGATTATTGAGCAGGTAATCAATGCAGTCATTGTCCCATAACAATAAGGATGCTGCGACGGATTTGCTGAAACGGGTACGCAAGATTGAAATCAAGACACGTTCCCTCTCGCACCAGATATTCGCAGGAGAATACCATTCCGCCTTCAAAGGAAGGGGAATGGCATTCAGCGAAGTGCGTGAATACCAGTGGGGTGATGATGTGCGTCAGATGGACTGGAATGTTACCGCCCGCCTGCGCCAGCCTTATGTAAAGGTATTCGAAGAGGAGCGTGAACTTACAGTGATGCTTCTTGTGGACGTCAGCCGCAGCGGTCTGTTCGGAACGGTCGAAACCACGAAGCGTGAGCGCATTGCCGAAATTGCTGCAGTGCTCAGTTTCAGTGCCATTCTCAATAACGACAAGGTCGGAGCTCTCTTCTTCTCCGACAAGGTGGAGAAGTTCATTCCTCCCAAAAAGGGGCGGACCCATCTGCTGCATATCATCAGGGAAATGCTGGAACTCGAGCCGCAGTCCGATGGAACGGATATAGGCGGAGCCCTGCGCTACCTGACCAACGCCATAAAGAAGAGATGTAACGCCTTCGTTCTCAGCGATATGATAGATGCCGATAAGGATGGCAACCCGCGTTGGGAGGATGCTCTTAAGGTTGCTGCCGGCCGCCACGAGCTTTCAGTTATCAAAGTTCACGACCCGAGGGAACTTTCGCTCCCGGATGTGGGTCTGGTTCATATAAAGGACAGCGAGACAGGCCGCGGAGCGTGGGTAAACACTTCCAGCTCCCGAACAAGAGAAAGCTATGCCAGATGGCAGGCCGGTCTGGATGAGAAGGAGCAGGCTCTGCTTAAACGCTACAATATCTCCTATGTGGATGTGAGCACGCAGGGGGATTATGTCAAATCATTGATGGGACTGTTCAGATGATGCATATACTTACAATTGCCCTGGCCGTGGTGCTGGATGTTATTCCGATGGGAGATGCCTTCCTCAGGCACCACCAGAAAAGGGATTCCGTGCTTGTGGCTGACCAGCTAAGCTACGGTTTCGCCCTGAAGGATGTCAAGCCGGGTACCGGCCTTGCGATGATGGACTTTGCAGAAATCTGCAACGATAATCTGATTCTGGTCAGGGACTGGCAGGTGGATACCGTAAGCACTCCCAAAGAGTTGAAAAAGGGTATTGTCAACATTGAGGCCAGCGTGGTGCTTGCGCCTTTCGAGGAAGGTGAATACCATCTCCCGCCGATTTATGTGGCCCGTCATCAGGACGGCAGGGTGGATACTCTCGAGTTTGCCCCTTCCGTGATGGATGTGAAGACTATGCCGGTGGATACCGCCACTTTTCAGATTAAAGACCTCAAGGCACCGTTGAATTACCCCGTTACTGCCGCAGAGGTGTTCCCTTGGGTTGCTGCCGGACTTGGCCTTATTGCACTCGTAGTGCTTGCTATCATATTGCTGCCGAGGCTTTTGCGCCGCAGGAAAGTGGCTGCGGAAAAGCAGGATCCTCCGCATATTGTGGCTCTCCGTGAACTTGACCGCTGGCGCAGCGACAAAAACTGGGCTCCGGAAAGGCAGAAGGCCTTCTATTCGGGCATTACCGATGCTCTCAAAACCTATATTGATGCCCGTTTCGGAATTGATGCTCCGGAGATGACTACAGCGGAACTGTTTGACGCTCTCAAAGACTGCACTTCCCTTACTCCAGAGCTCTTCGAGTCCCTGAAGGAACTCTTCGAAAGGGCGGATTTTGTGAAATTCGCTAAACACGTGGCGGACGACAAAGAGAATGCAGAGGCACTGCCATTGGCAGTACGCTTTGTCACAAGCACTTACCAAACTGACATAGAGGAGGAGTCCGGCAATGTTCTTTGAGTATCCATCACTTCTTTGGCTCCTTGTGGTGCCAGTCCTGCTTCTTGCTCTCTATATTTACAGGGAACTCAGCGGACGTGTGCCTCACCTTAGGGTGAGCAATGCCGCTCCGTGGCTCAGCGGAGGACCGACCATACTGTCGGTTCTGCGTCATCTGCCTTTCGCATTCAGGCTTGCCGCGCTTTGCCTGATTATTGTGGCAATCGCCCGTCCGCGTTCTTCCAGCCAAGTGGAAAAGATTGATACTGAGGGAATCGACATAGTGCTAGCTATGGATGTTTCTACCAGTATGCTTGCCAGGGACTTTACCCCTGACCGTATCAGTGCGGCTAAGGACATTGCCATAGAGTTCATAGCCCAGCGCCCTTCTGACCGTATGGGAATAGTGGTGTTTGCCGGCGAAAGCTATACACAGTGTCCTCTGACTACCGACCGTGCCACCCTCATCAATCTGATGAAGGAAGTGCAGACGGACCTCATCGAGGACGGTACCGCAATAGGCAACGGCCTGGCAACGGCGGTTGCAAGGATGTCGGGCTCGGATGCCCCAAGCCGCGTGGTTATCCTTCTCACCGACGGTGTGAACAATAGGGGAGAGGTAGCCCCGCTGACTGCCGCCCAGATAGCCAAGACTTATGGCATAAGGGTTTATACCATAGGAGTCGGAGCCAACGGAATGGCCCCATACCCGGTCGTTACCCCTTGGGGAATTGAGGAAAGAAAAATTCAGGTGGAAATCGATGAAGCTCTGCTCAAAAGCATTGCCGAGACCACCGGAGGCCGCTATTTCCGCGCCACTGACAACACCAAGCTTCAGGAGATTTATGCTGAAATCAACAGGATGGAGAAGTCCAAGACCAGCATAGACAGTTTCCCTGTTTACAAAGAGCTGTTCAGCCCGTTCGCAATTGCAGCCCTGCTTTGCCTTCTTGCTGAACTGCTTGTAAGAATTCTGCTCAGGAGGATGCCGTAATGATTATATTCGCTTCATACAAGTTTCTTTGGCTTCTGCTTCTCGTGCCGTTTATCCCGGCCGGCTATGCAATCGCCATGGCCCTGCGCAAGCGCCGTATCCGCCGTTTCGGAGACCCGGCTATGGTCTCGCAGCTTATGCCTCACTACAGCAGAGCCAAGGGTTGGGTCAGAATCATTCTTTTTACCCTTGCCTTCTTTTTCTTTGTAATCGGTCTTGCGCGTCCGCAGATAGGTGCCAAACTCAGCGAGCGCCAGACCAAGGGGGCGGAGATTATGATTTGTCTCGACGTGTCCAACTCAATGCTGGCTCAGGACTACACTCCCTGCAGGCTTGAAAGGGCCAAACTCGCCATATCTTCCCTTGTGGACAAACTTCACGAAGACAGGATAGGGCTTATCATATTTGCCGGAAGCTCCTTCGTACAACTGCCTGTTACAACTGACTATGTGTCCGCGAAGATGTTTCTTTCCAGCATTGATGCGGGTTCGGTTCCCGTTCAGGGAACGGCAATAGGTGATGCCATCCATACGGCAATGAAGAGTTTCAGCGCCCAGAGCGAGAAGAGCCGTGTGATTATCCTTATCTCCGATGGTGAAAACCACGAAGATGATGCTGTGGCAGCGGCAAGGGATGCGGCTCAGGCAGGGATACGAATCTACACCGTGGGTGTGGGCTCGTCTGCGGGCCAGCCTATCCCCGTTGACGGGGAATTGCTCCGTGACAAGGACGGCAACATAGTGGTCAGCCGCCTGGACGAGAAGACTCTCAGGCAGGTTGCCGATGCAGGCGGTGGAGCCTATATCCAGGCAGGCAACGAAGAATTCGGCCTGAACCCTATTATCAATGATATCCGTGCGATGGAAGGAGAACTGTTCTCGTCTGTCGTATTCGAAGAATATGATGAACAGTATATGTATTTCTTCGCTGTTGCTCTCATACTTCTCGTTTTGGAAATGCTTGTGGGAGAGCGAAGAAACACGCGCAAACTTTTCGACTGATGGATTTGAAGAAGACCATAGCTGCCCTGGCGTCACTTCTGCTCGTTCTTCCGCTTTCTGCGCAGGAGGACAAGAAGGAGGTGCGCTCCGGCAACCGTATGCTCCGCAACCGCAATTACAACGAAGCTGAAATCAACTTCAGGAAGGGTCTGGTCAAAGATTCGACCTCTTTCATTTCGTCCTACGATCTGGCATCCTCCCTGTATCTTCAGAAGGATTACGATAATGCGGCCAAGGCCTTGGAAAGGGTTGAGGCCCAGCTTCCTGATTCCGAATACGCCGACAGGTGGCATTTCAACCGGGGTAACATTGCCCTTCAGCAGCAGGACTGGCAGACTGCGGTTGAGGCCTTCAAACAGGCGCTTCTGCTCAATCCGGGGGACCTGGAAGCCAAGGAAAGCTATATCTATGCCAAGAAAAAGCTGGAAGAACAGCAGAATCAGCAGGGTGATAAGGGAGATCAGGGCGATCAGGGTGATAATCAGGATAAGCAGGATGACAATCAGCAGGACCAGCCGAATCAGCAGCCTGACCCTCAGGACAATAATCAGGATAATCAGCCGCAGGAGGCCCCTGCAGAGCAGCAGATTTCCCCTCAGCAGGCCCAGCAGATGCTGAAAGCCATACAGGCAAAGGAAAAGGAAACCCAGGAGAAGGTAGAGAAGGCGAAGGCCCAGCAGGCCCAGACCCGCCGCAAGGAAAACAATTGGTAAGATGAAAAAACTGTTATTCATATCCGCACTGCTTCTTGTGGTGCAGTCAGTATCCGGTCAGGGGAGCATCAGTGTGCAGGCGCCAAGGGCGGTTGCGCTTGATGAGCAGTTCAACCTGACTTTCACCGTAAATGATGAGAAACCTGAGTCTTTCCAGTGGGACTGTCCTCCGGATTTCAAACTTGTCTGGGGACCCCAGACAGGAAGCAGTACATCTATTTCGATGGTGAACGGAAAGACCACCAAGACCGTCACCCACAGCTATACCTACATACTGATGCCGCTCAAGGAAGGTGAATTCACCATTCCTGCGGCAAGTGCAAAAACAAAGAAGAGCACCCTCAGCTCCAAACCGTTTTCCATCAAGGTGGCAAAGGGCGGAGCCTCCAGTGCCTCATCCCGCCCGAGCAGCAGCAATGCATATTCCATCTCCAGCGAGGATATATTTCTCAGAATGACACTCAGCAGCCGCGAGGCCGTGGTAGGGCAGCCTATCACCGCAACCATCAAACTCTATGAGCGGGTGGGAGTTGCGGGCTTCGAGGATGTGCGTTTCCCTTCTTTCGACGGCTTCTGGAGTCAGGCCCTTGAGGCCCCTTCAAATGTTAATTTCCAGCGTGAGACTGTAGGCGACGAGATTTACAACGCCGCCGTGCTCCGCTCCTTCAGCATTATCCCTCAGCAGGCAGGGG
>SAMEA3663028__coassemble_457_pt1 | contig 15918 bp, 12 predicted proteins | sample SAMEA3663028__metabat2_high_PE_014 | metagenome-assembled genome bin SAMEA3663028 (sample SAMEA3663028) | pig gut metagenome | biome: pig gut; feature: pig-associated habitat; material: faeces | place: France | collected 2012 | reverse complement strand
AGGTTGAAGATGGCGCCCGCTTCGAAAAGAAGCCCGCGGGGGCTGCGGTCCAGAACGCGCGCCCACCGGCCGCTGGTGTCCTCCCAAAGGGTAAGGGCAGTGCCGTAGCCGAGGCCGCCGTAGAGCCGGAGCCAATTGTTGAGGCGGTAGCACGGCCCCAGGCTCGCCTGGGCCGTGAAATATGACGCCTCTCCGCTGGTCCATATCGTTCCGTACGAGGTAGTGCCGTCGGAAAGACAGTCATAGCCGAAGCTGCGGGAGGCGAAATTGCTGCTTGCCCGGGCATAGGCACCAAGGCGGGCATCTATCGGGTCAAGCGCAAGAAGAAGGCCGTAACTCGGCTTGGGATAAATACTTATGCAGACTATGCCGCTTAGGTAATTCTTTCTTCCAAGCAGCAGCGATTTGCTTGCGGGTTTCTTTTCCGGCAGAGGAACATCCAGTCCATCGCTATGCTCCCATACCAGCTGCTGCGGACCCGATACCGGCTTTTGCGGCAGCTCTACAACATAGTCTTCTGGATTGATTGGGGGTGGTGGCATTTGCCGGGTGACAGGCCTTTGAAGCACTATAATCTGAGTTGGGGCAATGGCCGGGGCCTGAACTGCGGGAGCCGGAGGAACAGGAGCCTCTTCGCGCTTTTTGGAACCCTGAGCTTCAATGAAGCGGTCCCTGATGCTTGCAAAACGCTCGGCCTGCTCCACGCTCATCTGCCCTGAGGCCTCCTTGAGTTCACTTTTAAGGGTATTCAGTTCCCGGACCAGCTTGCTGAATTTGTGTTTCGGAATCTCCTGCCCCGAGTCTGCCTGCTGCTTGAGTTCAAGGCATTGCTGACAGAGAATCTCGTATCTGTCAAGCACTTTGTCCCAGTTTCTGGCCTTCGGGGAGGCGAAGGTCAGGCAGCTCACAAGCAGAAGAACAAAGCATAGCGCTGAACGGCAGGATTTCATAACAAATTGTAAATTTACGCATTATTTTGTAGTTTTGGCTTATGAATACCTCCTGCGTATCCGGATTTTTTGAAGAAAATGACTGCTCACTCACACCCCAGGGCGAGCTTGAGCTGCTGAGCCGTTCGCAAAACGGGGTGTTCATTCTGTACCGATGCCAGTCCGAGGGTAGGTATTATGTGCTTAAGGCACTGCAGCCTGATTACCGTGGTCAGCAAGTCTATGAAGAGATGCTACGCAAGGAATATGAAATCGGGGCTGCTCTCAAGCATCCCAATATCAGGGAATATTACGATCTTTTTGAGCATCCGCTGCTGGGCAATTGCATCCGAATGGAATGGGTGGACGGAAGCCCTCTTGCGGCAGATGCCGTCCTGCCTAAGTCGGTGCGAAGGCGCCTGCTGAGCCAATTGCTTGATGCTGTGGCCTATATGCATCTGCATCAGGTGATTCATAGAGACCTCAAGCCTGACAATATCCTTGTCACCCGCAACGGCCAGAATGTCAAGCTCATAGACTTCTCGCTAGCGGATTCGGATTCATATTCGATACTGAAGGCTTCTGCCGGGACACCGCTTTATGCCTCTCCCGAGCAGTTGGAAGGGCGTAAGGGGGATTGTCGGAGCGATATTTATTCGCTTGGCGTCATTCTTTCCGAATTTGCGGAAAACAAGAGGCAGAGAGCCGTAGTTGCCAAGTGCCTCAGGGCGCGCAGCGAGCAGCGTTACGGCTGCGTGGAGGAGCTGCGCAAGGCATATTTCCCTTCCGTCAAGAACCGCCTTCTGCTGATGCTGGCGGTGCTGGTGCTTATTCTGTCAGGAGTGGGGTTCATTCTGACAAGCAGGCTCCAGGAGGCGCAGAGCATCTATCAGTCCGAGACCATCGACAGCATATTCCAGCAGGCCACTGAGATGCTGGAGGAAGCGGGGGAGTCTTCCTACTGAAGCTTTTCGACCATATTGAGCCCGCCCTGGCGGCCGGCAATGTAGGAAGGGGTGTATTCGCCGTTACGGAGGATTCTGGATACATACATAGGATAGCCCGGCAGGAAATGGGCCTGAAAGAAGCGGTCGCCTGCGCAGAGCTGCGAATTGATGCTCTCGAGTACTTCATACTCTCCGTCTCCGAGATGGCGCAGCCTTACGATTCTGTCCGGCTCCCAGCCTATGCGCAGTTCGTCTCCTTTCTGGAGCTCGTCCGAATGCAGGGATGCGTTGCTGAAAAACTGGGAACTGAATTCGCTGTTGTTTTTGAGATTCTGCACGAAATCGCTGAAGCTTCTGAAGCCTATGTATCGGCACAGGATGTCGAGAGTGCTCTTGCGCGGGGTTGGTCTCATGCTGACATAGCCGTAAAGCCTTTTGAGAGTGGAGCAGGAGAGAAGTTCTCCCGTTTCCTTTTCTATTATGATGGAAAGGGCCTCGTAGTCGGCTGTGGTTGACAACTTCCGGCCTACTTTCTGTTCGACCTGTCTGAGCAGGCAGTTGAGTTCGGGTACTATGGTTTGTGACATCAGTCTTTGTATTTGAAATCTATTGAGTTGTCGGCGATTGTGGTTTTGATTCTCTGGCCTCTGGAGAGGTAAACCGTCTTCAGGTTGTTGCAATCGCTCAGGTCAAGGTAGTTGAGCTTGAGGTTGCAGGAAAGGTCAAGGGTGGTGAAGTTGTTGAGTCCGCAAGTGAGCTCCTCCAGGCTCGTGCACTTCGAGAGGTCTATGGTATCGAGATAGTTGCCGTAGCAGTCGAGTTTCCTGAGCTTGCCGCTGCCCTGGAGCTTGAGGGTTTCCAGTTTGTTGAAGCGGCAGATAAGGGTCTCAAGACCGGATGGCAGATTCATATCTTCGATTTGGTTGAAGCTGCAGTCCAGATAGCTGAGGGCAGTGTTTTTGCTGAAATCTTCGCAGGTAAGGCTTCCTTTCCAAACACTTCCCCTGGCACTCAGGCTATTCAGATTGGTGAAGTACTGGATGCCGTCGAGGTAGATGATATTGTCAGTGCAGAAGTCCATTGATTTGACACTCTGGGCCTCTGCGGTGCTGATCGCTTTGTCACCGTTAGCATCGCACAGACTCAGAAGATAAGCCTCGAAGTTGTCGTCTGTGATTACAATGCCCCCGCTTGGCGGTAACACCGGAGCCGGTTTGGGCTCGGGCTCGGGTTCCGGTTCTGGTTCCGGTTCTGGTTCCGGCTCCGGTTCGGGCTCGGGTTCCGGTTCTGGTTCCGGTTCTGGTTCCGGTTCGGGCTCCGGTTCCGGTTCTGGTTCCGGGTCCGGTTCCGGATCAGGGTCTGGTTCTGGTTCCGGATCAGGGTCTGGTTCAGGTTCCGGCTCCGGTTCGGGCTCGGGTTCCGGCTCCGGCTCGGGATTGGGTTCCGGCTCTGGTTCGGGCTTTGTGCCGAGATAGAAATCGTAGAGTTTGGTTCTGAGCTCGCAGTAGGAGTTGCGGGCCCAGGCGTAGAACAGATAGTTGGTATCTTCTTTAAGACCAATGAGTTCCAGCCTAATTACACTTCCTTCGAGAGTGCAGTGGTATTCGTAGAGTTCCGTGACTCTGCGCCCTACCATAAAGCCCGCATCGGAGATTCCACCGCTCTTGCTGAGGTGGGCTTCTAGCACCACTTTATAGCCCCCGAGCTGCTCAGTGGTGCTATAGTCCACTTTTATGAATTCAGGGGCGCTCAAATCTTCCGGCTCAATGTTGACTTGCATACACGAGCTTGCGATAATGAGTGCCAATACCTCTGAAATGAGCGCCCTGAAATTCATATTACCTAATTCCAATTGTTGATTCCGCCTCCGATGTTGATGATTACCTTGTCAGGGTTGGAGGTGAGGGTGATACTCAAAGTGTGTCTGACTCCCGATTCGAAGATGAATTTTGTGCTGACCAGATATGACACATTGTTGACCAGGATTTCAACCAACGGTACCTGATTGAGGATTTTCTGCGGTACAATGATTGCCGAATAACGGCCAGGTTCCCACTGGCGGGTGATGATTGTGCCTGTTGTGCCGTACGGATTCTTTTCAATCTCTCCTCTTTCCAAATCGATGGAGGCACTGGTGACGGTATTCATTATCCTAATCTCCGCTGTTGCCGGCAAATCTCCTTCATAATCGTCCCCCTTTACGAGGTTGATGTCTAGTCTGGACAGTTTGTGCTTGAAGTTCAGTGCAATATCTCCTTCGCTCTGCTGCACGGAGGCGGCCTTTGCCCACATAAAGTCGCTCAAGGTAAAGCCTTCCTGTCTCTGGTCGGCTTTCACTTCGAAGATATAGTCGTCCACGGAACTGAGCTGCGCATCAAAAGGGTAGTAGGCGAATATGTCGAATATAGCCCCGTCCTTCCACCAGATTGGCGGAGTTACAGTCCATCGGCTGCCATCAAAACTGGCCTTGGCATTGTTTGCCCAGTTGCCTGAAATCTGAAGCGGAGAAGGTATGCCTTCAGCATACTCCACGGCGTATATTCCGAAGGAGTCGCCCGCTTCGAAGGCGCTGTCAGTTGCTTTGGTTCCGGGAAGGGTAGGGACGAAGTGCATCAGCGCTTCATCTTCCGGAGACGGATTGCTCTTGGCGCAGCCGGTGAACATACAAACAGCTGCTATGCAATATGTTATGAATATATACTTTTTCATAATGTCCTCCTATTTGAGATTTGGTCTTTCACCCATAAAGACAGGCTCGTGACTGTTCAAAGTTGCTGTGCGTCCGTAATCTGTATTCTGGGCTTTTGTTGAAGAGGTGCTTACGGCTTCCACTACATCGTTTGCAATGAAGTCTTCCAGACTCCAGCTCTGTCCCGCATACTCCATTATTCTTTTATAGATTTCGTAGCGGCTTATGGTGCTGTAGTAGGGTATGTCATTGTTCATACAGCTGTTCTGTTCGCTGCGGTAAACGCCTCTCGTGTGCATATAGCCTCCTTCGAATATATCCACGAAGGTGTGGTATTTCTCGTGGAAGATAAAGTCGCGCCAAGGCACATCGCCCATCTTGCCGGAAAGCGATAGGTTCTGGAACCAACCGAGTGACTGGGCAGCCTGCAGTTCGAAGGCGTGAGGACAGCAGGTGCAGCGGCAGGCCTGGATGAACTCGTTGTGGTAGATATATTCGTCCCCGAGCTTTCCGAAACCGTGGCCACCGGCTTCGTGCTGAATAACTCCACGGAAATCAAGCGGATAACCGTAGTCGCTCATTGGGCAGTAGGCTATTGCGGTACCGTCATCCCACATATAGGTGACTCCACCGTAGTCCTCGGTGTTTGGTATCATTATCACCAGAGTCCTGTTGATATTGTCGTTGCTGACCGTAGGAGCCTTGCAGGCGTATTGGAGCACTTCATAATAGTCGTCATCCCCGTTTCTGGTGACTCCGCCGTTGGTTGCGGTGTTGAAACGGGTCTGGACTATAGTGTTGACTGTGCCTATGCCCGATTCCGGGGATACCGGCACGGCGGTATATACATTGAAATAATCTTTATAGTATTTGTAAGGCTGTATGCTGAAGAAATTGTCGTAGGTCTCTTCCATTGCCCTGAGGAGCTTGCCTTCGCTGATGTCCTTGGCATTGAAGCCGTCACCGAGGATGACTATGTTGACTCCGTCTCCTTTGCTTGCAGTCTGAAGGGTAATTACTTCATCTTCAGCATATTTGTAATCATACTGGCTTACGGACAGTCTGGTCTGGTAATCTTTGCCGTCGAGTTCGAATACCACTTCACCGCTTCTTGTGGTTCCGTCCTGAGGTTTCTGGGTGAAAGTGAGTTGAAGGGCGGTTTTGCCGTGTCCTGATGTCTGGCTGAGTGTAACCCAGTCCGGCTGGGATACTACTGACCAGTCGTCATCGGCTGTGAGCACCAGCTCGCGTGTGACGGAGGTGTTGATTGCAGTTGCCACCATAGGGCGTATTACAAGATTGCGGTAGGCGGCAATTCGCTTGAACTCACGCCAACCTGTAGCTGCCTGATACTGAGCTTCATATCCTTCCGGTACCTCGAGGGTGAAGTTGTCTTTCGGCACGCCGTTGAAGCATCCGTCCTGTACATAAGGCGGGATATGTCCTTTGCAGACTATACGGCCAAGGCCGAAGCAGTTCTGGAATGCTCCACCGTCCTCGCTCCAGCTCGGCTCGTATTTTATGTTTTCAAGGCTTTCCGGGAAGATGACTCCTTCAAGCATACGGCACTGGGCGAAGGCTCCGGCACCGATGCTGAGAACTCCCTCCGGGATTTCAAGTGTGCCAATCAGTCTCCAGTTGTAAGCAAAGGCTCTATCACCGATCTGACGTACAGTTTTAGGAAGCACGAGGGTTCCGGAAAAGTCACAACCAAGGAAAGACTCTCTGCTTATTACCTCAAGGTTTTTAGGAAGGTGAAGTTCACCTTTGAGTGCTGTACGGCAAAATGCGCCTTCTCCAATTGAGGTTATTCCATCATGCAACTTTAGTGTTCCGTTGAAACCGCTTCCATTGAAGGTATTTTCTTCAATAGTGGTGATTTGTTGTGGAATCTCAATGGAGCCTACCATATTGACCATTCCGCAAAAAGCTGCCTGGCCAAGTTCTTTGACGTTTTCAGGAATCCTGAGCTCTCCGTAAAGCCCACGACATCCCTCAAACGCTCCCCATCCAATCACTTCAAGTGCATCTGGAAGGATGAGTTCACCAACGAAACCGCAATCGTGGAATGGACCGTCCCAATAAGATGTGTATCCGGCCATTCTTCCAAGCACTTTCAAGGTAGAAGGAAGTTTCAGACTTCCATTCAGGTTCGTACAACTTCTGAATGCTGCCATTTCAATCTCTTCTACACCTTCTGGAATAATGAGGGAGCCTGTCAGCATATTGCAGTCCGAGAAAGCATTACTGCAGATTTTCTTGAGTTTGTCAGGGAGTACAAGGCTTGTAAGACTCTTTTTGTTTGTCAATGCTTCTCCTGGAATCTCATCATCGTGCTCTATCCCGACATAATGCATGTTAGGGCCAAAGTCTCCTCCCTCTCCCTTTACAATCTTGACCTCCTTCAGATTTAGGGCAGACAGGCTTGTCATTAGATACCTCATCACACCGAAGTCGCGAGCTGTTATCTTACCGGTGACTTTCAGGTTCCTTACCTTGCTGACTTCCAGTCCTTTTGCCGCAATGCATGCATCCAGGGTGCCCGGCGTTTCGACATTCACCACGACATATTCCCTTGCGATTCCGTCGTGCGAGCTCCTGTCATTCTCCCAAACCGTGATGCTCTCGCCGCTGAGGCTGAACTCATAGCTTCCCGCAGCGCGCTTGTTTACGCTCAGGGTGAAATTGTGCTGCTTGCCCGGGACATAGACCATATCCTGGTCTTTTACAAGGTCATAGGCATAGCCTCCGACGGTGGCGGTGATGATTTTCTTGCCTGCGCTCACGGTCTGAGGCACCACTACCGCCCTGAAGTCCGCGCCTTCCCTATTCGGAATGATGCCGGTCATCGGTGCTTCACCGACTGGGGATACCGTGCCGGTGGAAAGGTCGATGGTGGCGCTTCTCACAGTGCTCTGGATGAGAATGTCCTTCCTGAGGCCTGTCCATTCGCCCTGCTCAAACCCTTCTCCTTCGACAAGGCTCACTCTGATGCCCGCCATTTTGTGGGTGAAGTCCAGCCAGATGAGCTTGTCCGCGGCTGTCTTGTTCTCGGTTTTGGCCCATAGGAAGTCGCTCTGCTCATAGCCAGAAAGGTGGGAACCGCTTGCCGCGGTGCTCTGGTCCTTCTGGACTTCGAAAGCGTATTCCCTGATGGATTCGGGCCTTGCGGCAGGGTAGTAGGCGTAGATGTCGACAGGAGTCTTGTTATCCTTGAAATATACGTCGTAAGACGGAACCCAGCGGTTGCTCGGCTCGTTGTAGCTGTAGTAGAGGTTGTCCGCACGGTTACCTTCGAGTTTGAGTTCGCCCGGGGCGCCGTCGACGTAATCCACTATGTATGTGGCGATTTTGTCGCCATCTGCAAAACCGTCCTGCCCTGCACGGGTCACATATTCCTGATTGATATGGCCGTTAAGGCTGATCGGAGTAAGTTCCTCGCCGGTGGTGGGGTCAATAGGAGTCAGCTGCTCCTGTGCACAGGAGGCAAGAAGAAGGAGCACTCCTGCCAATGCTAAATTCTTTCTCATAAGGCCTTAGTTCAAAGTTCCACCATAATCGATTTCATCTTCTTCCCATCCTCCGATATCAACATTGATACCCTCGTTTATCTTGTTGACCGTTATTGTGCACTTCTTGCGGGTGTTGCTGGTGAATTCAATTCTTTCGACAACGAGATTGCGCTCCATGTCATCTACGACAAGACTTACAAGTTGCTTTCCCTCAATGGTTTGAGGGGCAATCATTGCACGGTAGGTGTCGCCGTCTTTCCAAGGGCTGATGTCGGATGCTGTGCCTTTTCCTTGAAGCTCACCGCTTTCAAGATTGAGAACGGCATCTGTCATTATGTTGTTGACTGTGACCTTGGTAAGGCTTTGTTCTAGGGTTTCTTCGGTAAAACCTTTGCCGGGAAGAACTCTGATGAGAAGCTGGCTCATCCTATGGCTCGTGTGAAGGGCGACATACTCTTCCGACGGGCTTGCAAGTTCAGTCTTTCCCCACAGAATCTCGCAGCTTTTGAATGCTCCTTTCGTGCTTTGGTCTTTTGCCGTCTCGAAATGCATTTCGGCTGTTTTGTTTACGGACTGAGTGTATGGATAATAACAATAGAAGTCTGCTTTGGTATATGCATCCTTCCAGAAATGCTGCACTATGGACTTCCATCCTCCATCGTAGGTATAGCATACATTGTCAAGGTGGTTGCCGGTGTCAAGAAGGGCCCCGGCTGTCCAGGTGCTGCCATCGTCGGATTGAGAGGCGTTTACGACATAGAGACCGATTTTGTCCCCGGTTTCGAAACTCTCATCTACAACTTTGCTGATACTTGTGGCGATTTTGATAGGAACCCGTTTGTCTATTACTTCGGGTGTAATAGAGCTCTGTTTGCAAGCGGGCAATAGAGCCGCCATCAAACACAAACTTGATAAAATGGTTTTCTTATCCATAACTTTTAGTGTTAAATTATGGTGGCAAAGGTATTCAACTGAATTTTTGCCATCAAGTCCATAAAAGTTCATTGCGAGCCCGATGGATTATTGATGTGGTTGGGTATTATTTTCTGTCAAAGATAGTGAGATTCTTTCAAAAGTGTGTCTGAGATAGGCGGTATTTGCTTTCTCGCCGGATGATTGCCTTTGTCCGTGTGCAAAAACGGCCTTCCTGCGCACGGACTGCTATTTTTCCGTCGTTGGTGTGCAAAAACGGCCTTCCTGCGCACCGAATAAGGATTGTAGATTCAACGGGAAGTTCAGACTTCTTCCATACGGGCGAGTTCCCAGCCGCAGAACTGCATCACGATTTTGTGAAGGGTCGTTCCCTGGCGCAGGGCCTCGACGCGAGGAGCGGCTGCATAGCCTTTGATCTGCTCCACAGCCTCTGCCCATTGTGCTTCGGCCTTAGCTTCGAAGTCTTTTTTAGGTAGATACTTCACCTCGATTATGTAGCTGTGCTCGGACTTGTAGTGAGTCAGGTTCGGGAGGAGGAAAAAGTCGCAGTAGCCGTGCTGCAGTTCAAGCTCCGGAGCGGTGATGTAATAGTCATTCAGATTGAGATATGCCAGGAAGAATCCTTGGATATTCCTCTCTCCCTCAATGCTGTCACGCACTGAAGAAAGCTTGCGGTAGCAGTCGGCCATGTACTGCAGGGTCTCGCGCCACTGCCCGTCGAAGGCCATACGCGTGAAGCCTGTCCTTAAAGGGACGTGGTTCACATTGCAGACGGAGTCATAGTTCTCAAGCAGATAACTGTAGTATTGCTTGCGGACATTGTTGTTCGGAATCGCCAGAAGAAGTTGGGACCCGTACGATGCCTTGATTGTCAGCATTCCGTAGTAGAACAGCAGGCTAGGAAAAATCTCCGGGCGTGTCAGATCCATTGCCGAGAATGAGGTGAAAAGGTCGGCAATAATCTCACCCTCTTCGGTTATCCTGCGAAGGACTCCCATGCGGTCGCCGTCCAGCTTGTCCAGCTGAATCAGTTTCTTGAGCTTGCTGTAGTCCGTCTTCGTGTTCGGGTCAAGCATTTGTTTTGGAGAATGGCCATCCATCACATAATTCCGCAGGTAGTACAGCACCATATCGCAGTTGAAGACCGTGTTGCCGTCACCAACGCATTCTGGTGCAAAACAGTAATTGTCATACCAAGGCCTCATCTCCTCAATCATAGACTCGATGTCACAGTCAGCCGGAAGCATCCCGACACTCTTGTAATAGGTAAACATCTCGCGGACATCGGCCGTTGAGAATCCCAGCATTTTGTCCAGCTCAGGACGGGTCGAGGCATTCCACCCGATGTTGAAGCCGCTTGTAAGGTCGTCCAAGGTTACGGGGCTTACTCCTGTCAGGAAGATGCGCTCGAAATTGCCCTTGAACTTCTTGAAGAGGTCACGATAGAAGCCGTCTGCGTGTGTGATTGCATGGTACATTCCCTCTCCCTGCTCATTCAGGACGACATTCGTGAAATTGTCGTACTCGTCGATGATGAGGTATAAAGGAATCTGTAATTCCTTGGCCATATTCGTGATATGGACAAGTTTGTTGTCTGAATTCGTCCGCTTGAAATACTCATCAATGAAGTAGTCAGGATAGTCTGCGGCATATTTTCTGACAAAATTGTCAAGGCAGATGGACATATAGACATCAAACTTCTCATACAATTGACTTGCGTCTCCGCCTATCTGTGAGAAATCCAGATAAAGTACCTGATACCTGTTGCGAAGCGGCGTCGGATGCTGCCCGACCCACAAATGTCCGAACAGCCTGTCGAAATCCCCTGCGGCAGCCTTGTCATAGTAGAGCCGCATCATATTCAGGAACAGGCTCTTGCCGAACCGGCGCGGACGGATGAAAATCAGAGTATCGGACTGTTTTTCCAACTCCGCAAGGTACATTGACTTGTCAACATAGTACAAGCCACGCTCAATCACCGACCTGAAGTCGGACACTCCGTAAGGTATCTGTTTAATTCCTTCCATTTTGACTATAGCTCCATTCCCCACAAATTTAGAAGAAAAATTTCATAAGTCAGCAATTTATGTGGGGTTTCATCGAGGGTGGCCTGAGGCGGGATCACAGAGTTGACAATCGGTACGGAAAATCGTCTTGCTTCCGTACCGATTGTCGATATTTCAGCATCCGTACGGATTTTCGGCGTCTTTCCGTACGCATTTTTAGATGCTTTATCTATTGTTCCCGGATAACATCGTCTGCGACATAGCGGTCGCTCATAAGCTATATCCCCGCGCGCTCATCGTGGATTCCGTGCGCAAAACCGGCCTTCCTGCGCACGGACTGTTATTTTTCCATCGTTGGTGCGCAAAATAGCCCTTCCTGCGCACGGAATGGTGGCGTTTCATCAAGTGTGGCCTGAGGCGGGAAACGGTACGTACGCAATTCTGCTGCGGCTTGCTTGCGCGGGGCATTCCCGAGCCTGTCAGTCTTCTTTACCGACAGGGCGGCCGGCTGACGGCAGGTCGAGAATCCGCCAAATCTGGCCGCCGATGATATTGCCGAGGCAGGCCATAATCCACTGCAGCGCATCCATACGCATATAGCCGCATTCCGCGATGCAGTGCGGGAAGCCGCAGAGGATAAAGAGCATAACGCCCAATATTGCAACGACGAAACTCTTTGATTTATAGGCTGCTACCATTAGGATGCCGGTGCCGGTGCCGCCGCACAATATCTTCAGCAGAGGAGCCGTCGTCGGCGCAAGTTCTATCCCGAAAAGATAATGCCCCGCCACTGCCCCTGCGCAATTGCCGGCAAGAATGGCCAGCATAGACCATTGCGGCTTTTCTGCGACTATCCCTGTGAAAAGAGGCAGACGGAATTGGATAATGGTGCATAGTCCACAGGCAAAGAGCAACGCTCCTACCACCCCGCCCACTTTTGCATTGACTGCGCATCCCAGGCTGATAAGCACTCCGGCAATGAGCGCCCTCAAGAAATCGTTTACTGTTTGTCTCATACTATGACAAATGCGCGGATTATCCCTTGCGGGCCTGCTGGCAGGCTGCATCAAGGTCCAGCAGATGCTGGAAGAGGGGAAGGCGCTCGGGGTCGAAGCGGCCTGCGTTCAAAAGCTTTTTGTTGTGCTTCCACCAGGAGCGCAGATTCCGCTCCTCGGGATAATGCTTGGAAGGCTTGCGTCCTTCTTCTTCAAGAAAACGCAGGCATTCCCTGTATCTTGCCATCCAGCGTTCGTCCTGTGTTGCCATCTCTACCCCAGTGAATTATAAGCCTCCAACGCCTTCTCCAGTACAAGCAGAGCCCTCTGGAGGTCGTGCTTGCAGAGAACATAGGCGAGGCGCACCTGGTCGCGTCCGAGCGAAGGGTCTGAATAGAATCCGGCGGCAGGAGCCATCATTACTGTCTCGCCCGCGCAGCCCTCAGGGGTCTTTTCGTCGCGGTAGCAGAAATCCGACAGGCACCAGGCGCAGAACTTCTCCGCATCATCCACCGGAAGCTTGGCTACGGTATAGAACGCGCCCATAGGCACTGGAGTATAGCAGCCCGGGATGCGGTTCACCCCGTCAATCAGGCATTTGCGGCGCTCGACGTACTCATCGTACATCTCGCGCGAATACTGCTCCGTCCCTTCGATGGAAGCCTCGGCTACGAGTTGTCCGAGCAGAGGCGGGCTGAGGCGCGCCTGACAGAACTTCATAACTGTATTGCGCACAGCCTCATTCTTGGTAATCAGCGCACCGATGCGTATGCCGCACTCGGAGTAACGCTTTGACACAGAGTCGATAAGCACCACATTCTGTTCAATGCCCTCAAGATGCATTGCGGAGATATAAGGCGAACCCGTATAGATGAACTCGCGGTACACCTCATCGGAGAAAAGGTAAAGATTGTACTTCTTCACCAGGTCGCGTATGCGGTTCATCTCCTTCTGGGTATAGAGGTAGCCCGTAGGGTTGTTCGGATTGCAGATGAGAATGGCCTTGGTGCGCTCGTTGATGAGTTCTTCGAACTTCTCCACCTTTGGCAGGCAGAAGCCCTCCTCAATGGTGGTGGTCACAGCGCGTATGACTGCACCGGCCGAAATGGCGAAGGACATATAGTTCGCGTACGCAGGCTCCGGCACGATAATCTCGTCTCCCGGATTGAGGCAGCTCATAAAAGCGAACAGTACTGCCTCGGAGCCACCGGAGGTGATGATGATTTCATCCGGCTTGAGTTTGATCTGATAGCGCTCATAGTAGCCTACGAGAGCTTCACGCAGGCTCCTGTAGCCCTGGGAAGGGGAGTACTCGAGTACTGTGCGGTCTATGTTTTTGAGCACATCGAGAGCCTTCTGCGGGGTAGGAAGGTCAGGCTGACCGATGTTGAGGCGGTATATCTTCACCCCGCGGTCCTGGGCTTCATAAGCCAGAGGAGCGAGTTTGCGGATAGGGGATTCGGGCATTTCAATGCCGCGGTCGGAAATCTTGAGTTCCATCGTCATTATGATTTGAGACCCCAAAGTTATGAATAAAAATCGTGATTAGTGGCGGCTGTTGCATATTTGTGCAGAATTCCGTATTTTTGTGGGCTTTTTGCAGCAGCAGGCAGCCGAAAGCAAAGCGGGCAGAAGCATCAACAGGAAAAAATTAAATACAATAATAGTTATGGCAAAAGTTAAGACTCAGGACACCGAGCGTGCAGAAGAGATTGCAGCACAGGTTTCCTCATCAGAAAAATTCTACAATGAGCACAAGGGCCTCATCTGGGGTGTCCTTGGCGGAATCGTTGTTGTCGGTCTTGCGATTCTCGGATACAGCAAGTTCATCTACTCTCCGGCAGTAGCCGAGGCGCAGCAGGCTGTATTCCCGGCAGAACTCAATTTCCAGAACGGAGAGTTCGAACTCGCACTTAACGGAGACGGCAACACTCTCGGATTCGCAGACATCATCGACCAGTACGGCAGCAAGGCCGGCAAGGCAGTATATCTCTATACAGGTACCTGCTGCGCCCAGCTCGGCAACTGGGAGGAGGCTCTCGTTTATCTTAAGAAATACAACGGCAAGGACCCGATCCTCGCAGCACGCGCAATCGCCCTTCAGGGAGACTGCAAGGCTGCTCTCGGTGATGCCCAGCAAGCAGCTGCCCTCTACGAGAAGGCAGCCGCAAAGGCTGACAACATCTTCGCTGCCGCATATCTGGTGAAGGCAGGTCAGATGTACCTTTCTGCCGGCCAGAACGACAAGGCGCTGAAGGCATTCCAGACCGTAAAGGACAAGTATCCTCAGAGCATCGAGGGATACGATATCGACAAGTACATCAACAGAGTATCAGAATAATATGGGAAGAGCGTTTGAGTTCCGCAAGGAACGCAAGATGAAGAGGTGGGGACATATGGCCCGCACCTTCACAAAACTCGGAAAGGAAATCACGGTAGCCGTTAAGCAGGGAGGTCCGGATGTGACCGGCAACCCCCGTCTTCGCGCCCTCATCGCAGAGGCCCGTACCGAGCAGATGCCTAAGGAGAACATAGAGCGTGCAATCAAGAAGGCAACTGAGAGCAAACAGGGTGATTTCAAGGAAGTGGTATATGAGGGCTACGGACCGTTCGGTATCGCATACCTCGTAGAGACCGCTACCGACAACACCACCAGAACCGTTGCCAATGTCCGTTCCTACTTCACCAAGTGCGGCGGCACCCTCGGAACCAGCGGCTCCGTATCCTTTATGTTCGACCACAAGTGCGTATTCCGCATCAAGAGCAAGGAAGGAGTGGATCTCGAAGAGCTTGAGCTTGAGCTCATCGACTACGGCGTTGACGAACTCTTCGAGGAGGAAGTGGAGGACAAGGACGGCAACATCTCGAAGGAGATTTGCATCTACGGAGACTACACCTCTTACGGCACGATTCAGAAGTACATTGAGGACAATGGCTATGAGCTCGTTTCCGGAGGTTTCGAGCGCATCCCTACCACCGAACTCAAGGAAGTGACCCCTGAGCAGAGGGCAACCCTCGACAAACTCACCGGCCTGCTTGAGGACGATGAGGATGTAACCAATGTCTATACTACTCTGAAACCTGAGGAGTAAGCCGGACTAGATTGTCCGTCCCGGATATGCCCTGAGACCTTCTTCGAGAATGTCCAGGGCTTTTTTCATTTCCGGCACTTCCAGCACATAGGCTATGCGCACCTGATTGATGCCTTCGCCCGGAGTCTTGTAGAAGGAGCGCACCGGGGTCATCATTGTGGTTTCCCCTTTGACGCGGAACTCGGTGAGCAACCATTTGCAGAAGGCCTCTGCATCATCCACCGGAAGCTCCGCCATTGCATAGAAGGCTCCGTAAGGCATAGGAGAATAAACCCCTTCCATAGCATTTAGACGCGCTACGGTGAAGTCGCGCCTGCGTATGTATTCCTGCCGTACCTGAGCGAAATATTCATCCGGCGTGTCGAGAGCCGCGATGGCGGCATATTGGCCCAGCACAGGAGGGCATAGGCGGGACTGGGCGAACTTGACTGCAGCGGCCATCACATCCTTGTTGTGGGAAGCTATGCAGCCCACTCTCGCACCGCAGAGGTTGTATCGCTTGGAAACGCTGTCCACCAGAATCACATTCTGCTCGCAGCCGGGCAGGTTCATAGCGCTGAAATGCGGAGCGTCGGTGTAGGTGAATTCGCGATATACCTCATCGCTGATGAGAAACAGGTCGTTCTTGCGGCAGAATTCGCCTATTGCAAGCATTTCCTCCTTGTCGAAGAGCTTTCCTGAAGGGTTGCAGGGGTTGCTGATAAGCACGGCTCTGGTCCTTGGGGTAAGAAGCTTTTCGAATTCGGATATGTCCGGGATTCTGAAATCATCGTGAATGCCGGTGTGCACTGCCTTCAGCGTGATGTTGTGAAGAT
>SAMEA3663028__coassemble_454_pt1 | contig 16002 bp, 9 predicted proteins | sample SAMEA3663028__metabat2_high_PE_014 | metagenome-assembled genome bin SAMEA3663028 (sample SAMEA3663028) | pig gut metagenome | biome: pig gut; feature: pig-associated habitat; material: faeces | place: France | collected 2012 | reverse complement strand
TTTGAATAGAAGAGGCTCGTTAATATACTTTAATATGATTTCTATACGAGCCTCTTTTATTGCATCCGTGTGTGCAGCCGTGTTTCTGGGCACTTCCTGTATGAATTATGACAATACCCCGCTGATGGGGGAGTGGATTGAGGAGAACGAGAATTATGTTCAGGGCTTCCGTCTGTCGGCAAAGTCTCCTTCAAGCAAAAAGGGGATGGCCGAGTCCATAGGGACAAAGACATTGTGCTACAGCTGCTGGGAGGTAAAGGGGGACAAACTTATTCTTACCGGACTCAGCATAGGCAACAGGACAACCAGTGAGTTTAAAGATACTCTCAAGTTGGGAGATGTGCTGGTGCGCACCCGTGGGGATTTGCGTTATCATAAGCTTCAGCATCTGGATGGCATTGTCCGTTTTGCCGAGCAAACCCGCACTTTCCTTCCTGCCGGCAATTCGCACTATGCTGGAAAGCAGTTCTGGCTGATAGACCCATCGGGCAAACTTTTGAGTGAGTATGTGCATTCGGGAGAGGAGGTTTGGGAAAGACCTGTCAGTGTTGACGGCTATTTCTGTCAGGATAAGTGTCAGGCAGAGTTTTCTTCAGGGTTTGACGGCATTTTGAAGCTGGTTTCTTTACAATAATATTCGGTTTTGTAACATAGGTTTGGCATTGGCATCAGATTTGACATTTATGCCATTTGTGTTTAAATTTTATTGATATGTTACCTAGCAGAAAAATTTATATGGGCATTACGGGAGTTGCTTTTATTGCTCTCGGTATCATCTGCATCAGCAGACCTATGTCCACCCTCATTTCACTTGCCTGGATTATCGGTTTGCTTTCCCTTATTTCCGGAATAGCAACCCTTTTGAACTGGTTTAATCTTAAAGGATATTTTCCTCAGAGCGGAAGCATTTTGTTGTCATCCATTCTGCAGATTCTTTTGGGCTTTTTCTTCTTGAAACACGATTTGGCTTTTGCTACCATTCTTCCTTTGGTATTCGCCATTTTCCTGATTATCGAGGGAATCAATCTTGCCATCCGTTCTTTCGATTATAAGAAAATCGGTTTCAAACTTTGGTGGCTCAACCTCGTTCTCGGTATCGTTGCTGCAGTGCTCGGATTTATATCAGTCGGCACCCCGAGTTTCGGTGGAGCAACCCTCAGTACAGTTCTCGGTATCGGTCTGATTCTTATCGGCATCGTTTATGTCGTTGCCCTTTGCTCAATCAACCGTTTCGAGAGACGTCTCAATGACAACCCTTGGGTTGATGACCAGTCATATTGATTTTTGGAATTGATTTGACATTTAATTTCTGACTTTTTTTGGAAAGTTTTTCAGGAATTGAATATCTGACTTGATTTATTTTTGAAATCTTTTTCTGTCATTTAACAATACTACTAACTACCCGCCCGGCCCCAGGTTCCCGCCTGCCGCCGGGCAAATTTTTCACCGTAGCGCACTATTTCTCGCTGCCTGGCATGCTTTTCTCGCTGCCTGGCATTCTTTTCTCGCTGCCTGGCATTCTTTTCTCGCTGCCTGGCACTCTTTACTCACCGTAGGGCACACTTTTCTCGCCGGCGAGCAATTTTTGCCCTGTTTTTTGCACGCAGGCCTGTTTTTCTGCCCGAAAAGCAATTTTTGCCCTGTTTTTTGCACGCGGAAGCCTGCCGGAGGGATTAGAGACAGATGGCTCAGTGACTGTGCTCAGGCCTTCACAGCCTTGGCGCATCAGCCACGAGACTCTGCTCGCCTGCTCAGAGATTTGTTTTTACTGATTCTGCTGCCGGAAATCTCGGAAAATTTTGCTATCTTCGCGCGGTTTAAGCGGCATCGTATGCTTTGGCAAGATTGCTTACGGAGCCGGTTGATTTGTAAGATTTGCTCGATAATTATTTTATTTGATGATAAGATTGAAGCATTGTATTTCAGGTCTGCTTCTGATGCTCGTCTGCTCGACAGCTCTGGCCCAGACCAAGGTTAAAGTCAGCGGAACCGTGACTTCTGCAGACGACGGCTTGCCGCTGATAGGTGCCGGTGTAATGGATGAGGGAGGAAACGGTGTAATCACCGATTTCGACGGCAAGTATGAAATTCTTGTCGATGCAGGGACCCGGCTTCTCTTCAGCTGCATAGGCTTTGAAGATGTGAAGCACACAGTCCCGCAGGCCGAATCCCTCGAACTCAACATCGTGATGGAAACCGAAAGCCTCAAACTCGAGGATGCGGTTGTGATTGCCTACGGTGTGAGAAAAAAGGGAACCGTTGCAGGTTCGGTATCCACCGTCAAGGCGGACAAAATCGAGAATACCCCGGCTCCTGCCTTCGACCAGGCCCTCCAGGGTCAGGTTGCAGGACTTACGGTCCTTTCCTCAAGCGGAGAACCGAGTGCATCGGCAACTATGGTCATCCGAGGCACCAACTCCATCAATTCGGGCACTGCACCTCTGTACATTCTTGACGGCGTGGCCATTTCCGCATCGGATTTCAACACCATCAACCCGTCCGACATCGAGAGTATGTCAGTGCTCAAGGACGCGTCTTCCACTTCCATTTACGGAGCACGTGCATCCAACGGTGTGATTGTCATCACCACCAAGCGCGGACGCAACACCGACAAGGCCAATGTCAGCTTCAAGGCTCAGGCCGGTGTCTCATCCATAGCCTACGGCAAATGGGACCTGATGAATACCTCAGAGCGCATACAGTACGAAATCGAGACCGGAATGTCCGCAGGGCAGAATTACGATATTCTCTCCAAAACGGATGTGAACTGGCTGGATGCTGTCTATAATGATGCCGCTCTGCTCCACAACTATGAGCTTTCGGTTGCGGGAGCCTCCGACAAGACGAATTATTTCGTGTCTGGAGCCTACTACAACCAGGACGGTATAGCCCCGTCTTCAGGCTTCGAGCGTTATTCGTTCCGCAGCAATCTGGAACAGAAAATCGGCAGGAGCGTGAAAATAGGCGTGAACACAATGTTCAATTACCAGAACATAATGCAGGCGGACGAAGGAAGTTACACCCTCGTAACCCCTATTTCCGCAGCCCGCTTTATGCTCCCTTACTGGAATCCTTACAAGGAGGACGGCAGCCTTGCTTCCATCAGCGACGGCTCGTGGAAGGGCCAGGGACAGAACCCGCTCGAATGGATTGCCAACAATCCTGTGAAATACAAGAAGTACAAGGCTCTGGCAATGGGCTTTGCGGAAATCGAATTCCTCAAGAACCTCGTCTTCCGTTCCCAGGTTTCAGCTGACTTCTCCCACACCACAGGCTTCGGCCAGACTTTCCCGAGCTATCTGCCGAACCAGGGTGAGGGAACGGCATCAAGGTCATCCGCCGATGCACTCAACCTCCAGATATCCAACACCTTGACCTACCGTTTCAATCTGGACCAGCTGCACGACTTCACCTTTATGCTCGGTCAGGAAGGGGAGGACTACCACACTGAAGGCTTCTCCATCACCGGCAAGGGCCAGACCAACGACTTCCTCACGGACATAGGCTTTGCGACCAGGGTTACTTCCTGGACCAGCTATGCGGATTCGGACTACGCGCGCGTATCTTTCTTCGGAAGGGGAGAGTACAGCTACGCTGACAAATATTACTTCGAAGCATCCCTGCGAACTGACGGTTCTTCGCGTTTCGGAAAGAACAACCGCTGGGGAACCTTCGGAGCCGTGGGCTTTATGTGGAACCTGCGCAACGAGGACTTCGCCTCGGACTGGCGCGACTGGCTCTCCAATGCCCAGCTCTCCTTCAGCTCAGGTACAGCCGGCAACTCCTCAATTCCGAACTACGAGCACCTGGAGCTCATAGGAAGCAACGGCAACTATATGGGAGACAGCGCTATGCGTCCTGTCCAGCCTGGCAACGAAGACCTGACCTGGGAAAGCTGCTGGACCACCAACCTCGGACTTCACGCAGGCCTGTGGAGCCGGGTGAATGTGGATTTGGAGTACTATCTGAAGTACACCACCGATATGCTTATGGCAGTGCCACTTTCCTATGCCCAGTCCAACGGCTACGGCTATCGCTGGGAGAATGTCGGAAAGATGGTCAATACCGGTGTCGAGCTCAACCTCAGCGCAGACATCATCCGCACTGCCGACTTCCTCTGGAACTTCAATTTCAATGTGGGCTACAATCTCAACCGCATCACCGAGCTCTACAACGGTGTTGACGAGTACGAGAATGCAAATACCAATACCAAGCTCGTTGTGGGCCATCCTCTCGGAGAGTTCTATATGAACCGTTATGCCGGAGTCAATCCTGCGAACGGAGACGCGCTCTGGTATGACAAGGACGGCAATCTGACCAATGAGCTCCGCGACAGCGACCGCGTGATGCTGGGCAAGAGCTGCAACGCCCCTCTGCAGGGCGGCTTCGGCACTATGCTCTCTTACCGCAGGTTCAGCCTCAGTGCACAGTTCAGCTGGGTAGGGGAGCGCTATATGGTCAACAACGACCGCTACTTCGACGAGTCCAACGGCCGTTTTGCCACCTACAACCAGTCCAGAAGGCTTCTGGACAGATGGAAGGAGCCGGGAGATATTACGGATATCCCCAGGCACGGAGTATTTACCGAGTTCGACAGCCGTCTGCTCGAGAACGCTTCGTTCCTGCGCCTTAAGAACCTTATGCTCGCCTACAGCTTCCCTAAGCTGCGCATCTATGCACAGGCGCAGAACCTTTTCACCCTCACCCCGTTCAGCGGCCTTGACCCGGAGGGCGTAAGCAATATCTACGCTGCGCAGTATCCTATGTCCCGCCAGTTCACAATCGGTCTTGACCTCACGTTCTAAAAGGAAGCAATATGATGAAATATATACTCAAAACGACACTCATCCTTGCGGCTGCCCTGACGCTCGGCTCCTGCCTTGAAAAGGTACCGGGGGACTATATTCCCATCGACAAGGGAATGCAGAACCTTACCGACGCCGAGCAGATAGTAAACGGCATATACAACACCTTCAAGGGCGGAAGCCTCTACAGCGGGCGTCTTACCGTCTGCCCGGACATACAGGCAGACCTCGTGCACGCCGTGCAGGGCAACTCCAATACCTATGTGAACCTCTGGCAGTGGGACATACGTTCCGACAATATGGACATAGAGGCGGTCTATTCGTCCCTTTATGATGCCATAGGGCAGTGCAACTACTATCTGGATATGGTAGGACCTCTCAAGGAAAGCCTTACCGACGACACTCAGATTCTTCAGCTTGACGCCCTGACGGGAGAGACCTATTTCTGCAGGGCCCTGGCCTACAGCGAGCTCATCAAGCTTTTCTGCAAGGCCTACGAGCCGCAGACCGCAGCAGACGAGCTGGGAGTAGTGCTTGCGACCAGCTATTTCGGAGCGAAGCCATCGAAGCGCGCCTCCCTCAAGGAATCCTACGCCCTTGTGCTTTCCGACCTGCAGATGGCTGAGCAGCTGCTCGACCCGGAGGACAACAGTTTCGATGCGGTTTATGCGAAGAACGGCGCGGTTCACGCGCTTTGGGCAAGGGTTGCGCTCTATATGCAGGATTGGGATGCCGCAATAGAGCATTCCACCAAGGTCATCGGGAGCGGCGACTACCGTCTTGCGGACTGCCATTCCAACTACAGCAGCTCGCAGACTCTGCTCCAGTACCTTTGGACTAACGATGCCTCCTACGAGAACATCTTCAAGCTGGGCTATACCTCCACTTCCTACGGTTCGGCCATAGGCTCGGTATTTCTCGGGTACACCCGTGACTACTATTATTATTATCCTGACTTCGTGCCTTCGCAGACCGCACTCAATCTCTACCAGAGCGGTGACCAGAGGTACAGCTGCTATTTTGCAACAGGACAGACGAATTATAGCCACAGGCTCAATTGCCCTCTGCTGGTGAAATATTTCGGAAATCAGGCTCTGATTTCGCTCAATATCTATCACGTTTGCATGCCGAAGATTCTGCGCCTTGCGGAGCAGTATCTGATAAGGGCGGAAGCCTATTGCCGCAAGGGAAGCTTCTCAAAAGCAAGCACAGATCTTACCACTTTGCGCAAAACGCGCTTCAGTAACGGGGGAAACATTTCTGTTTCGGAGTCTGATTGGCTGGATGTTATCTCTGAAGAGAGAGTTCGCGAACTCTATATGGAGGGCTTCCGCCTGCAGGACCTCAAACGCTGGCACAAGGGGTTCGAACGCAGCGCCCAGAGCTCCTGCGTGGAGGATGGCGGTACGCTGAAGGTCTCCGCTGACGACCCTTTGTTCGTATGGCCTATCCCAAGAAACGAAATCGAGGCTCCGGGTTCGGAGATTCAGCCTAACGAAAGCAACAGATAAGAATGATGAAAACAAAATATATACTTATTGCCGGCCTCATTGCCGTATTTGCATCATCCTGCAGGGAGCACTACACTACCTACGATGATGCCGAATATGTTATGTTTGCCGACACCGCCAGAGTCTATGCCGTACAGCAGGATGTGGAGTACATCAGCATCCCCGTTGTCTCTACGGTTGCCCGCAATTATGACCGTACCTTCGGCGTCGAAATCATCGACAAGGGCAGTACCGCGATTGAGACCGTCCACTATCGGCTTGAATCCAATACCATAACCATCAAGGCAGGCGAGCTGCGCTCGGATGTGAAGGTGCACGGGATTTATGACAATATAGGACCGTCCGAATCGCTCAGCTTCACCCTGAGCCTTGTGATGCCGGACGCGCTTGAGATGCCTTATGTAGGTCGCACGACAAAGGTAGAGCTGATGAAGAGCTGTCCGTTCGATATCAGCGGCTTTACCGGATGGTGCGTGCTTTCGTCCACCTTCCTGCAGACCTACAATCCTTACGGTTCATACCAGAGACTGGTGTACACAAGGCTCCATCCTTCGAAGAAGAATACCATCATCTGCGAAAACTGGATGCTTTCCGGTTATGACATCGAAATGGTATTCGATGATTCCGACCCTCTGAGTCCTATGGTCAGCGTACCTGAAGACCAGGTTATGAGCGACGAGGGCTCGTTCTTCGGAATGACTCACGGAGACGACAGGATACTGGTGAAGAGCAGCCAGCTGGCAGATTCATATTTCTACCCTTGCGGCAACTACCTCTTTGTGTGGACCACAATGTATGTGCGCAATCTGAATACCTCCATTGGTAATGTGGGCAATTTCTACACCGTGATGGAGTGGGTGAGCGATGAGGAGGCACAGCGCCTGATAAATGAAGGAATGGCTCATTAGTTAGTAGTATGTTATATTAATATTTTACACAGATGAAGAACAATTTATTCAAATTTGCAGCCCTTTCCGCAGGTCTTTTCCTGCTGGCTGCAGGCTGCGTTAAGCCGGAAACTCCTGCTGACCCGGAGCCGGAATTCCCTTCTGAAGTGCTTCAGAAGACGGTTCTCGCCGGTGAGTCTGTGGAGATTCCGTTTACCGCCAACCTCGATTGGTCAATTGAAATCGAAGGCGACGGAGTGCTGAATTATTTCTGGATTGACGACAACGGCACTCACGAGTCCAAGGTAAGCGGAGAGGCCGGTGAGCACACTGTGACTGTACAGTTCTCCGATGAGGAGGAACTCGACAACAACCGCAAGTGCATCGTCAATCTCACGATGGGAGGACAAACTCGGAAGATTGCCGAGATTGACCGTCTGAAGATAAACAGGACACTTGCAGTCAAGGTAGCCGAGGCTTTCGAGACCGCTTTCCGCAAAGTTGACGGAAAGTATGTTTACAATGATGTACCTGAAGGAACTCAGCTCAAGTTCATCTCATTCCCTGAAGAGGTGGAATATACGCTTCCTGTAAAGGTCCAGACCAACTATGACTGGAGCGTTTCAACTCCTGACTGGGTTGTATGCGATGTGACCGAGGGCAAGGCCGGAGACACCGAGATTGTGCTTACCGCAGTGCTGAGCGAGGCAGTTGCAGCAGGCGCAGTTGCTGAAATCAAGTTTGTGGATGCTTCCGCAAATGATACCTACGAAAAGTTTGATATCGCTATTGACGCTTTTGCCGACAGGGTTGAGTTCCGCCACACAACTACTCTCGAATTCAATGCGGAGGGTCAGGTAAAGGCTTCTACCGAGTTTACTGACGGCGGCTCTATAATTACCGTTCTTGCTGCCGATGGCTATGCAATCAGGGCTTTGGGCTTTGACGGAGAGTGGCACGATGGGGATTTTGCTGACTGGGTACATCTTGAGAAGATGTCCACTTCAGGCGAGGGTTATCTCAAGACTGAGACCTGGATGCTTACAGTGGATGCCAACAAGTCAGAGGCAAGAGCTGCCGATGTGCTCGTTCTTCCGGCTTCCCTTGCATCCCTTTCAGCTGCCGATCTTTGCGTCAGAGAAGACGGATGCCCGTTCAAGGAGGAGGTTCAGCCTTATCTTCTCGGACGCGTTTCCCAGCTCGGGGCCGAGGCAGGTCCTGTCGGGGGAGAGGGTGTGCTGATGATTGACCCTGAGTATGACACTTATGAGGCCAAGCTGACCTTCCTCAGCGATTCCTGGCTCAAGTACGAATTCGATACCGACCAGTTCTATGAGCTTGTCTATACCCACGAGGAGTGGTCCGAGACCCAGATTCTTTCAAGTGTTCCTATTGCTGCGGCACAAGTTCTGAATTACGACCTTGAGCCTGTTGACAAGGAGCAGACATTCTGGGCTGAGACCTGGGTAAGGAAAGACGGAGGCGCTTTCAAGGTGAACTATGACCTCTCTGTATATGAGAGGGTCGGAGCTGCCGATTCAGAGCTGGTTCCTGAGTGCTTTGTTGCCCTGCTCGACGCTGAAGGCAATTACATTGCAGTCGTAAACTTCAAGGTTGATGTTGAGATGGCAGGAGGAGACGGTGAGGCTCTTACTCTGGAAGGCGATTACGGTACTGCAGAGAAACTCACAAGCGGAGACCTTTACAGCTTCATTTCTTCCGAGTACGGAGTTACTGATGTATATGATGTCAATGTAAATGCAAAGAATGCAGTTATCAAGCTTGCAAAGACTCCATCTCAGGTAAGCATCTATCTGCTTGATATGGAAAGCGGTTCTATCATCAGCGACGACAATCTCTATCTTGAGGGAGGTATGGACAATACCTTCACCTGCTATGTAAGCAACGGCATCACCGAGACGACCACCTGGCTTGTAGTACTCAAGGATATCAACTGGGTCAACTACCTGGCTGTTCTCTTTACCTATACTCCGGGCGAGAGTGCTCCGATAAGCTTCGCATATCCTGATTATGTGCAGAACGCAACTATCGCACCTTACAGCGGAAATCTGCTTTCAACCATACTGGGTGAGCACTATGGCCTTCAGGCAAGCTCCGTCTATGAGCTCAAATATACCGGCGAGCCTCAGATGGCTGTGCTCAATGTGCCGGGAGAGCCTTTCGGACAGGCAGCCTGGAACAATTATCCGGTGGATGAGAACTACTGGCTTTCCTATGAGATGGAAGGTACAAAGCAGATGTATGTCAATATGAGTCAGGCAGGCGAGTCCGACTGGTTCGTATGGATGGACCAGATGGGTATGCCTCTCTGCGTCCTTGTTTGTACAGCTGAAATTAACTAGCAATCGATAATGTTTTTCTCCAAGATATTCAAATCTGCTTTTCTGGCTTTGGCTGTGGCGGCGCTGTCCGTCTCCTGTGCCCGCGAGAGTGCTCCGGACCTGAGGGACAGCGGCTACGGCTACATCCAGTTCAAAGTCTATAAGGAAGCCTCCTACACCAAGGCTTCAGGTCTCGATTACCTTGCGGATGCTTCCAAGGTGATGGTTATGCTCAAGTACGGCGACGTACAGATAAGCCAGACCCTCACCCTTTCAAGCTCCGGGAGCGAGGCCGCAGAATACGGTGTGCGCAGCTCAAAGCTCAAGCTCCTTGCAGGACATTACGCGGTGATGGCCTACACTGTCTTCGACAAGCTTGACAATGAGGTATATAAAGGCGGTGCTATGGGTGAGTTCGATGTGGTCGAGGGCGGTCTTACCGTTCACGACCTCGTTGCCGAAGTCACTCCGAGAGGCAAGGTGCGTTTCAGCTTCAGCAAGTATTTCCGGTCCGGTACCAAGGCCGCATCAAGGGAATACACCTTCGACGAAATTGCGAAGGCGGACCTGAGTCTGAAAAACAGCGTTACCGGCGTCCGTACTGCAGTAAAGGGCCTGAAAACGGAGTTCTCCATCCATTTCTATGACAAGGATGAGGTGGAGGACGGCTACCAGACCTCAAGCCTGAGCTGCGATTCGCTTGTCAGCCTGCGGGCCGGCCGCTATGTCGTAGAGAACTATACGCTCTATGACTCTGACGGCAAGCTGCTCGAACTCGCGTCCCCTCTGCAGGAGACCTCCTTCGAGCTCGCTGACAACGAGAGCCTTGAGGTGGAAGTGCCTGTGACTTTGAACGAGGCTGCCGAATATCTTAAGGACTATCTTGCCCTCAAGGCCATTTGGGAGTCCCTGGACGGAGAGAACTGGTATTATTTTGGAGAAGACTGGCCGCGCGGAGCCAACTGGGATTTCAACAAGTCTCCGGACCTTTGGGGAGACCAGCCCGGAGTACAGTTGCACGGCAACGGACGCGTAGCCCTCATCAACATAAGCGACTTCGGTTTCCGGGGTGACCTTTCCCCGGAAATCGGTCAGCTTACCGAACTCGTCGAACTCTATCTTGGCTCGCACAACGACCTGAACATAGTGGAGTATGACCCTACTATGGACCGCAGCGGCAGCAGCGCGGACCGTTTCGAAAGGCATAAGGAGTTCCTTTCTATGCTGCATCCTGCCCGTCAGCTCTCCGAGCCTGTGGCAAGGGCTCTTAAGGAGCATTCAATCAGCATCCCGGAGATTGCTCTCTACGACCGTTATACCGAAGCGGAGATTTTGGCTATGGAGAATGCGGTCACTCCTATGGATATGGTTCCTGGCAAAATGTGCAACGGACTGCGAAGCCTTCCTGCCGAAATAGGCAAACTCAAAAAGCTCGAAAGGCTTTACATTGCCAATGGCGAAATCGAAACTCTTCCGCAGGAGATGTCCTCTCTGGAGTCCCTGCTTGAGCTTGAGATTTACAACTGCCCGAAGATGAAGACCTGTCCTGAGGTGCTCGGAAGCCTTCCTCGACTTGAGGTCCTCAATATGGGCGCCAATCCTCAGATGCTCGACGGCGAGCCGGAGAAGATTATAGACCTTATCTCCAAAGGCCCTGCTGCAGAGCTGATTCAGATTATCTACCTGAACAAGGGAAATATGCAGACTCTTGACGGTGAGGCCATTTCCCGTATGAAGAAAATCGGGCTTCTCGACCTTTCCTATAACCGTATAGAGACTATTACGGCTCCTTTCGGTGCCGAGGTAGGCCCGGTTCAGTTCTATCTGAACAACAACAAACTTTCTTCCTTCCCTGTGGATGAGAACGGCATTTTCTGCAGGATGGATGATATCGAGACCTTCAGTGTCAGCAACAACCTCTTTACAGAGCTTCCTGACATATTCTCTTCCAAGTCCATCTTCATTATGGGCTCGGTGGATTTCTCCTTCAACCACATTTCAGGCGTACAGAATGCCGGCAACGGCTACAAGGGCCTGAATGTGACAACCCTTACCCTGAACAACAACGCGGAGCTCACCGAATTCCCGGCTGCTTTCGCGCAGTCAGGCTCCATTATCAGCAACTTCGCCTTCAGGGGCTGCTCTCTGGAGGGATTCGAGAAGGGCTGCTTTGTCGGAGACAAGGTGGTGAACATACAGTCTCTGGACCTTTCGTACAACCATCTGACTTCGGTTTCCGACGAACTCATTGCTACCAATGTCCCTTATCTCTACGGAGTTGACCTTTCCTACAACCGTCTGCCGAAATTCCCGTTCGGTCCTCTGGACTGCGCCAACCTGACGGTTTACGGAGTGCGGGCACAGCGGGATGCGCAGGGCAACCGCTGCCTCAGCGAATGGCCGACCGGGATCTATAAGCACAAGGGCCTCAGGGGCCTGTACCTGGGCTCAAACGACCTGGGTAAGGTAGATGACACCATTTCCACGTTGATTTATTTCCTGGATATCAGCGACAACCCTAACATAGTTTTTGATGCCAGCGATATCTGCGCTGCCTATGCCAACAGGGTTTATTATCTGATTTATGACAAGAGCCAGGAGATACGCAATTGTGAATACATAGAACTCGATTGATGATGAATAAGAACAGTATATACGGATTTGCAGCGCTTGCACTGCTGGGCTTGGCTTCAGTTTCCTGCGTGGAAGACCCTGTGCCTTCTTTCGGGCTCGACAGGGATTCGATAGAAGTGGATGCAGTAGGCGGAGCGGTGCCTTTCAGGCTTGAGTCCGCTCAGGCTTGGGTCGTTAGGACTCAGGAGCCTTGGCTTACCGTGAGCCCTGCAAACGGAAACAGCTCTGCCGATTGCACCGTGATGGTGGATTCCTCCCTGAGTTTCACTCCAAGGGAAGGCATTATCAGGGTGGAACTCCTGTCCACAGGTGAGAGAAAGGATATCAAGGTCAGCCAAAAAGGCTTCGAATACAGGATTGATGCATCCGAGACCGAATTCAGCCTTGCCAACTTTGCACCGTACGGGCAGCGGTATTTCGAAACCGAGGTTGAGGCAAATGTGCCGTTCAGCGTCGAGATTCCTTCTGAAGACCGCAAGTGGATTTCCTGCAAGATGCCTGAGCTGGTCCTTGACAGGGGAGCTCGCCCACGCAAGGTGAAGCTGCGTTTCGATTGGGAAATGAACTATAATCAAAGCCCGCGCGATGTGCAGATTGACATTAAGCCTGTCGAGAGCGGGATTACTGCTGTTGGAGACAATATCCTGAAAGTCAGCCAGGATGCAGCTGAGACCATAGAAATCGGAGTCAAGGGCGATTCCCTTGCCCTGATTGCAATCAGCAGGGTGCTCAACTGTATGGCAACTTACGACACTTCCGAGAGAATGGAATTCTGGAACGGTGTGACCGTATGGAAGTCCGGCCCGAACAAGGGAAGGGTGCGCTCCGCCAAGTTCTACCTTTTCGACACCAAGGAGGGCCTGCCTTTCCAGGTGCAGTATCTTACTGCTGCTGAGGAACTTACCTTCTTTGGCAATACCAATACCTTCCTCAAGGACCTTGATCCGGGCGAGCATATCTGCAAGCTGACCCAGCTCAAGAGGCTGGGAATCAGTGCCTATGGACTTGTCTCTCTGCCGGACGAACTGACAAATCTCAAAGATTTGGAATTTCTTGATATTTCCGGCAATAACTTTACCGAGGTGCCTTCCATCCTTTGTCGGGAGAACTTCCCTAAGCTGCACAGCCTGATTATGAACGCCAATATGCGTTATACCTTCTCTGATCTGACTCTTGCCACCAAGGACAATCTGGGAGGTCTCATAAACGAATCCGACACTTACGAGGACGGCAGCAGGGGATTCCCGAAGAGGTTCCTGCGCTGGAGCGAGCTGGATACCCTCGTATTCTCGGTGAACTATCTGCAGGGTACGATTCCTGACCTTGAGGATGACCCTTCGTTCCCTCGCTGGACGGCTGAGGAGGTGAATGCCTGCGATACTCTGCCTGCGCGCATCATCGGCCTTCCTAAGGTTTTGCCGAACACCAAACTGCTCACTATGAACCTGAACAAGCTGAGCGGTGAGCTGCCGGACTGGCTGCTCTACCATCCTTGCCTTGACCTTTGGGTGCCGGATGCGCTGGTATTCCCTCAGGACGGAAGAGACGCTCAGGGCAATGCCTGCGGGTTCACCAATGCGCCTGCAAACCTGGATTATTACTATGCGGAGTACGTCAACAAGAGGTACAATCCGAAGAACAATACGACTGAATAGGTATGAAGAAGATAAGTATAGCAATACTTGCAGCCCTTTCAATTGTGGCCTGCACCCCGAAGGAAGAGTTCGTGAGTGTGCAGGAGCCTCAGCTGCCGGAGTTCGGAGAGGATGTCGTCAGGGGAGAGGTGCTGGTGCGCTTCGACGAGAGCGTTGCCGGTATCCTCGATAATGCCGGGCTCACGAAGAGCGGCCCTGCGAATGCCCTTGCCTGCTGCGCTATTCCTGCTGTGGAGGAGGTTCTTGCCATTGCAGGAAAATATCAGATTGAAAGGGTTTTCCCTGTAGACAGCCGCACCGAGGAGACTTCCCGCAAGGAGGGTCTGCACCTGTGGTACAGGGTATGTTTTGACGAGGATGCTCCTATGGAGAGGATATATGCCGAACTTTCGCGCCTCGGAGAGGTGAGCGCAGTGAACTGCAACCGCCGTCTCAAGAAGGCCTACAGCGGCAAGTCCGTTCCTTTCGACCCCGAGCAGCCGCGCACGAAGGCCGGCGCCGCATCAGGGTATTTCAATGATGCCGGACTTGCCTATCAGTGGCATCTGGTCAATGACGGAACGCTCGGAGCTGTGAAGTTCAAAGCCGGGGCTGATGTGTGCGTGAAGGAGGCCTGGGATCTGTGTACAGGCGACCCTTCGATTATTGTTGCAGTGCTCGATGAGGGCGTTGATTACACTCATCCCGACCTCAAGGACGCTATGTGGGTCAATGAGGACGAGATTTGGCGTTCCCACGAGGACAATGACGGCAACGGCTATGCGGGAGATGTGTATGGCTACAATTTCGCTCTCAACACTCCGATTATTTCCACTTCGGATGTGAATGACAGCGGTCACGGCTGCCACGTTGCGGGTGTGATTGCCGCCGTCAACAACAACGGCCAGGGAATCAGTTCCATTGCCGGCGGAAACGGGTCTCAGAAGGGCGTACGCATTATGAGCTGCCAGATATTCTCCGGAGTGAAGAGCGGTACGGTGCTCGACGAGGTGCGTGCCATCAAATATGCAGCCGACAACGGCGCAGTGATTCTGCAGTGCAGCTGGGGCTACACTTCCGGTGCTGCGAATGCTTATGACTGGCAGCCTATGTACACTACCGACGAGCAGTGGATGACGGACAATGCCCTGGAGCGCAAGGCTCTGGACTATTTCATCCACAATGCAGGCTCGCCTGACGGCGTAATCGAAGGTGGCATCGCAATATTTGCCGGAGGCAATGAATCGGCGGGTATGGCCGGCTATCCGGGTGCATATGGGGATTTCGTTTCTGTTGCGGCTACTGCAGCCGACTACACTCCTGCGGTCTATACGAACTATGGTCCGGGCACTACCATTTCCGCTCCGGGCGGGGACCAGGACTATTATTGGAACTATGGCGAGGGGTCGGACCGCGGGGCCCTCGGCTGTGTGCTTTCCACTCTGCCGTACAATGTGACTCCGCTGGGTTATGGCTATATGGAGGGAACCTCTATGGCCTGCCCGCACGTTTCCGGAGTTGTGGCACTCGGCCTTTCCTATGCCGCGAAGCTGCACCGCCATTTCAAGGCAAGCGAGGTGATAGACCTTCTCTACGCGAGCGCTACGCCTCTCGAGCAGTACTGGAATACGGACGAGCCGAAATATTACTACAAATATGTGGTTGACCTGGGGCTGAACCATTACAGCTCGCTCGACCTGAACAAGTACAAGGGCAAGATGGGCAGCGGCCAGGTGAATGCCAAGGCTTTCCTTGATGCTATCGCCGGCGCCGGTACGCCTATGACTTTTCCGAATGTGCTTGTGAGCGCCGGCTCGCAGACCTCCCTTGAGCTTTCGCTCTATTTCGACCGCCCGGCTGGGGCCAGCGTCAAGGTTGCGGATACTTCCGTTGCTTCAGCTTCTGTGGAGGGCGGAAAGCTCGTTGTTAAGGGCCTTATGCAGGGACAGAGCGCCGCTTCTATTACAGCGGACGGCAAGACCTGCGATTTTGTGATTACCGTGAGAAACGATGGCCCTGCAGGGGGGTGGTTGTAAAATTTTGATTGTGAGGAAGTTCGGCCTGGTGATGCTGTTTTCTTGTGTGGCGCTTTCCGCTCAGATACGGATAGTGCCCCGCGAGAAGCTGGAACTGCAGCTCAGCGGGGATGCCGCGGCGCTCAGTTTTGACAGCAGGGAAGTGACTCTTCC
>SAMEA3663028__coassemble_453_pt1 | contig 16006 bp, 7 predicted proteins | sample SAMEA3663028__metabat2_high_PE_014 | metagenome-assembled genome bin SAMEA3663028 (sample SAMEA3663028) | pig gut metagenome | biome: pig gut; feature: pig-associated habitat; material: faeces | place: France | collected 2012 | reverse complement strand
GGTGCTCTACGAGCATCCGGAGTGGGTTAAGGAAGCGCACGACCTGGGGATGAGTGTCAATGTCTGGACTGTCAACAAGGCCAAGGACATGCGCAATTTCATCGATATGGGCGTGGATGTAATCACCACCAACGAGCCTTTGCTGCTCCGGGAAATCTTGGGAGAAAAAGAATACAAAAACTGATATAATGGGTAAGAACAGACTTAATTTCAAAGCTTGGCAGTGGCATACCATCGTGGTATCGATGATTGTCTATGCCATATACTATTTCGTTCGCAAGAACTTTTCCATTGCGATGCCCGGTCTCACGGCCGAGTACGGCATCTCCAACACCAGCTTCGGTGTCATCATAGCCATAGGCTCTCTGATTTACGGCCTCAGCCGTTTTGTCAACGGCTTCATCGTGGAGAAGGTCAGCACCAAGGTCTTTATGGCAATAGGACTCATACTCTGCGCCCTCGCCAACTTCGGCTTCGGCTTCGGAGTTGACCTCAGCTATCTTATCACCGGAGTGCACGAAGGCCCTCAATTCGTGAATATGCTTATTCTCGTGATGGGTGTTACCATAGTGCTCAACCAGTATTTCCAGGGCTTCGGCTATCCGCCTTGCGCCCGTATGCTCCCTCAATGGATTGCTCCGGGTGAGCTTGCCACCAAGATGAGCATATGGAATACCTCCCACTCCATCGGTGCTTTCTGCGCAGTTGTGATTTGCGGTCTCATTATGACCAATATGGGTGCCGATATGAGCGGAGACAGCTCCGTTGTCGCCCGCATCACCGCCAATCTCGCCGCCAGCATCAAGGGCTGGGACACTATGAGCGCTGCTGACCAGACCGCCAAGGTGATGAGCTATGCTACCCACGTCGGTGCCTGGCGCTGGTGCTTCATCATCCCGGGTATCGTAGCCATAGGAGGTGCCGCAATCAGTCTTCTTGCCCTCAAGGATACCCCTCAGAGCGTAGGTCTCCCGGAGCTCGAAGGAACCCACACCGGAAAGGAAGAAACCGGCAGCAAGAAGGGTGCCCACAAGGCATTTCTCGCACATATGGTATTCCGCAACAAGTGGGTATGGATGCTCGCCATTGCAAATATCTTCGTCTATGTGCTCCGTATGGGAGTGCTTGACTGGGGTCCCAAGTTCCTTACCGAGGACAGGGGTATGAACATCAACGGTGCCGCCTGGTCCGTTGCCGTATTTGAGCTTACCGCAATAGTAGGAACCATTTTCGCAGGTTGGGCTTCCGACCATATCTTCAAGGGCAAGAGCCACCGTATGTGCCTCTTCTCAATGATTGGCGCCTGCCTATTCCTTGCAATCTTCGCCCTCGTTCCGGGCCTTCCGACAGTTGTCTCCACCCTCGTGCTTGCAATGTCCGGCTTCTGTATCTACGGCCCTCAGGCCCTGATAGGAATCGGTTCCGCCAACCAGGCAACCAAGGAAGCTTCCGCAACTGCCAACGGACTTGCAGGTATCTGCGGTTACGTAGGTTCTGCGCTTTCGGCTCTCGGAGTAGGACTCATTGCCGACAACTTCGGCTGGAAATGGGTGTTCATCACCTTTATAGCAGTCGGTATCGTAGGTGCCCTGATTTTCCTCGCTATGTGGAAGGCTCCGCGTGACGGTTACGACCGCGCAAGGGAATTTACCTCAAAACTCAACGAAAAGAATGACTGACGAGCTGAAACAAAGATTGCGCGAAGTTAAGCACGTTGCATTGGATATGGATGGAACCATCTACCTTGGTTCCACCCTGTTCCCATACACAGTACCTTTCCTCGAGAAACTCGACAGGATGGGGATAGGCTATTCCTTCCTTACCAATAATCCTACCAAATCTATAGAAGCCTATCTTGAAAACCTCCGCAAGAGAGGTGTTCCGTGCCGGCCGGATCAGATGTACAGCAGCGCCGTAGCAACTGTTGACTACATCCGCACGCACTTTCCCGAGGCACGCAGTCTTTTCCTTCTCGGTACACCTTCAATGATTGAGCAGTTCGAGCAGGCCGGTTTCCGTTCCTGCGCCGATGACCCTGAGGACAGGCCGGACGTGGTTGTGGCTGCGTTCGACATGACTTTGCAGTACAGCAGGCTCTGCCGCTGCGCCTGGTGGGTGTCCCAGGGAGTCCCATACATTGCCACAAACCCTGACTGGGTTTGTCCTACCGACCAGCCGACAATACTTGTAGACTGCGGTTCCATCTGCGCCTGCATCGAGGCCGCTACCGGCCGCAAGCCGGATGTGGTAATCGGCAAGCCGAATCCTGACATCCTTTTCGGAATCCTGGACAAAAAGGGCCTGAAGCCTCAGGAGGCTGCGATTGTGGGAGACAGGATTTACACTGACGTGAAGACAGGCATCAATGCCGGAGCCGTCGGAGTGCTGGTGCTCAGCGGCGAAACCACCATTGAAACCGCCCGTGCTTCAGATGTTGTTCCTACCCTGATTTGCCGTGATATAGAGGAACTTGGCAATCTGCTCGAAGAATCAAGAAAGTAGAATTTTCCTTATGAAACGTTTGTTTGCGACCTTGACGTCGCTTCTCCTTGTATTATCCGCATTTGCCCAGCCGAAGCCGGGTTCCTTTGAACAGACCTGGCAGAAGGGACCACAGTGGCTGGAGAATGCTGTCATATATCAAGTTTATCCTTCTTCCTTCAAAGATTCGGACGGCAACGGAATCGGTGACATCCCGGGCGTGCTCTCCAAGCTCGACTATATCGAGAGCCTCGGAGTGAATGTCGTGTGGTTCAATCCTCTTTTCGAGTCCGGCTGGATTGACGGGGGCTATGACATCCTCGACTACTACAAGGTGGACAGCCGTTTCGGAACCAATACCGACCTTGTGACTCTCATATCCGAGTGCCACAGGCGCGGAATCAAAGTCCTGCTTGACCTGGTACCCGGCCATACCTCGATGGACCATCCTTGGTTCAAGCAGAGTATGCAGGCGGATGCCAACCAGCAGTACTCCGACTACTACATCTGGAGCGATGTCCTTCCTGACGAAAAGGCCGAGAAGGACCTCCAGAAGATGCTTTCCTCAGAGAATCCTTTCCAGGATACCAGAGGCAAATGGATGCTCGCATCCGAAGTGCAGGGCGCAGAGCGTGCCAAGTACTATATGAAGAATTTCTACGCCTGCCAGCCTTCCCTGAATTTCGGCTTTGCCAATCCTGATCCCAACCATCCTTGGGAGCAGGGAGTTAATGACCCGGGGCCTCTTGCCGTAAAGCAGGAGCTCAAGGACATACTTGCCTTCTGGTTCAGCAAGGGCGTGGACGGCTTCCGTGTGGATATGGCTGCCAGCCTTATCAAAAACGACAAGGACAAGACTGCAATAGTCGCTTTCTGGCGGGAAATCCGCGGCTGGATGGACGAGAACTATCCGGACAGGATGCTGATGGCCGAGTGGAACAATCCTCGCTACTGCCTTGCTGCCGGTTTCAATGTGGATATGTATCTCAACTCCACGGGCTCCAGCAACCGCCGTATGTACTTCGACAAGAAGCACCAGGCTGACGGAGGAGTATATTTCTCGCTCAACGGAGGCAAGGAGTCGCTTAAGGACCTCTACGGCAATCCTTGGCCGGAGGACAAAATCGACAGGAGTATGGATGCCGAGGCTATGCTGCTCAAATACTATGACAGCTACTCCGAAAGCATAGATTGGACAAAGGACTGGGGCTACTTTGCTACCATTACCGGCAATCACGACCATCTGCGTCTCAATACCGGTGCGCGCAACAGCGCCGACCAGCTCAAGGTGATGATGGCTTGGGTGCTTACCCAGCAACTGCCTATACTCTATTATGGAGATGAAATCGGTATGCGCAGTCTTGCCGACCTTCCTAATGTGGAGGGCGCCAACCATAACGGCAAAGAGAGGGCAGGTGCCCGTACACCTATGCAGTGGGATTCATCGCAGAACGCTGGCTTCAGCACCTGCGCCGAGGAAGATTTGTATCTCCCTATATGCCCTGAATGGACTCCTGCCACTTCCTGGCCTCTGTACAGGCAGTGGAAGGCCGAGGGCGCAAAGCATCCTACCTCCAAGGGAATGATAACCGTGGAGAGCCAGGATGCCGACCCTTCTTCGCTTCTCAATTGGACAAGGAGCCTTATTGCCCTTCGCAAGAGCACTCCTGCCTTCTGGGGCAGCAGCAGCTGGGAGCCCGTTGTGACCAAGGGACAGCCTTATCCTATGGTTTACAAGCGTTCCGACGGGAAGGAGACATATCTGATAGCACTCAACCCTACTTCTTCTGCACGAAAGGTCGTGATTCCGGCCTGTGCCGACCGCAAGGTGCTCAGCACCGTACTTTCTTCCGGAAAGGTATCCTACAAGGCCGGCTCCAAGGGAGATGTGATTTCGATGGGACCGGTTTCCGCTCTGATTGTGAAGGTGGCCAGTGCCGCAGAGGAGCCTGCTCAGGACCTGTGGCCTGAGGCAACGCACCATTGTTTCGAATTCGGCGGACTGCAGCGCGAGTACTATCTCTATGTGCCTCAGACCCTGCTGCCGGGCAAGCCTTGCCTTATGCTTCTGCACGGTTACGGCGGAAAGGCCAAGGGCTATCGTCCGGAGATGCTGGCCGCCGCCAAGGCCCACGGTTTTGCCGTATGCGTGCCTGTAGGCTGGGCTGAGGAAGGCAAATACAAGCCGGGCTGGAACGTGAGATATCCTTCCCAGGCGCAGATGCCTACCGACGACGCGGCATTTATGCTTGCGCTCAAGGATGAAGTGTGCGGCAAGTTCGCCCTCAATCCTGAAAACTTCTTCTTCAGCGGAATGTCCAACGGGGGAGACCTGGCCTACGTCATTGCTCTCGAGCATCCGGAGGCTTTCTCCGCCATCGCTTCTGTTGCCGGTCTGGAGTTCCAGTGGATGTCACGCGAACTCAAGGCTCACGGCCCGGTGCCTTTTATGGAGGTGCACGGCACTGCCGACAAGACTTCGATGTGGGACGGAGACCCTCAGGGAGAAGGCGGCTGGGGCCCTTATCTCTCAGTGCCCGTGGCTGTAGGGAACATAGTTGCAGCCTGCGGCTGCGAATACGAAAAGACCACCGTGCTTCCGAGAAAGGACACCCGCAAGCCTTCGCGCAAGGTGATTCTCCACCAGTGGCTCGGCAGCCCGAGCGGGGCTGAGGTCAGGCTCTACGAAGTCAGGGGCGGAAAGCATTCCTGGCATCTTGCAGACCTGGATACCTGCGAAGAAATACTCAAGTTTTTTGAACAATATCTGAAATAGAATGAAAACCAAACTGATAATCCCAACCATCGCATTGCTGATGTGCTGCTGCCTGTGCTGCACCAGCAAGATTGGCTTTGACGTTCAGGGCGTTGATTTGAATCAGGTCAAACTCAGTCTGCAGTCAACGGTTGAATGCAAGGCCGGACAGACGCTGAGTTGCACCTTTGTTGAAGGCTATGGCCCGATGGCAACTGACCAGCTGGTTCTCAGACGGGACTCCGAGGAGGATCTGGTCCTTGCCATTCAATCTCTTGAGAAGACTTACTTTACCTACACTCTTCCAAAACAGTTCGAGTTTGGCATCTACAGATTCTGCCTCCAAAGAGATGGATCGCTCAGGGGGTTCGGGAAGGTAAACTATATTCTGGAAGGTTCCCAGGGTTCGGAGGACAATTCTATCGGCCCGGAGGTAGGAAGCACTGTCTGGGGTCTTGTCAGCTGTGATGGCATAGGAGTCCCGGGAGTTGTAGTTTCCGACGGCGTGAAGGTGGTCGCCACCGACTCAAGGGGAGTTTACCAGATGGTTTCCAAGAAGGAAAACGGCTACGTGTTCATCTCCGTGCCAAGCGGCTACGAAGTGGCTTCCCGAGGAGTGCTTCCGCAGTTCCATAAGCAGGTGGCGAAATCTGTCGATGTGTGCGAACGCATCGATTTCAATCTCTACGAAAGCGGTGACCAGACCAATCATACCATGCTCTATTTCGGAGACATGCACATGGCCAACCGCACAAAGGACAGGGCCCAGTTCTCTACCTTCACTTCGGAAATCAACGAATATGTGAAGGCGAACCCGGATGAGAAGATTTACGCCATTACACTCGGCGATATGACCTGGGACCAGTTCTGGTACGCCAACCTCTACGGCTTTGACCAGTATCTGAACGACGTGAATGCAATACAGAATCTGCAGATTTTCCATACCATAGGAAACCACGACCACGATATGAATGCCACCGGCGATTTCTACACGGCCGCTAAGTTCAAGGAGAAACTCTGCCCGACCAATTACTCTTTCAATGTGGGCGACATCCACTATGTGGTTCTGGATGATATCGAGTGCACCAATGCCAGCGCCTCCACCTCTGACGGAAGTGTAAGGTCATACAAGAACAATCTGACCTCCGAGGTACTGGATTGGCTGAAGAAGGACCTTTCCTTCGTGCCAAAGACCACCCCTCTGGTAGTCACTCTCCACGCCCCTGTGCACGACAGGAACGGGAATGCCGGTCTTGGCAACAATTCCGTATTCCTCAGCCTGATTAACGATTACAACACCACCATAGTGTCGGGCCACAGCCACGTGCTTTACAATGTCGTCAAGAGCAAGTATGTGGAGCAGAACAGCGGAGCAGTCTGCGCAGCCTGGTGGTGGGCAGGGAAATATAACCCTACCTTCAATATAGGGACCGACGGTGCGCCGAACGGCTACCGCATCACTTCCGTAAGCGGCAAGAAGCAGAACAGCCTTTTCAAGGCGATAGGACGCCCTGAGGACTACCAGTTCCGTGCGTACGACCGCAACTCCATCTGCATCACTGCCGCAAACTACGGCGTGCTGCCTGAAAGGGAGCCGGTACTTTTTGCTGAGGATTACGGCTCATACCGCACCGCCAGCAGCGCAAACGAGGTGATAGTCAATGTCTGGGATTGGGACCCGTCCTGGAAGGTGGAGATGTTCGAGGACGGCAAAGCCTTGACAGTCAGTCAGATGAGCGGCTCCTATGACCCTGCTTTCCTGATTGCCTACACCATCCCGAGACTGCTGGAGAACAACGGTGTGACCTGGCACTCCAGCAAGACAAACCACCTGTTCAAGGCTGCGGCATCTTCTGCAAACTCGACTGTGGAAATCAAAGTCACGGATGATGAAGGCAGAGTTTATACCCAGACTATGCAAAGGCCTCTGGATTTCAAAGTTGACAACTACAAATAAACCAACCAATATAATTATTTAACCAAAAGTACTAGTCATGTTTAAGCAAGTATTTCGCATTCTTGGTTTGACACTGCTGCTTTCCGTCTGCTGCATGTTGAATGCAGCCGCCCAGGGCCGTACCGTCAGCGGTAAGGTTGTTGACGAAGCCGGACAAGCCCTTATGGGTGTGGCAGTGATTCAACAAGGGACGAGCAACGGTACAGTGACCGAACTTGACGGCTCATTCGCCATCCAGGTTCCGGACTCGGACGTTGTCCTGGAAATCACTTCACTGGGCTACATGTCCAAGACGGTGAGCGTCCCTGCAGGAACAAAGGCTGTGTCTGTAGTCCTTTCAGAGGACTCTACCGTACTTGAGGAGACTGTCGTTGTGGGTTATGGTACCCAGAAGAAAGTCAACCTCACCGGCGCGGTGACCGCAGTCGAGTCCAAAGACCTTGAAGACCGTGTAGCTCACAACCTGTCAACAATGTTGCAGGGTTCCGTTGCCGGCTTCAATATCTCTACCTCAACGGGTAATCCAGGTTCCACCGGAACCTTGAACATCCGTGGTACAACTTCCATCAACGCGGCAAGTCCGCTCGTGCTCATCGACGGTGTTCCGGGAGATATCAACCGTGTCAACCCTGCCGATGTTGCCAGCATTTCCGTTATCAAGGATGCCTCCGCAGCTGCCGTTTACGGTGCCCGTGGTGCCTACGGTGTAGTGCTTGTCACCACCAAGGATTCCAAGAGGGATGACGGCAAGGCCACAGTCCGTTACAGCGGACGCTGGGGCTGGGAAGAGCCTACCACCTCAACCGACTACGAGACCCGAGGCTACTGGTCAGTCTATACCGTGGACAAGTTCTGGATGGCTGACAGCGGCAACAAGTACACCAGCTACACGGACGATGACATGATTCAGCTCCTCGCCCGTATCAACGATGTTACCGAGGACCCTTCTCGTCCTTGGATAGTCGAGGATTTCCGTAAGGGCCGCAACCAGTGGGTTTACTACTGCAACACCGACTGGTACCACGAACTCTACAATGACCAGCACCCTATCACTTCCCACACCGTCTCCATCAGCGGCGGCAACAAGGATGTGAAGTACTACATCTCCGGCGGTTACGACCGTCAGACCGGTGTGGTAAAGGTCAACCCTGACGTGTTCCAGAAGTACAACCTCCGCAGCAAGATTGATTTCAAGATCAACAAGCATGCAAGGCTTTCCAACAATACCTCCTTCTACGCTTCCAGCTACGACTGGGTAGGCGCAGGTGATGTCGAGGACTCATTCGCTTACGCTTCCCGCCACGCGCTTGCCAGCTTCCCTCTGAAGAACCCTGACGGAACATGGACCTACGGTACTCCTATGATTGCCGGAGGATACAACATCGCCAACGGACGTCACATCATTTTCGGAGACGGAATCGACAAGAATACCAAAGTCCGTACCGACTTCTCCAACACCACTCAGCTGACAATCAAGCCTGTAGAGCAGCTCTCGATAGTGGGGAACTACACCTACAGACTCTATCAGAACAGGGACACCGGAAGGCTCTATCCTCTGACCTACCGCAGATATCCTGATTCAGCTCTGGAGTCCTATTCATCCGGAGCCGGTCTGAACGAGCTCACCGAGACTGTTGCCACCTACGTAAGGCAGTCGGCCAATGTCTTCGCAACTTACGAGGACACCTTTGCTGACGCCCATCACTTTACCCTTACCGCAGGTATGAATGCCGAGACCTACCACAGGAAGTCCATTTCCGCTTCAGGTCAGAACATCTCCACCCCTTATCTCAACGACCTCAATCTCATCGGAACCGATGCCAACGGAGAGGTTGTGTCAAGCGTTGCCGGAGGAGCAACCAGCAATGCCCTGCTCGGTTTCTTCGCACGTGCGAACTACGACTACAAGGGACGTTACCTGCTTGAGGTTTCCGGCCGCTATGACGGTTCTTCCCGCTTTGCTCCAGGCCATCGCTGGGGATTCTTCCCTTCAGCTTCAGCCGGTTGGCGTATCAGCGAGGAGCCTGTCTTCGAGGATCTCAAGGGCACTCTCGACAACTTCAAGCTCAGGGCTTCATTCGGACGCCTCGGCAACCAGGAAGTCGCTGACTTCGCTTATCTCCAGGAAGTGTCCTTCTACAACTTCAATACGTCGGGACATTACTATTACAGTTTCGGCGAGAGCAGCATCAACGGCAAATATGCCTCTCTCTCCGCTCCTGTAAACGCCAATCTGACTTGGGAAACCGCAGAGCAGCTGGACCTCGGTCTGGATATCGCCCTGTTCGGAAACAGGCTCGAGTTCACCGGTGACGTGTACGTCCGCAACACCCTCAACATGCTTGTAAAGGGAAGCAAGATTCCTGCAATCTACGGAGCCGACGCACCGAAGGAGAACTCAGCCGACCTTTCGACCAAGGGTTATGAGCTCTCACTCAGCTGGAGGGATTCCTTCGAACTTGCAGGAGAGCGTTTCGGTTACTCCCTTCGCGGAACCCTCAGTGACTACTCAACCTATGTTACCAGGTACGACAACAATCCTGAGCACCTGCTCGGCGACTACTATGTAGGCCAGAGGATAGGTGATATCTGGGGATTCAAGGTTGACGGATTCTTCGCTACTGACGAAGAGGCTATAGACTACAACACCAATGTCTGCGATCAGCTTTCATACATCGGAACCTCACGTATGCGCGGTGGTGTGATGGCCGGAGACCTCAAGTATCTTGACCTCGACGGCGACAAGGTACTGGGAATCGGACATAACACTCCGGAGGATCCCGGAGACAGGGAAATCCTCGGAAACAGCCTTGCAAGCCTGCAGTACGGATTTACCTTCGCAATAGACTATATGGGCTTTGATGCCAGCGTCTTCTTCCAGGGAACCGGTGACCACTACTGGTATCCTGCCGGAATGAATATGTCCTTCTGGGGTCCATACGCCTACTCTTACGCATCATTCATCCCAAGAGACTTCTACACCACAATGTGCTGGAGCGAGGACAATCCTGATGCATACTTCCCAAGGCCACGCGCCTACTCTTCTACCGGCGGTCAGCTCAGGCTGGTCAACGACAGGTATCTGCAGAACATCCGCTACCTGCGTCTGAAGAACCTTTCTGTCGGATACACCATCCCTAAGGAAATCACAAAGGTTCTTTCTCTCGAGAAGGTAAGGGTTTATTTCTCAGGCGAGAATCTTCACTACTGGTCACCGCTCACCAAGGTCACCAAGTACCTCGACCCGGAAGCTTCATTCCAGAGGAACGACACCAACAGCAGTGCGCGCAACCAGATGTACTATCCTTGGCAGAAGACCTATATGTTCGGTATCGACATTACTTTCTAAACAATGGAGATCAGGAATATGAAAAAATATACTGCAATACTGGCTACGCTCCTGGTGGGAGCAGTATCCTGCAATCCTCTTGATATCCTGAATACCAAGCCTGAGGCTACTCTTGACAAGGAGACTTTCTTCAAGCAGGAGGACAATCTCAGAATGTATTCCGACGCTTTCTACGGCGTTTACAATGATATTGACGAGTTCTACGAGCAGCAGACCGACCATTTCGTGAACAAGGACCTTTCCGCACAGATGCGCGGAACCAATTCACGTCAGGTGCCTGCATCCGGCGGCGGCTGGTCCTACACCATGCTGCGCCGCATCAACACTCTCATCGAGTACGTTGACTACTGCCCGGATGAGGCCGCCCGCACAAAGTATGTTGCCCTTGCCCGCTTCTTCCGCGCCAACTTCTATTTCGAGAAGGTAAAGCGCTTTGGCGATGTGCCTTGGCTGGACCATATCATCGACAACGATGACCCTATTCTCTATGAGAAGACAAGGGATTCAAGGGAGGAGGTTGTACACCATATCATCGAGGATCTCGATTATGCAATCGCCAACCTTTCCGATGCCAAGTCCGTTTACAGGGTCAACAAGTGGAGCGCCCTCGCTCTCAAGGCTCAGGTCTGCCTCTATGAGGGAACTTTCCGCAAATACCATCCTGGAAACATCTCACACGCCCCTGCTACCCCTTGGTCTAAAGAATACGAGTCTTCCGATGATCTTCTCACCCTTGCCTATAAGGCTGCTGAGGAGATTATGAACAGCCGCAAATACAAACTCAAGGATGATTACCTCCAGCTCTTTGCCGAGCCTGACGCCGATGCGGACGAGATGATTCTCGCCATGCGCTTCGACCAGGCTATGGACAGGAGGAACAACACTACCGCATTTGCGCTTGTATCCACCCAGGGTATGCCTGGCCTTACCAAGAAGTTCGTGGACAGCTTCCTTATGAAGGACGGCTCACGCTTCACCGACCAGGAAGGCTGGGAGACACTCGAGTTCAATGATGAGGTTAAGGACAGGGACCCTCGCCTTGCCTGCATCACCCGCACTCCGGGCTACACCCGCATCAATTCCACCGATGTACTTGCTCCGGATTATGGTGTGTCCTGCACCGGTTTCCAGCTTGTGAAGTTCGTGATGGACCCGTCCAACTCCAATCAGGACCGCGTTGGCATGTCTTTCAATGACCTGCCTATCTACAGGCTTGGTGAGATTTATCTAATCTATGCCGAGGCCAAGGCTGAGCTCGGAATCCTCACCCAGGATGACCTTGACCTTTCCGTCAACCTGCTTCGCAAGCGCGTCGGAATGCCTAATATGGATATGGCCGCAGCCAATGCAACTCCGGACCCTTACTTGCTCAGTGCAGAGTACGGCTACACCAGCCCGGTTCTCGCCGCTGCCCCGAACAAGGGCGTCATTCTCGAAATCCGTCGTGAGCGCGCCGTCGAGCTCGCCCAGGAGGGACGCCGTTGGGATGACCTGATGCGCTGGAGGGAAGGAAAGTGTATCGAGCAGGCCATCTATGGTCCTTACTTCAAGGGTGCCGGCCGCTATGACCTCAATGGTGACGGTGCTGTTGACTTCATCCTTTACGAAGGGGACAAGCCGAAGGACAAGGTTCAGGTTTACAAGATTGGTGGAGATGCTCCTGAGATTATCCTTACCGAAGGAACGAGCGGATATGTTCACTTCCACGAGAAGATAGAGCACATATTCGACGAGAGCAGGGATTATCTCTATCCTATTCCTACAGAAGAGCGTGAGCTTAACAGGGATCTTGCACAGAACCCTGGTTGGGTTGACGGTCTGGATTACTAATCTAATGGGTACAGAAAATGAAAACTAACAGAATAGTCAGAATAATGGCTGCTTCCCTTCTTGCACTCGGAATGCTTTCCGCCTGCAAGAAGACGGAAGAACTCCTGCCTTCAACGATAGTTGCGGCAGAGTATGAAAGCCTGACTTTCGAAGTGGAACAGAATGAGCCTCAGGTTCTTCCTGTTTACTCCGATGGTCTTTGGACTGTCGAGTGTGATGCTGAATGGATTACCCTCGATTGCTTGAGCGGGCACGGCAATATGGATATAACCGTATCCGTTACTGACAACATCCTTGAAGGAGAAGCGGATTTCCCTCGCCAGGCGAATTTGATTCTCAAGGCAGGACTTCAGAATACCGGAAAGGATTACAGCGTTACCATATACCAAAAAGGCAACAAATACAAGGGAGTTTCCGACATTACCGTTACCGAGGCGCTTGCGCTTGAAGACAATCGTGTAGCCCAGATTCCTGTTTCCACAGTTGTGGCTGTCGCAAAGGATGCCTTTGTGATTTCGGACGGTACTTCCAATATCATTGTCTTTGGAACCGTTGAGGCGGAAATCAAGGTTGGTGACACAGTTAAGCTCACTGGTGAGCGCGTTTCCACCTACGGCATTCCTGCCATCAATCTCGATGTCGAGCTCTTCGAAATCACAGCTACCGACGGGGAAGTCAGCTATCCTGAACCAAAGGCTCTTTCCGACCTCGATGAGTACGAAGGCGAAAGCTCCGAGTATCTCGCAGTCAGCGGCTCTCTGGTTGGCTCACAGATGCGTTTTGCAGACAAGGAGAAGAGGCTTGACCTCGTGCTCGTGACTCAGGACCTCGCAGCCCTTCACCTCCACAAAATCGTGGCTTACGGTTACTATGTGGGCGTTTATGAGAAGAATCCTGCCCTCCTCATCACCAAGCTGACGGATGTTGAGCTTGATGAATCCCTCGTCCCTTACCCTGTCGTTTGGGCTATAGGTGACGGTGCAAAGGCTGCCGGTGTGCTCAATTACACCACAGAGTCCTTTGCTGCCAAGAACGCTCTCGAGTCCATCAAGGGATTCGGAACCATTTCCTATATCCCTGCCTGCGACCCTCCTCTCGACTTCCTTGCCGAGTGGAACGCCACTGCCGAGCAGGGCTCTCTCGTGGACAACGGCAACGACAAGTTCAAGAGAGATATATCTGCCAACAACCCTCGTATCACCGGTGCCTGGCCGGGAGACTTCTGGCTCCTCAAGGGAGACGGTGCCATCAAGGCAGGCTCCAAGGTTCAGGTTAAGTTCGAGAGCCGTGTATCCGCTACCAACCCTAAGTTCTGGCAGCTCGAGTTCTATGACGGTGACCACTGGAAGGTGGCCGGCGATGTTTACGAGACCGACGAGACCGGTTCCGCCATTACTTACACCCATCAGATGGCTTCCGACGGTTCTACCAATATCAAGGTAAGTACAACCGTTACCTACAACCACAACACCGAGCACTGCTGGTTCCGCTTCCGTTGTATGGCCAACTGGCAGGCTAACGGACAGGGCCCTCTGGCTGCACGCAACGGCGGTACCGCACGTCTTTCAGTGACCGATGTTACCGAGGCTGGCGTAGAGTGGTGGCCAACCATCACCATCGTTGAGGAAGGTGACGGAGAAGACCGTCCTGACACCGACCCTGTTATGGCCAATATCATCTGCAACCCTGACTACCTCGCATTCGAAGGCAAGCCGGACGGAGCCAAGAAGATAACAGTGACTTCCGACTACGACTTTACCGTTGAGCCGAGCGTAGATTGGCTGCATCTTGATGTAACTTCAGGCCTTGCAGGAGAGAAGACCGAGATTATGGTGACTTGCGACGAGTCTGTTTCTTCCAGCCTTCGTGAGGGCAAGCTTGTGATAGCATCCGCTGACAGCAAGCACAGCGTGCCTGTTATCCAGAGCGCTGCCGGCCAGGATGTTGACCCTATGATTTCCATCGACGGCAACAGCAGGTCAATCAACTATAAGGGACAGACAGTGAAGGTTAAGGTTCAGACCACTATTGACTACACGGTTTCTTCCGATGTGGATTGGATTTCCCTCACTCCTGAGACCAAGACTCTGATTCAGAAGGATGAGGTTACCCTCTACATCCTCGAGAACGCAAGTGAGACTGAGACCCGCACCGGTCACGTGACCTTCGGCAATGAGGAGCTCGGACTCCAGACCGTCCTTACCGTTGAGCAGGGCGTTCATCCTGGTGTTCCTGCAATCTTCGAGGATGACTTCAGCTGGCTTGCACCGTTCAATGCACAGTATGCCGATCTCAACCCTGGCAAGAAGATTGGTGACACTGTAGGCTCTGACGGTTCCGATAGCAATGCTCCTAATGCCTATACTACTGCTCCGTTCAATACGGAGGAATTTGCTGCTGCATTTGCAGAGAAGGGCTATGTTGACCTCTATCCGGACAATAAGGTTATCTATCCTCAGGATGAGTACCTCAAGTTCTGCAAGACAAAAGCAAACGGCAATACCGGTCTGGAGCTTAATCTCGGAAAGTACATCGAGGGCACTCAGAATCTGGACCTCAGTTTCGATTTCTGTATGATGGTTCAGGGTTCCGGCACTATTGATGGCGGTACTATGACTGTTGTGATAGTAGGAGACGGTACTTTCGCAGACGGAACGAAGAGGGCTGATTTCACTACAGTACAGGAAACCGGTCATTATTTGTGGAACAAGGCAAAGGCTACCATTCTCGGAGCTACTTCCAACACCAAGCTTGACTTCGTGAACGGAAATGTAATCAAGGATGATGGAACTTACGACTTCACCACTAATTTCGGCGCAGGCCGCTTCTTCCTCGACAATATCCTGGTTGTTCCAGGTGAGTCTCCTATCGTATTCGAAGAGCACTTCGACTGGCTCGCACCGTTCATTGCACAGTATGCCGAACTCAACCCTGACAAGACTATTGGTGACACTGTAGGTGAGGCAAACAAGGGCGCAAATGCTCCTAATGTTTACACTACAGCGCCTTTCAATACGCCAGAGTTTGCTGCAGCATTCGCCGAGAAAGGCTATACTGACCTCAACCCTTCAGACAAACTCATTTACGCTCAGGATCAGTATCTGAAGTTCAGCAAGACCGGTGGCAACAACACTGGACTTGAGCTCGATCTCAATAGCTATGTAAGCAAAACTATTGATGCGACCATCAGCTTCGATTTCTGCATGATGCTTCAGGGTAGTGATACTGTGGATGAAGGTCCTGTTTCTGTGCTTATCATTGGCGACGGTACATTCGCTGACGGAAGCAAGAGGGTGGACTTTGTCTCTGCCCAGCAGAAAGGTGAGATCTTCTGGAACAAGGCTGAGGCCAAGATGCTTGGAATAACTCCGAACACCAAGATTCAGTTCCTGATGGGTCGTGTGATTCAGGAGGACGGAAGCTACAACTGGCATGTGTCAGGCGCCGGTCGTTTCTTCCTCGACAACATCGTAATCTCCAAATAACATTTGAGGGTGGCCAACCGGTCACCCTCTTTTTTTACATTTCGGTTTCTTCCGGCTCGTTGAAGGGCTGCAGAAAAGGATTCTCCGTGCAGCCCGGCAGTCCCATAATCTTGTCCATTACGGAGCGAAAGTCAGGCTCTATGAAGTCA
>SAMEA3663028__coassemble_447_pt1 | contig 16222 bp, 15 predicted proteins | sample SAMEA3663028__metabat2_high_PE_014 | metagenome-assembled genome bin SAMEA3663028 (sample SAMEA3663028) | pig gut metagenome | biome: pig gut; feature: pig-associated habitat; material: faeces | place: France | collected 2012 | reverse complement strand
TATACTTTTGCCAGGTATTTGTGCTCCGCAAAGGAAGGTACTGCCGGGGCTATTGCCCTGTCCAGTCCGTCGGTGGTCGTGATTGCCGCTGCCTCCCTTGCACTGACTATCAGTTGGGCCACCCTGCGTGCATTGTCAACCTCGCCGTAAAGGCGGAATATCTTCTCCAGTTCCTCCTGGGAATAGGTGTTTACCACTTCCGCTGCCGTAATTCCTCCCCGGGTGTTCATCCTCATATCCAGCGGAGCACTGTAGCGGAAGGAAAAACCCCTTTCGGGAGTGTCGAACTGGTGGGAGGACACGCCCAGGTCGGCAAGCACCCCGTCCAGCCCTTCCGGAGCTTCAAGAAGGGTGTAGTTGTGGATGAAACGGAAGTTGTTCCGGATGAGTTTGAACCTCTTGTCGTCAATGGCGTTCGCTGCCGCATCGGCGTCCCTGTCGAAGGCAATCAGCCGTCCCTTCCCGGAGAGTCTCTCCACAATTGCACGCGAGTGTCCACCGCCGCCGAAAGTGGCGTCAGCGTAGATGCCGTCAGGGTTTTGGACAAGGGCATCCACACTCTCGGAGAGGAGGACGGGATTGTGATATTCGGACATAGGAACAGGTTCTTATACAATCGCGCAAAGATAGTCAAAAAATCATTGATTTCCTTTAGGAAGTTCGGATATGACAACGGCTGTCACAACCTTGCGCTCAACTATCTCGGTGCTGCCAGCTCCGGCATCACTCGGCAGGTTGAGAATCTTGCCTTCGAAACCTACAATTTGGGATGAGCCTCCTCCGTCGAAATTCATCGCATCGACGGCTCCCAGGCTCTTGAGCTTCGCAGCCACCTCCTTGAGTGTCATTCCTGCACTGCCGCCCATTCCGCGTCCGTCACAGACGAGAATTATGAGCTTCCCGTCTTCGGTAAGACCCATTGCAGTGCGCGGCTGACGGCTCAGACCTGCGGTTCCTCCCGAGTCGAGGCATTCCTCCCAGTAGCTGTCCACGGCAACATCCACGCCGTCCTTGAGCAGACGCGGACCTCCTCCGATTGCCTGTTGCGGAGTCCAGGTATAGGCTCCCGGGTAGTCGGCTGAAGGCGGGTCTTCGATGAAGGTTCTGGTCTTTTCGTTGTTGCCCATAGTGTTGGGGAAGACGGTCTGGGTCCTTGCAGGCTTGTTGGTGCAGAACACCCACTCGATATCGAAACTGCCGTCTTCCTGCTGGCCGAGGGCGGAGCGCACAGGGTGAATCACCCTTTCGCAGTTCTCGTCGTTGGGCCAGTTCATATCCACGAAGGAAATCGACCTGACCTTGCCGTCGATGATGCACAGGCTCACCGAGGTGCTTCCGGCAAAGTAACCTGCGTTTACGCAGATGTAAGGCGTTCCCTTGTCCGGGTTGAAGTCCCTGAAGAACTCGGTAGGAGCCTTCCTTTTGGAACCCTGCAGGGTGTTGAACTTAAGTCTCGGATTGGCTTTGAAATCTATGGTGGCAACCCATCCGTTAACTGTTTTTCCATCGCTGAAGGTATCGCTGAAAGGCTCGACGCTGACTCCTTTCGGATAATCGCCGGTCCATTCTTCTTCCTCCTCTTCGTTCCCTCCTTCGTTGATGTCTATAGGCGGTTTTTCATCCTGCTTGCCGTCTTCATTTTGCGGAGTGCAGGAAAAGGCTGCGATTGCTGCGGCTGCAGCAAGCAGTGACAGGTAAATTCTTTTCATATCCGGTATTTTCTGTATTTTACAAATATAACTCTATTTCTTATCTTTGCGAAGTCAAAATGAAAACAAAAATTACTAAAAAGCAGCAGAGGAAGAAGCCCCAGCAGCGCAGGCGCAGGCAGGGCAGGAAAGTGTTCCCACAGTTCATAGGCAAGGTGCAGATGACCCGTGAGGGATTTGCCTTCGTCATCATCGAAGGCGAGCTGGAAGATGTTTTTGTCCGCGCATCCAAAACCAGGGGAGCCCTGAACGGGGATACCGTGCGTGTGGCCGTAACAAGCGAAGGACGCTCCAAGGCCCGCAGTGAAAGGGAGTCCCGCCGGGAAGGCGAAATAGTAGATATCATAGAGCGCTCCACCAAGCCTTTTGTGGGCATATTCCATATGGTTGGAGCCAGTGCCTGGGTACTGATGCAGAGCCGCAATATGCCTTATGACATAGAAGTGGATCCTGCTCAGGCGGAAGAGATGGGAGCGCAGCAGGGCTTCAAGGTTTCTGCCCTGGTGGACCGCTGGGACAGGGGAGACAACTGTCCGCGTGGCCACATAGTCGATGTGCTCGGAGAGCCGGGGGACAACGATACCGAGATGCACGCAATTCTTGCGGAATTCAACCTCCCGTACCGTTTCGAGCCGGAGGTGGAGAATGCCGCGGACAAGATTTCCGAAAAGATAAAAAAGACCGACCTGAAAGGCAGAAAGGATTTCAGGGATGTCCTGACTTTCACTATTGACCCGTCCGATGCCAAGGACTTCGATGATGCACTTTCCTTCAGGGCTTTGCCTGACGGCAATTACGAAGTGGGAGTGCATATTGCCGATGTGTCCTGGTATGTGCGTCCGGGCACTCCGGTGGACAAGGAAGCGCAGGAGCGCGGCACTTCTGTCTATCTGGTGGACAGGACCGTGCCTATGCTTCCGGAGAAGCTCTGCAACAAGCTGTGCTCCCTGCGTCCGCACGAGGATAAGCTTACTTTCTCAGCGGTTTTTGTAATCACTCCTGACGCTAAGGTCAGAAAGAAGTGGATAGGCCGTACGGTCATCAATTCAGATTGGCGCCTGGACTATGACCAGGCCCAGGCCGTAATCAAGGCGGAGGGTACCGATGAACAGATTGCTTCCTCCACCGGTTTCAGCGCCTCTTTGGTTGAGGCAATACGCACGACCAATGCTTTGGCTATGATTCTCAAGGGCCGCCGCCGCAAGGCAGGAGCCATCGATTTCGACCGTCCGGAGATGAAGGTGCGCTGCGATGTGTCCGGCCGCCCGGTGGAAATCTATCAGAAGCACTCTTTCGAAGCCAACTGGCTCATCGAGGAGTTTATGCTGCTTGCGAACCGCAGCGTTGCGGAGTTTGTGAGCGGAACGGGGAAGACCTTCGTTTACCGTATCCACGATATGCCTAATCTGGAGAAACTCGAGGGCCTGCGCAATTTCGCCAAGGGCTTCGGCTATAAGATGGAAAAGGACCCGACCGGAGCAAAATCGGCGGTGATTATCAATAAGTTGCTTTCCGAGTCCGATGGCAAGCCTGAGGCGGCTCCGTTCAAGGAGATTGCCCTGCGCTCCATGGCCAAGGCCAAATACAGCACCGACAACATAGGCCACTTCGGTCTCGCTTTCGCGGACTATACCCATTTCACTTCTCCTATCCGCCGTTACCCTGACCTTATGGTTCACCGCCTGCTCGCGGGATATCTGGAGAACGGCAAGAGTGAGGACAAGGACTACTATCAGGAGCAGTGCGACCACGCTTCCGTGCGCGAGAATGTAGCAGCGGATGCCGAGCGCACCAGTGTCAAGTACAAGCTTGTGGAGTATATGCAGGAACACCTGGGCGAGGAGTACGACGGTCATATCTCCGGACTGACAGAATGGGGAATGTATGTGGAAATCGAGCCTACCCACATTGAGGGAATGGTTTCCCTTCGGGAAATCAAGACGGATTTCTTTGTCTTCGAAGAGGAGAAATACCTCCTGCGCGGCCGCCGCACCCACAAGGTCTATCGCCTCGGTGACCCGGTGCGCATCCGCGTCTCCCGCGCCAATCTCGACCAGCGCCTTCTCGACTTCGAACTTGTGGTGGACTGATACCTGATTACTCGAAATACTCCAGGGAGATGGCGGTGAAATTCAGAACCTGACCTGAGGCATCGACGGTGAGGGTGGCGCTGCGGTCGCAGGTGAATTCGGTGACGGATTCGAGTTCGCGGTCAAGGTAGGAAACCGTGCGGACAAGATGACCGAAAACATCGTAGGTAAACTCCTTGCGCTCAGCTTCTTCGCCGAGAGTATAGACCACTTCCTTCACCAGCCGCCCGAAAGAATCGCAATGGCGCTCGCTGCGGGAAATATACCTCTCCGGATGACTGAGGTAATTGTCTTTCTCAGTAGCGTCATACATATATCTCTCGCCATTGTAATCAACGGTAAGCGATACCAGATAATCCCCTCTGCCATAGAGAGATTCCACACCTTTGCCATAGACCACATAGCTGTCCAGCTTTCCGTTCTCGGCGATGGTCAGACGCTGCAGCGCGCCATTCCCGTCCCTCTGGAAGAAAAGCAGCCTCGAATAGGTCCCGGCGGCGTTGTCATATCTGACCGTCAGGATTTCTCCCTGCCTGTTGAACACATAAGTCGTGGTGCCCTTGAGGACAGTCTTGTCCGGGGCCGTATATTCCTTGAGTACCGCCTTGCTTACATTCCCTTCAAATCCAAGAGCTTTGCGGCTCAAGTTCGCGGGGTCCGGATTGAACGCCAACATTTGTGCGCAAAAGCCGAACAAAACCGCCAAAACTGTAAGCAGATGTTTCATAACCGATAATATTATCCCGACAAATATAGTTATATTTGCCCGAAATGATACAAGGAATCGCCACAGTTGTTAAAAATGCGGGCAGTCACTTTATGCTGAGCTGCCTTCCCGAGTGGAATCTCTTTCCCGCAGTTCTCCGTGGTAAAGTGCGTCTTGCGGCCGGAAACTCGACAAATCCGGTTGCTGTCGGAGACCGCGTCCGCTTCGAGTACGAAAAGGAGCCTGACGAGACCCATCCTGCTGTAATCACCGAAATTCTCGACAGGAAAAACCACCTGATACGCAAGTCCACCAACCTCTCGCGCCAGTCCCATGTCATCGCGGCGAATCTGGACAGGGCCTTCCTTGTCGTCACCCTTTATTTTCCCGAAATCAAACTTCCTTTCCTCGACCGCCAGCTCGTGAGCTGCGCTGTCTTCGGAATCCCTGCAACCATAGTCCTCAACAAAGTCGATCTCTACCGGGATGAAGCCCCGGAGCAGGTCGAACGCTTCAAGCACATCTATACCGACGCGGGATATCAGGTCATCGAAACCTCGGCGAGAACCGGTGAGGGCATTCAGACCCTTCGCGAGCTCTGCAAGGGGCAGGTTGTGCTGTTCAGCGGCGAATCCGGAGTAGGCAAATCCTCATTAATCAAAGCGATAGACCCGTCTCTCAACCCCAAGACCGGAGAGATATCGCTGGCCCACCTTCAGGGAAAGCATACCACCTCCCTCTATGAGATGTATCCTCTGAGAAGCGGAGGCTATGTAGTTGATACCCCGGGACTTAGGGGCTTTGGGCTATATGGCCTCGAAAAGGAGGAGATTGCGAAATATTTCCCCGAAATGCTGCGCGTTGCGGACCAGTGCCGCTTTGTGCCATGCACCCACACCCACGAGCCGGGCTGTGCGGTGAAGCAGGCGGTGGAAGAAGGCGCAATATCTGCCGAAAGGTATAACTCATATCTCGGAATGTTGGAAGAAGACAGCAAGTTCAGACAATGATGGACAAGAAACTTAACCGTGAGATACTCCGCCTGTCCCTGCCGAGCATATTGGCCAACATATCGGTGCCCCTCGTGGGCTTTGTCGATACGGCCATTTCAGGGCATCTGTACGGAGTAAGCGCCGCTGCGGCCATTGGAGCCGTATCGGTCGGCTCTATGTTTCTGTCGCTGCTCTACTGGAACTTCGCCTTCCTGCGCGCCGGTACCGGCGGACTGACGGCCCAGGCATACGGAGCGGGAGATGACCGTACAGCGGCCAAGATGCTGTGGAGAGGGCTCGGCGTCGCACTCGCTGTGGCGGCAGTCCTGCTTATTCTCCAATGGCCCTTCCTCAAACTCGCGACCCTGGTCACCCACGCCTCGCAGGAAGTCACGGCACTTGCGCAGAAATATTTCCTGATAAGGATATGGGCCGCACCGGCTACCCTCTCGCTGCTGGTCTTTTCGGGCTGGTTCGTAGGCGAGCAGGACTCTATGTCTTCGATGTGGAAAGACCTGATAGTCAACGGAGTAAACATTGTGGCGAGCATAGTGCTCTCCAAGTTCATAGGCTTCAACGGCATAGCTCTCGGCACCGTGATTGCGCAATACTGCGGCCTGCTCTTCTGCATCGTGGTGGCAGCGCTCAAGTACCGCCGTCTGCTTTCCTCTTTCCCGCTGAAGGAGCTCAAGCACGCCTTTACCCGCGACGAACTGCTGCCGTACCTGAAGATGAACGGCAACCTCTTCGTTCGCTCGCTGTGCTTTATGGTCATATATCTCGGCTACACCCTTATCGCTGCAAGGCTGGGAGACCAGCTGCTAGCCTGCTCTTCGGTGATGATGCAGCTGCTGATGCTCTTCTCCTATTTTACGGATGGTTTTGCCTACGCCGGAGAGGCGCTGACAGGACGATTCATAGGAGCGGAAGACAGGCCTATGGTGCGTAAGACTGTGCGCTATGTCTTCGTATGGAGTATGGCAATAGCCACCTTGTTCATAGGACTTTACTACATAGGCGGAGTGCCTGTTCTGAGGCTGCTTACAGATGACGCAAACGTTGTGGAGACCTGCAAGTCCTACCTGTGGTGGCTGCTGATTATGCCCCCGCTGGGATGCGCCGCCTTTACTTGGGACGGATTGTTTCTCGGCGCTGCGAGGACGCGCCCTATCCGCAATTCGATGATGGCGGCTATGGTGGCTTTTCTGGTGCTGTGGTTCGGCGGGGAGCTGGTCTTCGGCCCGTCGATGGACCTGCTGCTGGCGGCATATTTCGCACACCTTGCCGCCCGAACCATCTGGCTCACCGCCTGCCGGAAACAAATTGTCTGAAATCCGGCTTATCCCCGCATGGCGGCCGGTTATCAAAATCACCTTCCACGGTGGGAGGCCGCGGAAGGTGTTGTGATGGGATGCTGCGTGGAAGGTGATTTTGCTCACGGGAATTCCCGGTCCCGCCCTCTATTTCGCTCTGCCGACAAGGCGGTCGGCAAAGGCTGTGAGCAGGGCAAGAGCCTCAGGGCTGAGTTCGAGCGAGCGGACGGCATCCAGAGCACGGCTATTGTAGCGCACGACTTCGGCCTTGGCATCGCTGTCAACCCCAAGCTCGCAGTAAATATCCTTCACTGCAGCAATTTTGGCGGTCTTCTGCTCTGCTGTATCGGACGGCAGGTCAAGAGCCCCGAGCAGAGCCTGCTTATCGGCAGTTTTCTCAAGAGCCCGCAGGGTAAGCCAGCTCTTCTTGCGCTGGATGATGTCTCCTCCAATCGGCTTGCCGAAAACCTTCTCGTCTCCGAAGGCATCAAGGTAGTCGTCAGCCACCTGGAAAGCCATACCGAGCTCATAACCGTAGCGGTACAGAGCCTCGCAATCCTTCTGCGGTGCTCCTGCAATCAGGGCTCCCATCTTGGCTGCACAGGCAATCAGCACACCGGTCTTGAGCCCGATCATCTTGGCGTAATCCTCCATAGGGACTTCTGCCTGATGCTCGAAATCCATATCGTACTGCTGCCCCTCGCAGACCTGTGCTGCCGTCTCGGTAAAAAGCGCGAGTGCATCGGCAAGTTTGTCCGCCGGGGCCTTGGCTATTCGTCTGTAGGCATCAATCTGCATCACATCTCCACTGAGAATGGCCGTATCCTCATCCCATTTTTTCCAGACGGTAGCCTGGCCGCGGCGCAGGGGCGAGCGGTCCATAATGTCGTCGTGGATGAGGGTGAAGGTATGGAACACCTCCAGCGCCGCGGCCGGCTCGAGTATGCTCTCGTCGAAGCTGTCCTTATATATTGAATAAGTCAGAAGGCACAAGGCGGGGCGCAAACGCTTGCCTCCGATTGCAATCATGTAGCGAAGCGGGTCATATAGCCCCGAAGGCTCTGCGGTGAAACTTATGTTCCTGAAAAGTTCGGCGGTCCTGGCCGTGATGTTTTCGAGTGTAGCCATAATATTATGCGTTTGATTCCCAAAAGTACATAAAATTCTTCGTAAATTCGCGCTTTGGCCCGCAATTGGCGGACCCTATGCATAAATGGACAAGAAAGAATTGGAGATAATGGCCCCGGCTGGCAATTTCGAATGCCTGCGCGCCGCGATTCAGGGTGGGGCCGATTCGGTATATTTCGGAATCGGAAGGCTCAATATGCGAAGCCATTCCGCCAACAACTTCGCACCGGAAGACCTCCCGGAGGTGGTGCGCATCTGCCGTGAGGCGGGGGTGAAGTCCTATCTCACCCTCAACATCGTGCTATATCCCGAGGACCTGGAGGAGATGCGTGAGGCTCTCGATGCAGCCAGGAAGGCAGGCGTTACGGCCGTGATTGCTTCCGATATGGCAGCGATAGCCTATTGCCGGCAGATAGGGATGGAGGTACATATTTCCACCCAGCTGTCCATATCCAACGCCGAGTCGCTGCGTTTCTATGCGCAGTTTGCGGATGTGGTGGTGCTCGCAAGGGAGCTTAACCTGGACCAGGTCAAATCCATCTACGAGACCATAGTGCGCGAAGGCATCAAAGGCCCGGGCGGAGAACTCGTCCGAATTGAGATGTTCGCCCACGGAGCGCTGTGTATGGCCATTTCCGGCAAATGCTACCTCAGCCTGCACGCCTACGGAGCCTCTGCCAACCGCGGGGCCTGCTTCCAGGTATGCCGCCGCGGCTATGAGGTCACCGACCTGGACACGGGCAATCAGCTGCTTGTGGACAATAAGTATATTATGTCCCCTAAGGACCTGTGTACCATAGAGTTTATGGACCGCATCATAGAGTCCGGCGTGAAGGTATTCAAGATAGAAGGCAGGGCGCGCAGCGCCGAATATGTCAAGCGTTGCACCGAATGCTACCGCAAGGCGGCGGACGCGGTGTGCGAGGGAACTTATACTCCGGAGCTTGCATCTCAGCTGAAAGGACGCCTCAGCGAGGTATTCAACAGGGGCTTCTGGGACGGCTACTACCAGGGTGCGAAGATGGGCCAGTGGAGCGAGGTTTACGGAAGCCAGTCCAAGCTCCGCAAGGTCTATGTGGGCAAGGTCAGCAACTGGTTCGACCGTATCGGAGTATGCGAGATTACCGTTGAGAGCCAGCCGCTTTGCAAAGGAGACAGGGCAATGGTAATTGGCCAGACCACCGGCGTGGTTGAATTCGATATAGAAGATATGAGGGTGAACTTCCAGTCCGTAGAGCTTGCGGACAAGGGCGCCCGCTGCTCGGTGGCTGTTCCTCAGAAACTCCACCGAGGAGACAAAGTTTACAAATGGGTAGAAGCGCAATGAAAAGAATATTTGCAGCAATATTGGCCCTGACGCTCGCAGCGGGTGCCTCGGCTCAGTCCAGCAACTTCCAGCTCGGAAAGTTCGTGGAGATACAGAACGCAATACTGAGGGAACTCAACCGTTCCTATGTGGATTCCCTGCCGGTCGAGCGTATGCAGAAGGCGGCAATAGACGCTATGCTGGAGACCCTCGACCCTTACACGGTCTATGTGCCAGCCGAGGAGAATGACAACTTCCGTATGCAAATCGAGAAGGCCTACGGAGGAATAGGTGCCATCATCTTCAAGCCCGAGAAGGACGGAAATGTGGTAATCAATGAACCTTATGCCGGCTCGCCGTGCGCCAAAGCCGGCCTTGTGTGCGGAGATGAGATTCTGGAAATCAACGGCGAGAGCGTGAAAGGCAAGGATTCGGCAGAGTGCTCTTCAAGGATGAAGGGGCAGCCGGGCACCGAGGTGAAGTTTCTGGTGAAAAAGCTGCGTACCCGCGATACCGTTGAGGTCTCGGTGGTCAGGGAACTGATTCATATTCCGGACATACAGTATGCAGGGATGCTTGACGACGGAACGACTGGCTATATCTACCAGACCGGATTTACAGAAGGGGTGGCTGAGCAGATGCGTCAGGAAGTGCTTCGCCTCAAGTCCGAAGGAATGAAGAAACTCGTGCTGGACCTGCGCCAGAACGGAGGCGGTCTGATGCAGGAGGCTGTGGAAATAGTGTCCCTCTTTGTGCCTAAGGGCTCGGTGGTGGTGACTGCCAGGGGGCGCAATCCAAAGGATGTGGTTACCTATAAGACCTACAGGGACCCTATTGACCTGAAACTGCCTATTGTAGTGCTGGTGGATTCGGGTAGCGCATCGGCTTCCGAAATCGTCAGCGGAGCGCTTCAGGATATGGACAGGGCTACGATTATGGGCCAGCGTACCTTCGGCAAGGGTCTGGTGCAGTCCATACGCCCCCTGCCTTACGGAGGGCAGCTCAAGATTACTACTGCGAAATATTACACCCCGTCAGGGCGCTGCGTGCAGGCTATCGACTACAGCAACCGCAACGAGGACGGAAGCGTGGGACATATTCCGGATTCCCTTACCCACGTGTTCTACACCTCGCGCGGGCGCGAGGTCAGGGATGGTGGCGGCATCACTCCGGATGTGAAGCTGCAGAAATTCGAATTCAGCGACCTGGTTTATTCCATCGCGATGTCAGGGCTGATGGAGGAATATGTTCTGGATTATGTGAGGGCTCACGAGAGCATAGCTCCGGCAAAGGATTACCATTTCGACGACTGGGACGGCTTTATCGAGTACCTTAAGCCGAAGATGAAGGATGCTGGCAAACTCGACGAACTGAACCGGGAAGAGATGTGCCAGCTGCTTGAAAGCGAGATAGTTGTGAGGTATTGGTTCCAGGCTGCAGCTGTTGAGCTGCGGTTGCGCTATGATACTGAGTTGAAGGAAGCTTTGAGTTCGCCACTGATATGAGACTGGTTTTTGCTACGGGAAACAGAGGCAAGCTTGCCGAGGCTCAGGAGATACTTGGGCTTGATTATGAGTTGGTTACACCGGCCGACCTCGGCCTGGACGACGATATCGAGGAGACGGGAAGTACCCTTGCCGAGAACAGTCTGATTAAGGCGAGGGCCATCTATGATGCCTCCGGACTGGACTGTTTTGCTGATGATACCGGACTTGAGGTGGATTGTCTGGGAGGAGCTCCCGGGGTCTATACTGCGCGCTATGCAGGACCGCATTGCAACTTTGACGACAATATGGAGAAGCTGCTTGCCGAAATGGTGAAGGCGGGAGGTCCGCGCACGGCGAGGTTCCGCTGTGTGGTAACCCTTATCCGTGGCGGAGAAATACGCCAGTTCGACGGTTGCCTGGAAGGGGAGATTGCCCTTCATCGCGAAGGTCGTCAGGGTTTTGGCTATGATCCTGTGTTCATCCCGCGCGAGTATCCTGACCGGACTCTTGCGGAAATCTCCGCTTCGCAGAAGAATGCCATATCCCACCGCGGGGAGGCTCTTCGTCTGATGGCGAAGTACCTTAAGGCTGAGTAGTCCGCTGTTTTTTTAGAATATGGATTCCTTCGTTCTGGTAGTCAGCAGTTCGAGGGCTTTCATTCCCATTACCGAATTGCCTTTGCTGTTGAGTCTCGGACTCCAGACTGCTACGGAGTAGCGTCCGGGGTATTTGAGCAGATTGACTATTGCTGCATTGAGATAGCCGTATTCCCTTTCGGAGAGGGCGATTTCCTCGTCGTAGCAGAGGGTGGTGTTGTCGCTGATTTCCCTCATCAGGTCCAGAAAACTCTGTCTGGCATCCGGCAGGGAGGAGAGGAGTACGTCAGCGATGACCATTGCCCCGGCATTGATGAAGGGGTTTCGCGGGAGTCCTTTTTCGGCTTCAAGCTGCACGAGGGAGTTGAAGGCTGTGCCGGAGGGTTCTTTGCCGACCCTGGACCATATGCCTTCACCTTTGAGGGATATTGCCATCGCGAGCGCGAAGACTTTGGAGATACTCTGGATGGAGAATGCCGTATCTGCTTGGGCTACAGCGAATTCTTTTCCGTCCACAAGTCTGAGGCACATTCCGAACTGGTTGGGATTTACCCGTGCCAATGCCGGGATGTAGTCCGCCTGTTTGCCTTCGTAAGAGAATTCTTTGACATCGTCGCGGATGCCCTCGAGTATCTGCCTGTAGTCGTTGTCTTTCAGCATAATCTGGGTTTGTGGGTACTTGGTTTGTTTGTGGGTACCTGTTGTCTTTGTTAGTACTGCACAAATATAAGCATTTTGACCTTCGCGAATAATGGTTGACAGCTCAAATGGCAATTCCGACCCCTATTTTTGCTATTTTTTCAGAAAATAGCAATTTGCGGGGGTGTTCTTTGCGCTTTGGCCGTGATGAGAATGGCCGAATAGCCTTGTTCCAAATCGTTTTGGGATTGATGTGCCCTGGAGGGCCTTTCAGAAGGGGTGAATCCCAAAACGGGGCAAAAAGTCGTCGTTTTGGGATGGACATGCCTTCCAGGGCCTTCTACGAGGGGTTAATCCCAAAACGATTTGGAACAACTGCCCTGAGAGCACAAAAAAGGCACATTAGGCAGTTCCTGATGTCACTTAATTGCAGAGACGCTTCCGGTTTTCCTGATCTGTCACATCAGGAAATTACCAGTGGGCATTAGCCGGCAATGTGATGGAACCCTACCCGAACAACTCTGCAGAACGCGCAGCGAGCGGATGTTCACATTCATTTCAACTATCACTACCACCTGTTGAAGTATTAGAACAGGCTGCAGAACTACACGCCAAAGAATGGATTTGTCGCGTTTCCTTCTCGGTATTCCTGTGGTTCGCCACAGGCGGACTATGTGGTGGAGGCCCGAGGGCCGCCTCCGGATACCCTCGATGAAATACTACCCTATTATGATGCGAATAAATGCAACGAACTATTTTTTTGATATTTACGAGATTGTAAGATTTATTTTCATATATTTGCCTTTGCTTAGCTAGCCCAGCGGCCGGATTTTTCGGAGACTTCCGTTTCTGGGAACTGGTTGCAGGGTTGGGTGGGCAAAAGACATACGAAGACGTTACTTGACGTTTATCTTCTAGATCCAAACTTCGCAATTTGAAACTCAAAGAAGATAGCGCAACGGGAGCGTCCACTGGTGATGACGATTCGGTCATCCGCGCTGTTATCTGGGCGTGGAGATTACTGTATATCATCCCTGACGTGGGCTAGCTACGTTGCTTATCCTTTGAGTTTGGCAGCGAAGGCCTGGATCTGGGATAAGCAAGAGTAAAACTCCCACGTCTTTTTTGTACCCGTTCGTCTAGGGAGATTACGAACACTAAGGCTAAATAACGACACATTTTGTCGCCAATGGTTGCCAACTTTGCGCCCTATGGCAAAAATGAACCAACTGACGAGATATAGCCGCATTATCAACAAATTGAGCGGACGCAGGAATTATATCCCCGCCGAAGAGTTGATAGATGCAATGGGCGGATTGTCGGAATTTGGCATCAATTACACTATACGCACGCTGCAGAGGGATATACTCAGCATTGAACAGGCCAAAAAAATCACCCTAAAAATGAGCGAAACCGAATGGCGCTATCTCAAGACAAGCTATGATTTCTTATGGACATTATCTAATGAGGCAGAAAGTGCGCATTCAGGAGATGGCAAACAAATATAGATAGGCATAAATAAAAAATTGGAAATTATGGGTTATTTTGAAAACATTGGAGTCGACCATCCTATTAGCAGGGAATTGGCTAGAATTGTCAGAACACTTTCTTCAGACCACAAAATTGAATCTGACTTGGATTTGCATGTTACAGCATTGAACAATTTATGTAGCGTTGATGGATGGACTATTCATAGTGTAGCTAAGATAAATGTACCATTCATTGTGGAACCCATAGAACGGAATCCAATTCGTGTCGCTCTATTCAATGAATTACATGTGAATGCCTTTTCTGCTACGTCAAAGGAGATTGTAAAACAATATGAGGATAATATTGCCCTTTTCTTGAAAGAGTCACATGACATGTTAATTGACAAGCAGATAGTCGGTTATTTTGCAGCTATCATTTCAGAGAACAAAGATTCGGAGTCACTAAGCTATTATCCCAAGGGAGGCAAATTTGAGTATTACTACAGTGCTGAACCTAATGGCCGCTCATTTAGAATAATCGGCGAAACGATGTCTGGATTATGATGGATTCTCCAATTTGTTTGTTTTCACTTTGACAATAATATAAAATGAGAAAGCGTCTGCTCCAGCACGTTTAGCATAGCGTGAATCTCTTTCGTACCTTTCGCCATTTTGATAATTGCATAATGATAAAAGGTGTATAGAAAGTATCGAAAGAGTTGGTAATCGAGACGCAAAAGTAAACAATAACTAAATTACACCCTACGCGAATGAAAACCTTACACTACTCTGCTCCCGAATGTGAGGAGCTTGAATTGGACTGCCAGAATGTTCTTTGCCAGAGTACGAGCACCCTTGAGCGCGTCGAAGAAGAAAACGGCAGCTGGTCCTAACAATCACAAATCTAAAATTCCCTTTATAACAATGAAAAAGATATTCATATTGTCGTTAGGCATCGCATTGTCCGTTGCCTGCCAGCAAGAAATAATACTCGAAAACCCAGTGCAAAACACGGGCGAAGAATTTGTGGCCAGCCTCGAATGCTTCGATGGACCAACAAAGACTTCGATGACCGAGGAAAACAGCATAGTCTGGACGAAAGGAGACCAAATCGCGATTTTCCAGGGCGCGGCTGTCGCCAACACCTATCAGGTTGAAGACCAATGCGACGGAACTTCCAGCGGCACCTTTACCAAAATAAGTGGCGAAAACTCCGGAGAAGAGATGCAGGCAAACATTGCCGTATATCCATATTCTGACGGCCTCGGCTGCATTAGCAAGACCGTCACCGAAGGCAAGAATACGACAACATCCTACACCATTTCCGGCTTCCAATTCCCTTCCTCGCAGCAGTATCAGGCGAATTCATTCGCGCAGGAATCATTTGCAATGGTTGCGGTGACGAATTCGATATCCGATAACAAACTGCAGTTCAAGAACGTTAACGGAGCGTTGAAACTTCAGCTTCGCGGAAAGTGTGCAGTGAAAAGCATACAGCTGGAAGGCAATAATAATGAAAAGCTTGCGGGAGCATCATCCATTACTGCATATCCCGGAGCGACAGTCCCGAGCATAACAATGGGCGCAGGGGCTACCGGCACCATTACGCTGGACTGCGGCGATGGTGTCCAGTTGGACCCTGCCGTTCCGACACTATTCATCATCTCCGTTCCTCCGACCGTGTTCAGCAAAGGCTTTACCGTAACGGTCGTTGACACAGAAGGCAAAGTGATGCCTATAAAGGCTTCTGTTTCAAATGAAATCAAAAGGTCTTCAATCCTGAAAATGCCAATTGTTTCCGTCCCTATTACCTCCGCCGGAATAGGAAACATTGTCTTTGAAGACGAAGTGATGAAGGAACTCTGTGTCACTGCTTTCGACACCGACAAAGACGGTGAACTCTCTTTCGCCGAAGCTGCCGCCGTCACAGACTTGAGCAAAATGACCTTGTCGGAAGAGACCTTCCAGACCTTCAACGAGTTCCAGTATTTCACATCTGTAGAGACCATCCCGAATTCATGTTTTAGATCTTGTATGAGTTTGAAAGAAATCACTTTCCCTAATAGTATCACGTCTATTGGAGTCAGCGCTTTCAGGGAATGTTATAATTTAACCACAGTTGTAATGAACGAAGGCGTTACATCTATAGGTTCGTATGCTTTTAACACTTGCGAAGCATTGACAAGTTTCTATTTACCGGAAAGTGTTTCTGACATTGGAACTTATGCATTCCAGGGGTGCTACAAACTCGAAAGCATAACAATTCCGGAAAGCGTAACTTGTATTAGCGCTTATACATTTAAAGAATGCTTCAGCCTGTCAAGTATAACAATTCCAGATAGCGTAACTTCGATTGATAGTTATGCATTCAATAGTTGCGGTCTGACAAGCATTACTATTCCGGAAAGTGTTACTGACATTGAAACTTATGCATTCTACTATTGTAACAAGCTGACAAGTGTATATTTAAAGCGCACATCGCCACCAAGGATTGGGACGGATCCATTCAAATATACTCCAGATAATATGAAGTTTTACGTTCCGTTAGGCTCAGTAGATACTTATAAGGCCAGATGGCCGACCTACTACGCGTCGAAAATCGTCGGCTATGACTATTCAAACGCGCAGTAACAGCGGACGTTAATATGCAAAGTGGCAGCTGCTTTTGAGAGCACGCTGCCACTTGCTATAATTTGGCGTCCCACAGTAAGCATCCGACGAAGTAATTATTCAACTTTAGTTCAGCGCAAAAGTAGCACTACAACGGCTAAGCCGCGGTGCTGCAAT
>SAMEA3663028__coassemble_436_pt1 | contig 16486 bp, 12 predicted proteins | sample SAMEA3663028__metabat2_high_PE_014 | metagenome-assembled genome bin SAMEA3663028 (sample SAMEA3663028) | pig gut metagenome | biome: pig gut; feature: pig-associated habitat; material: faeces | place: France | collected 2012 | reverse complement strand
AGTACGGTGACTTGGCTCGACAACGCAGCGCTTCCGGTTGAACTTTATTGCCTTGTGCGCTCGCGCTACCCGAATCAGCCGCTGGGAAAGATGAACGCGGCGCGCCGCAGGGAAGTAAAGAATTTCTTGACATCGAAAGACAAGGAAAGCTATACGGGACAAATCATAACCAAGGCGCGCCGCGCTCTCGCATCGGAGGCCCTGCTCTCGTCCCCTGAGGGAGTGAAGCTGGCAAAGCAGTGGGGCCTGGGACTGACGGCAGGAAAGCGCCTGCGCAGCACTATCTCCCGGGATGCCGCCTCGCTGAGGGAATACGCACAGCCGCATCCTATGGGAGGAAGCTATTTCCCTAACGCGGTGATGCCTCTTCGCGGCCTGCTGGAAAGCGAAATATATGCCCATCTGCTGCTGATAGAAGTATTTGCGAAGCGCGATGCTGCCCTTGCGGACGGGCTGAGGCTGTGGATAATGATTCAGAAGGAAACCCAGAAGTGGGACAGCGACCCGACGGCCGTAATGGCTTATGCCTGCGTGCTTGACGGCTCGAAGGAACTGCTCTCTTCGCGCATTGTGAGCCTTTCGCGCACTGCCGTTCTGCCGTTTGCTCAGATTCAGGATTCGGGCAATGGTATGAGCCTGGATGTGCTGTGGGAGTGCAGGCAGGCGGACGGCAGCTGGAGGCCGCTCGCGGAGGGCGAGAGCCTGAGTGCTGGCGCCCAGCTTCGTGCGGTTATCCCGATTTGGAGCGCGCAGAACCGTTCGCTCGCGCGGCTGGAGCTGCAACGTCCCGCCTGCCTGCAGCCTGTGAACCAGAAGTCAGGCTACTCCAGACTTTGGTTATACGGGCTTTACAGGGATGTAAAGAAATCCTCGACACGATACTGGTTCAATATCCTTCCGGAGGAGCATTTTACCCTCACCGAGGAGTTCACCGTCACTCAGGAAGGAGTTTTCCAGGCTCCTGCCTCAACCGTTCAATGCCTCTACGCCCCGCACTGGAGCGCAAACACCAAGGGCTTGAATATGGGGAAGTAAGGAATTATTCCTATATTTGGAAATGGACAAGAACTGGCGCAGATACAACATCTTCATTTCGTCCACCTTCAAGGATATGGACTACGAGAGGGATGTCATCAAGTTCAAGGTGATTCCCGAGCTGAACCGCCGTTTCCGCAGCAGGCGTGTAGAATTGCAGGCTATAGACCTGAGACTTGGTGTCAATACCGCAATGATGTCGGAGGAGGAGAGCGAGCTGAAGGTGCTCGATGTATGCACCTACTGCATCAACAGTTCAAGACCTTTCTTCATAGGCCTTATCGGGCAGCGCTACGGCTGGGTTCCTCCGGTGGAGCGCTGGAAGGAGTTCATTGACGGCCTTTCCGGAGAGGATAGGGACCTGCTCAAAGATACGGCGGGCTGCTCGGTGACTGAGATGGAGATTGTCTATGGTGCTCTGTCCCAGGGCAGTTTCGACTCTTCCCACGTGCTGTTTTTCCTTCGCGACGAGGCTTCCTATGAGGGCATCCCCCAGGAGCTGAAAGCATCCTTCTGCGATAGCGACCCCGAAGTGCTTGCAAAACTCAAATCTCTGAAGAGCAAGGTGCAGAAGCTCTTCAGCGAAAGGGCCGGACAGGACGACCGCTGTACCGCTTATCACCTTGACTGGAAGGATGGAGAATTCTGTTCGGAAGAGTTTGAGGCCATTGTAACGGAGCAGCTTGCTCAGCAAATCGAGCTTGAGACCGCAAAGGAAGAGCAGGACGGCAGCGCGAGCTGGTGGAAACAGGAAGGGGAGCTGGAGCTCTCTACCCTGCTGCGCCTGCTGCCGGGCTCTATTGAGCTTCCGGCAAGCGATATGGATACTGACGAGGGGTCGGATTATGCCATAAGCTATGTGCACGGCTTCGGGGCAAGCACCGCTCTGGCAAGGCGTTACTCCGAATGGGACGGGGAGGAGGATGTCGTTCGTCTTGTGGGAGTTTTCGGGCTTTCGGAGTTCAGCGATTCCATGCGTCCCGTGCTTGTCAGATGGATTCACGAACTCGCTCAGCTGCTGCAGGAAGAGGGCCTTCCGGAGGATGAGCCTATGCTCACAACTATGCCGGACTCAGAGCTGTATGACGTTTTTGAAGCCCTGGTAAGCAAAGCGGCGGAGGATTATTATATCTACATCTATCTCGACAATGTGGAGCAGCTGGAAACCCGCTCGCCGAAGGACCTGCATATGAACTGGCTGGCGAGGGTTAAGGACCAGGTGAACATAAGCATAAATCTGCCGAGCGACTCGGTGGCGGAAAAGACTTTCCTGAAAGATTTCCCTCACGTACGCGGGCAGTTCATTACGGGTGTTGAAGGCAATGCCGCTCTCGCAGAAGAGCTTATATCCAACTACGAGAAGGAGTATTTTCTGGAGCTTCCGGAGTCAATCCGAAAGGCTATGCTGGTGGCGGCTAAGGGCAAGAAGACCATTCTTCCTCCGTTGAAGGTCCACAATCTGATACGGCTCTTCGAATCCCTTAGCAAGGAGGATTTCAAGCTAATACGCAGCCGCGAAGGCAGCCAGATTGATGCCATCAACGGCTATCTTGAAGAGTTGTGGGAGGAGATGCCGGATACGCCTTACGACATTATGACCTTTATGGTCAATTCCATAGCACATAACCTCGGTCTCGGAGAGCAGATGCGGCTGGCTATATGGACAATAGCCGCGGCTCCGGGCGGCTTGAGGGAGCGGGATATTGCCTGGTTTGCCGGTGAGCAGTGGGATGCCCTGCAGTTCTGGCGCGCGATGAATTTCCTTCAGGATTTCTTCTTCGAAGACTCGGCCCGCCACCTGTGGCGCGCCAAATATCTTACCGTCGAAGAGGATGTGCTGCAGAAGCATCAGAAGAAGATTTCCGAATACATACTCGGGCTCGAAGCCAGCGACAGCTTCCGAGAGAGTATGGGCTTGTACTATGCCGTGGCAGGAGGAGAGGTGTCGCACTACGGACACTACCTTCTGGAAGGGGACTTCCTTCACGGAGGCAATCTGACCCGTCTTAAGGATATTTACGGTCCACAGTTCCGCCAGCTTCAAAGCGACGGGGTGCTGGACAGCAAGGCTTTCGAGAAGTATTGCAAGGGTCTTGAGCCGGGGCCGCGCCTGCAGCTGATGATGGCGGCAAGCATAGGCCTTTCCTACAAGACAGAAGATGCGCAAAGGCTTGTCGCCAGGATGAGCGAATGGTTGGAGGATGTAGAATACAAACAGTTGGGCATCCCGGAGTGTTTTGTGTATGCAAGCATAGCAGGGCATAATGTCAAGCATCTGGACAAGGCTATCGAAGCCGCTGGGCGCTGCTCGCAGGCCGGGTTCCCGGACAGCGGAAGGCTGATGCGGGAGCTGGTTTCCAACGGGGCTTTTCTGCTTGGGCAAAAGGGCCAGAAGGCGAAGGCGGAAGAACTGCTCCGGCAGACTTTCAAGGACAGCCCGTCGGACAGGATGAAGGTGCTGAATGCTTCATTGACAAGAATCGGCCCGACAGACCTTATTTTCAAGAAAAAGAAGGTGGCAGAGAGTCTGGAGCAGTATTTCCGGGAGTACGATGAGATTACCGGCAGCTTGGAGATGAATCAGGATGGAATCACGCTTCTGGTTTCGTCTTCGCATTACTATCTGACTGCACTGCAGATGCTGCTGCCTTTGAAGAAGCAGGACCTGCTGTTCGAAAGGAGCAGGGAGTATTTGCGGACGGTGAAGATGTTTGTGCGGGCTGAAGGATTTGAGGGCAATGCAAAAGCCATTGAGATAGTTTTCCATTACCTCGTATTGGCTACCGCCTCTGCTTTTTCTTTAGAGCATTATGAGACCGGGGAAGTGCTCGCTGCCGCCCTGCACCGCATCGAGAGAATGCTCCGGGAAACGGAGCCGGAAAACGGTTTCCTCAAGCAGTCGAAACAGAGTTTTGCGCAAGTGTTCGAGCTTGCCGAAAAGGCGGCAGAGGATTATGGGGACAAGGATTTGGATGATATTCTCGATATAATAGAAGACAAATATGCTGAGACGCAAAATTGACAGGCTCCTCTCTGAGGGCGAAGGAAGGCAGCTGGCTTGGCTGGCGGCTCTGGTGGTTACACTGTTTGCCGTGTTCTGCCTCGTGGGCAGCATCTGGGCGCTGAAGTGGACGGATATTCTCAATCTGTATCTGGACCCGGGCAGTTTCCCTTTGGAAGGGCACAATATCTTCAGCCTGATTATTGCCTTCGGCGGCATATTGCTCCTTAATGCGCTTACCGTTTCGGCCTTCTCGAACGTGTTCGACAATATCTCCGGGAAGTACCGCAGGGGCGAGAAGCGCTACCGTATGAAGGGACACGTGCTGATTTTCGGCAGCGGCCGCCAGCTTGAGGATATGCTGAGGCAGATGTGCAGCGAGAACTGCTTCAAGGACAGCGAGATAGTGGTGATGAGCACGGAAGATACCGAGCAGCTGCGCTCCCGCATCGAGACGGCCCTGGACAACAAGGCTTTCTGCCGCCGCATTGTGTGGTACAGGGGAGATATGAGCAATGCCGATGAGCTCCGGAGCGCCTGTCCGGGCCAGGCGTGTTGCATCTATCTGCTTGGAGAAGAGGAGGATGCGCAGCACGATGCTACCCTGCTCCACGCGCTTGACGATCTTCGTGGGATAGTGGGAACACAAGGGGCACGCATTCCTTGCTTCATTACGCTGAATCGCCGCACAAGTATGGATATGCTCAGCCGCCTGGTTAGAAAGGAGGAGAGCCGCCTTTGCGTGGAGATGGTACTGAGCAGCGATTACCTTGCCGAGCAGTTGCTGGTGGACAGCGATTTCCTGCCGGTGCCTGCCGAGGGCAAGAGCCTTCGTCTGGTGATTGCGGGAGATACCGAGCTGGCGCGTTCGGTAGCCTGCGTTGCTTCGCAGCTTTGCCATTTCCCGGAATATGCCAAGAACGGAAGGCGGAGTATCATCTCCTTTGTAGGAGAGGATATGAAGAGGCAGATGGAGGAGTTCACGGGACAGCACTGGAGTCTTTTCGAGCTTTCGCACTACACGTATGTGGGAGCTGAGGGGCGCGAGGAGCACAGCCCGGACAGCGCATATGGGGATTTTATGGATATAGAGTGGGAGTTTGTAGATGCTCCGCTGTGCTCCGAGCGCCTTCGGGGAGAACTGACGGGCTGGGCAGAGGACCCGGCTGTGGAACTGGCGGTGGCGCTGTGCTTCGGGGAATCGGACGAGAATCTGGATGCGGCGCTGTATTTGCCGCAGGCTCTCAGAAAGGCCGGAGTACCGGTGGCCGTGTACCAGAAGGAGAGCAGCATTATGGTTCAGAAGGCCCTGGCCTGCGGGCAGTTCGGCTCACTTAGGTGCTTCGGTGAGGCTATGGAGGGGTGCGATGCGCTGCTGCTGCGCCGTTCGCAAAGAGGCAAGAGGGTGAACAGGCTATATGACCTGGAATACGGCAACCCGCCTGCCGCTTCGGAAGATGAGGCCTGGGCCGGTATTCCTTATGCGCACAAGCTTTCGAGCATTGCAAGTGCGGATTCAATTCCTATGAAGCTGCGCATATTCGGGGGAAGCATTACGGAGAAGGACTATGATACCCTTTCGGAAATAGAGCACCGGCGCTGGATGGCTTCCGTGCTGCTGATGGGCTACAAGGCGGCTCCCGCTGCGGTGCGCACTGACCGCAGCCGCTTCAAAGAGCTCAAAAACGAGGAGTTTATCCATCTGGATATAGCCCCGTTTGCAGAACTCGCTGAAGAGGCCGACAAAGATACCGTAATCGTCAAAGGCATTTCCTACATCCTGGAGGGGTAAGTGTTGCACGGTGTGGTGCAGCCGGGGTTCCCCATCTCAGCCCGGAATTTCCCCATCTGACACTTCGGGAGCGAAAAGGCCCTCCTGTGCACTTTTCCTTTCCAATCTATCACATCAGGTGCAAAAACGCCCTTCCACACACTTTTTCCTCCTCATCTAATACATCAGGAACAAAAGTCGCATCACACACACTTTTCCCTCCTCATCTGACACATCGGGAAAACGCCAACCTGCCCCACACTGCCCTCTACGACACATTCCCACAATTCCTAATGTGTAACATCAGGAGTGAAATCGCCCTCCCATGCACTTTCCCTTCCTAAAGTGTCACATCAGGATTTAGGAGCAGACGAATTGCACATAGTTATGCCGCATAGGTTGTTTCAGTATTGATTATCCAAAGAGCAAATGCCAAAAGAGGACGACTTATTACGGTCGCCCTCTTATGAGAAAAATCATATTGTTGCTATTCCGTTCCGAAAATGCGGTCACCGGCATCGCCGAGACCAGGAAGGATGTAGCAGTTTTCGTTCAACTGACGGTCGATGGCTGCAACATAGATATCGACGTCAGGATGCTTCTCCTGTACCATCTTGATTCCTTCCGGAGCAGCAACCAGACACATAAGCCTGATATCCTGGCAACCCTTCTGTTTTACAAGGTCGATAGCATCGCAGGCACTTCCTCCGGTAGCGAGCATAGGGTCAGTCAAGATGACCAGTCTCTTGTCAACGCCCTTAGGAAGTTTGCAGTAGTATGGGACAGGTTTGTGTGTCTCCTCATCACGATACAGACCGATGAAACCGACACGTGCAACCGGAATGAGGTCACGAAGACCGTCCACCATTCCGAGTCCGGCACGAAGGATAGGAACAATTGCGACTTTTTTGCCGGCAATTTTCTTTAGCGTCGCGGTCTCCAGCGGGGTTTCGACAACGACATCCTCCATAGGGAAGTCACGTGTAATCTCGTATCCCATCAAGAGGGAGATTTCGTAAAGAAGCTGTCTGAAGATGTTTGACGGAGTGGATTTGTCTCGCATAATGGTCAGCTTATGCTGTACCATCGGGTGGTCAATCAGATGTACCTGGCTCATTGTGATAGTGTTTTATTCGTTCGAAAAGCCTTATGGCCCTTCGAAAGAACAAAATTACACATTTTAATATTTCAGTGCAACACAACGCGACAGTTGCTGGATGTTTGAACATTTTGCATCATAGCGTAATTCATCAACAATATGCAGCTTCTGAGTTATGTCCAGCTCATAAACCGATTGAACGTGATACCTTCCAAGCATCTCTTTGTCAATCAGTTTACATATCTCCATATCCGAAATTCTTCTATGATTGTATTTTGCATTTCCTTCATTCTGAAGCATCCGGGAAATATCTTCCGCAGAATACCCTCTTTCCAACAGATTCAGAGTGACAGGAGGCTCATTCAGGCCATCTTTTTCCTGCTCTTTCAGCCACTCATCACTAGTTTTACGATTCATTGAGAACATATATGACTTTGCTGTTCCGAACCAAGTTTCCACCAAGCGTATGTCTTCAAAGCATCGGCGCAAAAGAATACCATCCTTTCCAACCTCCCAAGAGTCCGGGATATCAGCCCCTTTGGGAAACAAATCGTGTAACTGAGCCGCACCGGATAGAAGTGCCTTTTCAGATGAAACACCTCTTTCGTGACGAAATAGAGCATTGGCACTGCACCACGGATATTCGAAAGCAGTTTGTACTGCTCCGTGGTGGACTCCCTGTCTCAAACTGTAGCATAGAGACATTTGAATGTGATTTGGGCCCTGCAATTGCAAAATGAACGGTTTTTTGTCGAATAGCCGCCCAGAGCGGTTATGCCTCCGGTTAAAGTCTTTTGCCAGACTTTCAGATAAAGAAAGATAATAATCCCGAGGATTGGTTGCACAGATGTTTTGATGCAAGTGAGTTGACATCTCTGCATCAGTAAGAATGACCGTTTCAGTTCTGGATGAAGCAAGAGCAGAAAGGTTGATCATCTGTCTTGCGTCTTCTTCATTTCTGATAAGGACTTCGTCGTGTGCCGTTAGGCATAAATGATAGATATTTTTCATTGCTATAGTTTAGGAGCCCGGTCATTGGTTAAACATGTGATAGAAAAGGATCTTCCGGGTCACCTGTACGCAAAATTATGAAGCATAAAAGTAAAGTCAAAACTAAATCGTCGAAAGAAATAGTGTTTTTCCTAAAGAATCGTCATTTTTTCGAAAGAATCGTCATTTTTTCGAAAGAATCGTAAATATTTTTCTTTAGAAGGCAATTTTCATTTATATCCGCACTCAAAAAATATTTGAAAAGCATACTCACCGAACGAAAACAGCAGTCACCAACCAGCAGCTTATTCCCGATGTGTCAGATGGGGAAGAGAATGTGTGTGTGAGAGGCGGTTTTGGCTCCTGATGTAACACATGAGGAAAACTGAAATGTGGTATGGAGGTAGCTGTGGGGCATGGTCAGGTTTTCCCGATGTGTCAGATGGGGAGGGAAAAGTGTACGGGAGGCCGATTTTACTCCTGATGTTACACATTAGGAGGGATAAGTGCGTGGGAGGGCGTTTTTGCTCCTGATGTTACACATTAGGAATTGGGGAATGTGCCACAGAGGGCAGTGTGGGGCAGGTTGGCGTTTTCCCGATGTGTCAGATGAGGAGGGAAAAGTGTACGGGAGGCCGATTTTACTCCTGATGTTACACATTAGGAGGGATAAGTGCGTGGGAGGGCGTTTTTGCTCCTGATGTTACACATTAGGAATTTGGGAATGTGCCACAGAGGGCAGTGTGGGGCACACTGGTAATTTCCCGGTGTGTCAGATGAGGAGGAAAAACTGCGTAGAATGCCGTTTTTGCTCCCGATGTGATAGATTGGGAAAACGATGTGAGAGCCAACATCATGGAAAGCGGGAAAGCCGGCAGCGGGAAAGCTGCGGGGAGGCTGCGGGCTGAGATTTGGAAACAGAGTAGCAAAAATCAGGGAAGGGAGTAGCTAAAATCAGGGAAGGGAGTAGCTGAAATCAGGGAATGGGGTAGCTGAAATTTGGGAAGGGAGTAGATCGATGTTGGCAGCTATATTTTCAAGTCCCCTTCGCGGAGCCAGCCGGCTTTGCGGAAGGCCCAGCCGATAAGGCCGCAGATTAGGGCGGGGAGCACTATGCTCACCAGCAGCAGTCCCATCCAGTCCCCGAAACCCGGGTCCAGAGCGACAGCACCTCCGGCAAGTGCCGCCTCGGAGGGCGCTACCCAACCTGTCCACACACCGATAGGACCACACAAACCGCAAGTTCCCATTCCGGAATTTACGGCTGCTCCGTTCATCTGCAGCTTGAAAACGCAAGTGGCGAGAGGGCCGGTAATTGCAGAAGTCAGTATGGCAGGAACCCACACCAGCGGCTTCCGTATGATATTTCCCATCTGGAGCATACTGGTGCCCAGACCCTGGCTCACCACTCCGCCCCAGCGGTTATCCTTGAAGCTAAGCACGGCAAAGCCAACCATCTGTGCGCAGCATCCGGCAAGAGCCGCCCCTCCGGCAAGACCCGTAAGCCCGAGTCCCGCGCAAATCGCAGCGGAAGAAATAGGCAGGGTCAGGGCCATTCCCACCACTACAGCCACCACGATTCCCATCAGGAACGGGTGCAGTTCGGTGGCCCACATAATCACGCCTCCAACCCAGCTTGCAGCTTTTCCTATTGGCGAAGCTATCAGCAGCGCCAGTCCTATGCCAGCGAGCAAGGTGACGATAGGGGTAACGAGAATATCGATTCTGGTCTTTCCGCTGACAAGGTTGCCCACTTCGGCAGCAACAATAGCCACAACATAGACCGCAAACGGTCCGCCCGCCCCTCCTAGCAGGTTCGTCGCATAGCCCACCGGCACAAGGGAAAACAGCACCATAGCCGGAGCCTTCAGCGCATAGCCAATTGCAACAGCCATAGCAGGGCCCACCATAGCGCAGGCGAAACCCCCAATCTTGGTAAGAAATACGACTCCGAGCTGCTGTCCCAGAGTATTGAGTATGGTGCCGACCAGCAGGGTGCAGAAGAGGCCCTGCGCCATTGCCGACATAGCATCGACACCATATTTCTTAACGTAGCGGTTCATCACTTGCGTCCAAGACTCTTCTCGGCGATGAAGGCGTCCAGTGCCTCTCCGCCGTCAATGCTGCGTACGCACCCGCACAAAATGCTCACCTTGGAGGCAGGCACTACTTTGAGAATATTGGCCGTGCTCTCCTTTACGCAATAATCACCGGCAATGCCGCATACATCCACGCTCTGAGCACCTTCGAGCCATGCCTTAACGGTCTCATATCCCTCGAAGTTCTCGAAAGCGCCATATTGCTCCTTGCCAGCGTCGCATCCCTTCAGATACAGCTGCGCCTTGCCGCTGCGAAGGATGGGTGCGAAGCAGTCCGGAAGACCTGCGCCCTGGGTATAGGCAACGCAGTGGGATGGCCATATGCCGCCCTGCTCCGCGAAGGAGCAATGGTTTGCAGGATGCCAGTCAAGGGTAAATATGACGGCGTCATAGCCGCCCGCGAGCTCGGCAATCTTCTCCGGAAGCACTTCGCTTCCGCCTACATATAGAGAGCCTGACGGATCGAAGAAGTCCCTCTGGACATCGACCACTACAAGAACATTCTTTGGACTTTCAACTTGAGTACCACCCTGGCAGGAGCACAGGGTGAGAGCTGCGAGCGCAGCTGCTTCAATGCTTTTTTTCATAACAGGAATCGTAAATATCTTTAATTATCAGACCGGAAATGGTCATTCCGAAAATAGCAGCAATGTGGACAAGGCTTCCGTTGGTCTGGGCTTTTTTGAATGACGAAGGCGCTGTCTCAACATCCCTGTTTTCCCCTCTGTTCGGCAGCACTTCCTCGTCATATACACAAAGAACCTTTTTTGCCGGAAGGGTTTTGTTCTTTTTCATTTTCTTGCGCAGAGCCGCGCCAAGCGGGCAGCCGCGCACGCTCCAAAACTCCGCAACGCGCACCTTGGTCGGGTCAAGCTTGAGCGCTGCGCCCATAGAGCAGAAGAGCTTGGCGCGGCTCGCGGAGGCATCCAGAATCAGCCGGTATTTGTCTTTTAGAGAATCGATTGCGTCAACCACATAATCATAGGAGTCCAGGTCGAATTCTTCGGCCGTTTCGGTGCAGTAAGCTTTTTCGATGGCGGTGATGCGGGCGTTGGGATTGATTTCCAGAAGATGAGACTTAAGCGCTTCAACTTTCACCTGCCCCACTGTCGCTGCCGTTGCCATCACCTGTCTGTTGACATTGGTAATGCAGACTTTGTCGGAGTCAACTATGGTGATATCTGTAACACCGCTTCTGAGAAGCCCTTCCGCGCACCAGCTGCCCACACCGCCAATGCCGACAACCAGCACGCGTGCGCGCGCCATCGCCTGCATAGCTTCTTCTCCCAGTAGCAGCTGTGAACGATTGTATATCGATAGTTCCAGATTCTCCATTTCGGACTGCGAAGATAGCAATAATTGCTAAATCTTGGTTCGGAAGGGATGCCATTATTGCTCTTACCGCAGCCAGAGTAGCGCAGAAGGCCGATTGAACTTTGACAAGCGGACTTTTCGGACAGCCTGTAGTGTCAAGTCCTGAAATGGATTTACAGCGGATGGGTGAGTGAAATTGTAATGTATTGGTTATTAGATGGTTAGTTTTTTCGTATGGGGTATTTTGACCCATACGAAAAAACTAACTCGTTGATTATTAACCACTTATAATTTCACCGTGCAACATCACGGCTTGGGAGCAGGCAAATGCCCGGTCGAAGCCAGGTATGACGCAATGAACCCGATGTCGCGGGGAGGGCGCCAGCCTGCCGGCTACCCCTTCCAGTAGAAACGGATGTAGGAGTGCTGGGGCGGGATGCGTTTGGAGGCGGGAGGGAGCTGCATATAGTCGCCGTAGTTCTGGCGGAGCATCTCGTCGTAGCCGGACCAGCATTCGAACTGGCGGCCTTCAAACTCCAGCCGAACTATGCCGAAAAGACTCTCGTGCTTGCACTCTTCATACTGCGGAGTGCAGCAAAGCACGGAGTAGTACTGACTCTCCTTCTGCATATTCGTAAGTCTCATTACCTCATTCCGTCCCCCGACCAGAACTTCCGGGCGGAACTTCGGACGGCGATGCAGATGGTTGAGCTTCCACACCTTTACACGACCTTTGCGGGTAGCGCAATCGCAAGGACGTGCATAAGCCTTGCGCGTGCGGTTAAGAACTTCATAATCCATCACCAGACTCTTGAACAGATGCTCGTAAGCATCGTGGTCCGCAGTTACCTTATCCACCGGGAAAATATCTATCCAAAGTCCTGTCTGCACGGTCCCTCCGTGCCAAGGGATATTGGTCTTCGAAACGGTACGCTCGCAATCGCACACCCTTCCGAATGGAATCCAGCAGTCCTCCATATTGCTGCTGTCAAAAAACTTGAACCGCTCGGAACGGTAGGTCCTGGCAAAACGCTCATAATCCTCGCGGAGCATCTGCACGTCCACATCGTCATCCCAGGGAATGAAACCTTTGTGACGGACAGCTCCAAGGCAGGTCCCGTAGGCAAGTGAATAATGAATCCCGTTCTTCTCGCAGAACTCTGCAACATCTATGAGAATCTCCAGGCTCAGCGCCTGAATCTCCTTCAAACTCAATTCCTTCATCGTATCAGACATTTACCGGCCTCTACAGCCTCCCGAAGCATAGTGGAAGAGATGCCCTCCGTTCGCGGAAGATAGACAACGGTGCAGTATTTCTTAAGGTAATCGAACTTGCCTTTCCAATCGGAACCTATAGCAAAGATATCCACTCCGAGACGCACAATGTCGTCAATCTTCTGACCTACATAATCCTCAACGATAATCTCATCCGCGTATCCGGTAGCCTTCACTGCCTCAATACGCGTTTCAATGCTGTCGTGGATATTGGTCTTACCCCTGGCCAGGTCAAATTCTTCGGTCGTTACTCCTACAATGAGGTAATCTCCCAGGGCTTTTGCTCTTCTCAGCAGGTTGATGTGTCCCTGATGCAGAAGATCGAAAGTCCCATAAGTAATTACTTTCTTCATTCTTCAAATTCATGAATGCGGGCAGCAAGCTCGACCAGGTCAGAGTCGGACTGCAGGCCCATATGAGAAATTCGATAATGGCCGGGGATGGAACCCGGCATAATGTAGGTTTCGTACTTGTCAATAAGGCCCTTGAATATCCTGCGCTCCGCAGTATCGCGGGTTTGGATGGCAGTAATGGCTGCAGAAGGGCTCTCTGCAGGCATTTCCCATCCGTATTTGCGGCACTCCGCCCTGAACACTTCAGCCCTGTGGTGAACGCTTGCAATATTGGCGTCCACTCCCCCTTCGGAGCAGAGTTGGAGCAGTCTTGCGTGAAGTTGCAGGTATATGGTCGTAGCGGGACTGAACGGTGTCTGTCCTCGCTTCAGGTTTTTCAGATTGTCCTCAAAATCCCAATAGTATCCGCGATGGGCAAATTCATAGCCCTCAAGGCGGGCTCCCAAGAAAATAATGGAAAGTCCCGGAGGAATATTGAGCCCTTTCTGGGTGCTGGTAACGCAGATATCCGCTCCGACCTCGTCCATATCGAAAGGTTCTGCGAGGAAAGAACTGATTACATCCACCACCAGGGACACGCTGTGGCGGCGGCAAATCTCACCTATACGCTTGATATCGAAGAGGACTCCCGAGGAGGTCTCGTGGTGCTGCACAAGGAAGGTATCGGCTCCGGACTCCACCAGGGCTGCCTCAAGGGCAGGATAGTCCAGGTCCTTGCCGAAAGGAACTTTATAATCCACAGCATCGAGCCCGTAGTAAAGACAGAGATCGTACCATCTGTGTCCGAAAGAGCCTCCGTCCACAACAAAGGCTTTGCGGCGGGTGCTGACATAATTCTCAACGATTGCGCTCATCGCGCCGGTTCCAGAGCCGGTGTAGATAATGGTCCTTCCGCCCTTGCACCCTATCAGTTCAAGCAGCATCCGCTCGGACTCCAGATTGATGCGGGAGAACTCGTCCGTGCGCATATAGATGAAAGGCAGAGCCCCTATACGGGCTATCTGCTCGTCTATATCGCCAGGAAAAACATAGGACTTAATCATAACAGGGCGCGAATTTAGACAAAATAATCCTATTTACAGCAATTTTTCGAAGAGCTTCCTCCATTTTGTAATGACAGCCTCCTTGCTGAAACGCCCGCAAGCCTTAAGTGCAGAGGCTCCCATACTCCTTCTGAGCTCTTCATCTTCTATCAGGGTGCATATCTTTCGGGCAAGCCCCTGAATGTCGTGAGGGCTTACAAGATAGCCGCTTACGCCATCTTCAATTATTTCCGAAGGGCCGCAGTCTATGTCATAGCTGACAGCAGGAAGTCCCGCTCCGGCAGCCTCAATCAGGGCTATACCCATACCTTCGTTCAAGCTGGTAAAAATGAAGCAGGAACTTTCGCGAAGCCTGGACCACACATCGCTCACCGGGTCGTGCAGCAGCACCTTGCCGCAAAGACCAAGCTCATCAATCTGCTTTTGCAGCTTCCTTTTCATACTTCCCCGGCCGTAGATATCCAGCACCCAGTCTGGATGAACGCGGGCAACCAGCGCCCAGGCCTGAATCATTTCACCGAAATTCTTGGCCGGAATCAGTCTTCCTATGCTTATGCAATGCTTGGAATCCAGGGAAGACGGCTCACCCTGAGGAATATCTACAAAATTGTATATCTGACAGGCCTTCGGTGCAATGCCTGTCCAGGTTTTCAAGTCTCTACGGGTCAGCACCACGAAGGCATCCATCTTGGCTGCGGCAATTTCGAGCTTGCGGGTTTTGCGCTTTGCGACCAGGTTGTGAATCAGGCCTTTGCCCCGCCTGAAATAATATCTCGCGTGGGAAAAATGCAGTTCCGCCACCTTTGCGCTGCCGTCCGGGATTTCGTTAAGCCTGTGGATTTCACCTCCGCACAGCGACACCGTGATGTCCGGCCTCAATTCCAGAAGAGTCTGCGTGAGCAGTCTGTGGAAACGCGGAAGATGGTAATTCACACCCAGGTCAATCACGCGGACCCTCCCATCCAGAGGGAAAAACGGTTTGCGCCCCTTCTGCTCGGAAGTGATGATTGTCACCTCATCGCCGAACTCGGAAACAAAGACATTGGCCTTCTCCGTAAGGATTCTTTCCATTCCCCCGGAGTTGTAAAGACCGTGAATGATATAGACTATCTTCATTTCACCCTGTAGGCAATGATATTGTGGGTGCGCCTGTCCTTAAGAGGCGGCAGCTTCATATAGTCCCCGTACTGCTGCACCAGAAATTTCTCGCTGTCGGCAAAAGCCTGGAACCGACAACCTTCGAACTCCATAGTCCTGTAGCTCTCGAAAAGGGATTTGTCGAACACTTCCCTGATGCCGTTGCGGGTCATCGATACGGCTCCGGCCTTGGCGCAATCCTCGTACCTGTAGCGGCCCATCAGCTCATCGCATTTGCGAAGATAATGCTCCGGCCCGAGAAGGTGGGCAGCTATGTTGGCAAACAGGGGCTGGTGGAAATTGAAAGGATTGAAGCGGGTACTGCAGATATTGAGCCTGTGGGCATAGTGCGTGAGGGTTTTCTCCATTTTGCGCTGAACATGCACATCGTCCGGCTTTCCGTCAACCGGGAAGATGTCCACATAGAGTCCGAAGCGGTATTTGTCCTGCTTGAGCTCAGTCCAGCTGTCGTGAACCTTCGCGAAAATGTGCTTGTAGTATTCTTGGGGAGTATTGACCCTGTAGATGCAGCGGTAGCGGGCGTCCTCTTCCTTTCCGAAAGTGGAAATGAAACGCTCGAAGTCAGGGCGCGGCATCAGCAGGTCTATGTCATCGTCCCAAGGGATGAAGCCCTTGTGGCGGGCGGCTCCGATAAGTGTACCGTAGGCCATCGAGTAGCGTATTCCGTTTTGAGTGCAGAACGCATCGATGGCCTTCAGTATATCGAGAAGATATGTGTGGATCTCGGTTGAGGGAATAAGTCGTTTTTCCATAGCGCCAAAGTTACAATATTTTCCGCAAATAGCCTTACTCCGCCTGCGAGGCGACGGTCCATGCGGTGGACCAGGCGGCCTGGAGGTTGAAGCCTCCGGTGATGGCGTCTATGTCGAGCACCTCTCCCGCGAAGTGCAGACGCGGATACCTGCGCGCTTCGAGGGCCTTGGGGTTGACTTCGGAGGCGGCTACTCCGCCGGCGGTGACGAACTCTTCCTTGAAGCGGCAGCGGCCGGTGATGGGATAGGCGTCGGCGGTAAGGGTGGAGGCCAGGCGGCTTATGCCTTTGGAGCCGAGTTCTGCCCAGCGTATGTCTTCGCGCATGGCGGCGCGGCGCAGAAGGTGGGACCAGAGGCGGGAAGTGAGGCCATCGGGATGGATGGAGCTGACCAGCTTCTGCGCGGCGCCGCCCCGGGCAGCCCCTTCAATCCAGGAGCGCACATCCTGTTCGCTGGCCGACAGCCAGTTCACAAGCAGCGTGGCTTTGTAGTCGCGCTCCGAGAGCTCGCGTGCAGCGTAGGAGGAAAGCTTGAGGGTAGCGGGGCCGCTCACGCCCCAGTCGGTGAGCAGCAGAGTGCCGGCGCTGCGGTATTTC
>SAMEA3663028__coassemble_432_pt1 | contig 16649 bp, 17 predicted proteins | sample SAMEA3663028__metabat2_high_PE_014 | metagenome-assembled genome bin SAMEA3663028 (sample SAMEA3663028) | pig gut metagenome | biome: pig gut; feature: pig-associated habitat; material: faeces | place: France | collected 2012 | reverse complement strand
AGAACAAGATGGCTCCGCCTTTCAAGAAGGCCGAGTTCGACATCGTTTACGGTGAAGGCATCTCCCACGTATCCGAAATCTGTGACCTCGCTGTGGAGTACGACATCATACACAAGAGCGGAAGCTGGTTCAGCTACAACGGAGAAAAGATAGCTCAGGGTCTTGCAGCAGCAAAGCAGTTCCTCAAGGACAATCCTGAGTTCTGTGACGAAATCGAAGCCCTTGTCCGCGAGGCTCTTAAAGAGAATAAAGACTGATGGCAAAGATAATTCTGACAGGCGACCGTCCTACCGGTCGCCTTCACATAGGACACTATGTAGGGTCACTCCGCAGAAGGGTTGAACTTCAGAACAGCGGAGAGTTTGACAAAATCTTCATAATGATTGCCGATGCGCAGGCTCTGACCGACAACGCAGACAATCCCGAGAAGGTTCGCGAAAACATCCTCGAAGTGGCTCTCGACTACCTCTCTGCCGGTCTGGACCCGGAGAAATCGATAATCTTCATCCAGTCCCAGGTAAGCGAGCTCACCGAACTCACCTTCTTCTACAACAATCTGGTCACGGTACAGAGACTGCAGAGAAACCCTACCGTAAAGGCTGAAATCCAGATGCGCGGCTTCGCTGAAGGCGAGGCGGACAACAAAGCCGGCACTCCTGTGGGTTTCTTCTGCTACCCTATCAGCCAAGCAGCGGACATCACAGCCTTCAAGGCAACCACAGTGCCTGTAGGAGAAGACCAGGCTCCGATGATCGAGCAGACCCGCGAGATAGTCCACAAGTTCAACGCCACCTACGACAAGGTGCTGGTAGAGCCGGAAATCCTGCTTCCGGACAACGCAGCCTGCCTGCGTCTTCCGGGAACCGACGGCAAAGCCAAGATGTCCAAATCCCTTGGCAACTGCATCTATCTTTCCGACTCGGCCGAAGAGGTCAACGCCAAGGTAAAGACTATGTTTACAGACCCCGGACACCTGCAGGTCAGCGACCCCGGCAAGGTGGAAGGCAATACGGTATTCACCTACCTGGACGCATTCTGCAAGCCTGAGCATTTCGACAAGTTCGGCAGCTGCTTCACAGGGAAGAAGGTCAGCTTCGAGTTCCACAGTCTCGATGAGGTGAAGAACCAGTACCGCAAGGGCGGACTCGGAGATATGATGGTCAAGAACTTCCTCGCAGCCGTTCTCAACGACACTCTTGAACCGATAAGGGCACGCCGCAAGGAACTCGAGCACAACATCCCATATGTCTATGAGGTGCTGCGCAAGGGTTCGCAGGAGGCCTGCCGCGTTGCGGCTCAGACTCTTGCGGAGGTCAAAAGGGCAATGAAAATCAACTACTTCGACGAGGGAGTCCTCGACGAGCTGATAAAAAGACAGGAGGCGAAGTACGCTGACTAAGCGTTACTTCTCCTCCTCTACAGCTTTGTTGTAGCACTCGCGGCAGAGAGGCTCATAGATATCCTTCTCGCCGAGTACCACAAGGTCTTCGCTCTTGGAAAGGCGGTGCGAATGGTTGGCAAGATTGCCGCACTTCACGCAGATGGCGTGCACCTTCTGCACATCTTCAGCAATGGCCATAAGAGCAGGCATAGGGCCGAAAGGCTTGCCGAGAAAATCCGTATCCAGTCCTGCGATAATCACGCGCACTCCCCTGTTTGCCAGAGTCTGGCAGACTTCCACAATGTTTTCCCCGAAGAACTGGGCTTCGTCTATGCCTACGACCTGGATATCTTCAGGTATTTCAAGCATAAAGGCAGCATCGGTAATAGGGGTGGACTTCAGGCTGTGGAGGTCGTGGGATACGACTTCAACATCGGAATACCTGACATCGATGGTCGGCTTGAAGATGGCAATCTTCTGGTTCGCGAACTGGGCTCTTTTTAGCCTGCGTATGAGTTCCTCGGTCTTACCGGAGAACATTGAGCCGCAGATTACTTCTATGCAGCCCGATCTCTTGTGGTTTTCTGAAAACATTTGTAGATTTGTGTTTGTACTGCAAAAATAATAAAAAGAGTACTTTCGGCACAATGGAAACGACAGATATTATCAACGAATTGCGCGCGGAAATCGCAGCGCTCTCCGCACGAATCGATGAACTCGAAAAGCAGCTTGCCGATAATGAAGAACTTGCAGATGCAGTCGAGCCTGCAATGGACATCGAAGATGCTGCCGACACCGGTGCGGTCGCCGAAGCAGAACCGGCAGCAGCTCTGGACCTGGACATAGAGATTGACAAGCATGGAGCCTCTCCCCTGCCGGACCTTCACAATTTCCAGTGGATGACCGATATGCCGGGAAGCGAAGTTGCCAATATCATCAGCGGCATCTCCCTCAACGACCGCGTACTCTTTATCAATACTCTGTTCCGTGAAGACCCGGGGCTGTTCCAGAGTACCATCACATCCCTTAACGGAATGAAGTCGATAGAGGATGCTGTAGCCTGGCTGATAGAACGTTTCCCGGAGTGGAACCTGGGCTCTGAGGTGGTTTACAGATTTATGATGGCAGTACGCAGAAAGCTCAGATAGACTATGGCAGGAACGCTCTTTATCGTACCGACACCTGTCGGCAATCTCTCGGATATGACTTTCAGGGCAGTGGAAGTGCTGCGTAACGCTGACCTCATACTCGCGGAGGATACCAGGACCAGCTCTGTGCTGCTCCAGCACTACGGGATAAAGGGCAAACTGGTCTCACACCACAAATACAACGAGCATCAGAGCGTCGAAATGATTAAGGAGCGCATACTCGGAGGACTCAATGTCGCACTTGTCAGCGATGCCGGCACTCCCGGGATTTCCGACCCCGGCTTTCTGCTTGCAAGAGCCTGCGCTGCAGAAGGAATCGAAGTCCAGACACTTCCGGGTGCCACTGCCTGCATCCCCGCCTTAGTATCTTCCGGCCTGCCTTGCGACCGTTTCTGCTTCGAGGGTTTCCTCCCTCAGAAGAAAGGAAGGCAGACACTTCTCGAAACCCTGAAAACCGAGCCGAGGACTATGATTTTCTATGAATCGCCTTACCGCCTGCTCCATACCCTTGAGCAGTTTGTCGAAGTGTTCGGAGCGGAGCGCGAGTGCTCGGTTGCACGGGAAATATCAAAACTTCACGAAACCCACCACCGAGGGACTTTACAGGAACTGGTGAATTACTTCAATGAAAACGAACCGAAAGGAGAAATCGTCATCGTCCTCGCCGGAGCGCCTCAGCCAAAACGGCAGGAACACGTCAACAAATACAGAACGCAGGGTTAGTTCCACCTTCAAGGTAGGGGCCATAGCTCTGGTCTTCCTCATTCTGGGATATCAGATCTGCCTTTTCATCCAAAGGGCAGCAGTGATGCGCGTGGAAGCCAACCGCGACTCCCCCGATACCGTCTATGTCTATCTGGCACCGCCGAAAGATGGCGCCATTGCTCCTGAATCCGCCGCCGGCCCTGAAGCGGAGCCTGCAGAGAAATCGGCTCCGAAAGTGGCGAAGATTGAGCGCAAAGAGGCGGAGCACAGCCCGGTAGTGCAGAAAATGAGGGGGACCGGGCGCAAGGTGGAGAGCTTCCGTTTCAACCCCAACGAAGCCTCGCTGGAAGAGTTGCAGCGTCTGGGCTTTTCCGAAAAGCAGGCTCAGAGCATCATAAACTACCGTCTCAAAGGAGGTCGGTTCCACCGCGCGTCCGATTTCGCCAAGTCCTATGTGGTGGCGGACAGCGTTTTCGAAAGGCTGGAACCCTTCATAGACATACCCAAGCTGGATATCAACACCGCCGACTCGGCTGCTTTCGATGCCCTTCCGGGCATAGGTCCCTGGTTTGCAGCCAAAATGGTGGAGTACCGCAGCAGCCTCGGAGGCTACGGCAGCACCCGGCAGCTTATGGACATATACCGCTTCGACGAGGAGCGCTATGAGGGCATTGAAGACCTGATTTACTGCGGCAACCCCGCCACTCTGCCCCTATGGACTATGGATGAGCAGGCGCTTGGCAAACACCCGGCCATACGCAATTCGCGCACAGCCCGATCCATTGTGCTGTGGCGCAGCACTATGCCCCGGGAAAAATGGACTCTTGACGAGCTGCTGGCGGCCGGAGTTGTGGATGAAGGGCAGTACACGAAGCTCTCCCGCTGCCTCATCGCCCCTGCCGGCGCGGATGATGCTCCAGAATAGCCGCCTGCCAGGTAGCAGTATCGATATGCGTATAGATTTCGGTCGTGAGTATGCTCTCGTGGCCCAGCATTTCCTGGACCGCGCGAAGGTCCGCCCCGTTTTCCACAAGGTGGGTTGCGAAGGAATGCCTGAAGGTGTGGGGAGATATCTCCTTGGTTACGCCCGCCAGCAGAGCCTGCTTCTTGATCATTTTGAATATGGAAATGCGGCTGAGCTGCTTGCCGAAGCGGTTGAGAAAGGCAATATCCGAATATTGGGGCCCGTCAGGCTCCGGGCGCACGGCAAGCCACTGCCCGAATGCCTCGACAGCCGACTCCCCCATCGGCACCAGCCTTTCCTTGTCGCCCTTTCCAACTACCCGCACGAAGCCTTCCTCCAGAAAGACTTGGGATATACGCAGGGATGATGCCTCGCTGACGCGAAGTCCGCAGCCGTACAGGATTTCAAGAATTGCGCGGTCCCGGGCTCCGGAAGGAGTGCTTGTGTCCACGCTGTCGATGATGGCATTCACCTCTTCAACTGAAAGCACTACCGGGAGATAGCGGCCGAGTTTGGGGGCATCCACCTTGTCGCAAGGGTTGTCCTCCCTCTTTCCCTCCTTCACGAGCCAGTCGAAAAAGGATGTCAGCGAGCTGAGAAGCCGGGCCTGTGAGCGTTTGGAAAGCAGTTCCGAGCAGGATGCAAGATAGTCCGTCAGCTCGTCCGGGCCCAGTCCTACAAGGTCATCGGCGAAGGGCGAAGACAGAAAAGCCTGCACATCGCTGCAATATGCGCTTACGGTATTGGGGGACATAGCCCTCTCTACGCCCAGATAATAGGCGTAATCGTCCAACAGGCTGAGTCGGGTGAGGTCCATTGTGAATTATTTCAGCAAGAGAGTCGCCTCGTTCCAGGCGGTCTCGCGGAAGTACGAATTGAGAGTCGTCCTGCTTTCGGTAGGAATGTAGGTGCCAATGCCGCTGAAACGCTCCGCATCAATTGGGGTGGAGATAAAATATGGCGTGGAATTCTTATAGACAACCAACTGCTCAAGAGCCTGGTCAAGGGCCTGAAGTTCCGCCTCGCTTGCTCCCAGAGCCTTCACATAGTCCCTGAAGTCGAAATTGTATGTAAAGGAATAGTTGTAGCTCTGAACGCTCCAGGGGTTTACCTTCATCACCTCTTCCCTGTGAGCCTCAAAAATATCTTTGCTCACATCCGCAAGGGCCTGCATTTTCGAACAATCGTACAGCCCTATGGTGGCATAGCTGCCGGAGTTCGCGCACATATTGAAATAATCTTCGCAAAGTCCTACCAGGTCGGGATCTCCATCGGCAAACAGCCTTGCAGCCATATCGGGATAGTTGAAACCGTCGCTGATGACTTCGGTAGGAGATGCAACTATGTAGTCACACAAGTCTTTCAGTTCATAGGCGACCTCCACTCCGCCCATAAGGCAGGCGTCAAAGGCTATATAGTCCAGATGGAAAGGAATGGCATCGCGCAGCTGGTTTATGTCCAGGGACTTGCGGTTGCGGGAACTCCCGTCATACTGGGCGCCTATCCACGAAGGAGCTATGTTCATATCGATATTTTCTCCTGAATAATCACTCGGTATCCACCCGTTGCCGTGGGATGTAATGACAAGACCGTAATGATTGGACGGGAAACTCCTTCGTGCGGTTTCCATCACGGAGCGCATAAAGTCCGGAGTCATAGTATTGGCAAGAAGGTCGAAGGTGGCAAGAGTGTCCTTGCACACTACGCCTCCACGGGTGTATAGCCGGTAGAGGACTGGGGCTGTTTTGGTAGTATAGTCGCCCCTGCGCTCAGCCGCGTGGGAATAGACAAGAACCACATTCCTTTCATTGAAATACGGGATATCTCCCTGACAGAACTGCTCTATGTTCAGGGCAAGGTTGCCGACCAGGTCATTGTAGCCTTCGGAATAGAGTATCAGAACTTTCTGGTATCCAAGTCCGGGCACGGGCTCCCTGTCATACGGCAATCTGTTCCCGGAGTCCGGTAATGGCTCTGAGTTATCTGTGCAGGAAGCAAGGGCCACCGCACAAAGCACCGTCAGCAATATTGATTTCAAGTTCTTCATCCCGACAAAGATACGGAATAATGAAAAAAATTACTATCTTTGCGGCGCAAATAAAATCGCCCAGGCGGTTTTGGTGCAATGGGGTCCGGGAGACCGGACTGAGTAACACATTTTAACAAAAGCAACAAAAATGAAGCACATTGAACTTAACGGTCAGCTTCGTCAGGCTGGCAACAAGGCAGTAATCAAGGCCTTCCGCGCACAGGGACTCGTTCCTTGCAACCTCTACGGACTCGGACTCGAGAACGTACTTTTCACCGTTGACGCAAAGCAGCTCAAGACTGTCACCGACACTCCTTGCGCATACATCGTTGACCTCAACCTCGACGGCAAGAAGTACACCGCAGTACTCCACGAACTCCAGTTCCACCCTGTAACAGACGAATGCCTGCACGTGGATTTCCTCGCAGTAAATGAGGAGAAGCCTATCGCTATTGATGTTCCTATCAAGATTACCGGACACTCAAAGGGTGTGCAGCTCGGTGGTAAGTTCGTTCAGAACTCACGCACTCTTCGCATCAGCGCCCTGATGGCAAACCTTCCTGATGATGTTACCGTTGATGTTACCCCGCTCGGAATAGGCGAGTGCATCAAGGCTGGAGACCTCTCTTTTGCAAATCTCCAGATTCTCTCAGACAAGAATATGATTATCTGCACAGTTCGCGCAACCCGCAACTCTTCTGCAGCCTAATCTTTCTGAATCACAATGGCTGGAGAGAGCTATCTCGTAGTCGGTCTCGGCAATATCGGACCTGAGTATGCTCACACCCGCCATAATATGGGCTTTATGGTGTTGGATGCCTGGTCGCAGGCATCCAATGCTGTTTTTACCACCCAGAGGTATGGCGATGTGGCAAGTCTTTCCGTAAAGGGCAGAAACATATATCTGCTCAAGCCCTCGACTTATATGAACCTTAGCGGCAATGCAGTCAGATACTGGCTGCAGAAGCTGCCTGTGACAGAAGAAAGGCTGATTGTGATTTGTGATGACATCAACCTGCCTTTCGGCACCCTCAGGATGCGGAAGAACGGAAGCGACGGAGGCCATAACGGACTGAAGAACATTGCCGAAACCATAGGCACTACCGGCTACGCACGAATCCGTATGGGAGTCGGACACGACTTCTCCCAGGGAGCTCAAGTCGACTATGTGCTGGGCAATCTTTCCGAGGAAGAGCAGCAGCAGATGCCTCAGCTGTGCAAAAGCGTAATCCAAGGCGTCATAGACTGGATTTTCGTCGGGGCGGACCGCGCAATGAACGTTCTCAATACCAAAAAGGCCCAAAAATGAAAAAAATCGGGTCAGTTCTTGCATAAAAATATTTAAATCATTACCTTGCACCCCGATAACACGCTTACAACTAATTAAGTACTACATTATAAACCATTAAAACCATCAAAAAATGAAAGAGCTTGTTGAAAGAATCAATGCTACAATCGCTGAGTTCCAGGTGAACGCAGAGGCTCAGGTTGTTAAGGGAAACAAGGCAGCCGGTGCACGCGCACGCAAGGCCGCTCTCGAACTCATGAAGGACCTTAAGGAGTTCCGCAAGGAGTCTGTAGCAGCAACAAAATAAAAAAATTCAGAATTTTTTATTTTTTGTGCAACGAAACCGGAATACTCTGCATCTATAGAGCAGGTTTAGGTTTTAGTACACGTCATAGGGTCGATCGCCGTGAGGTCTCGGCCCTTGTTTTTTCTGGTAATGGGACTCAGAAGACAGTTGTTGTGCTTATCCCTGCTGCTGGCTTGCCTGCCGGCGGCAGCACAGCGCTATTGCCGCAAAGTCCCTGTAATTCTCGCCGAATTCGCTGACGAGCCCTTCACTATTTCCAAAGAACACGCTGATTCCATACTCAGGGTAACGGAAAGATATTTCTACGACCAATTGGGTCCTGAGGACAGCATCAAATTCACACTCGGACCCGTAGTAAGTCTGTCTTCCCGTCAGGACGGGTCAAATGTAGCTCTTGCTGTCAGCGAGGCCTGCAGGCTTGCCGACCCGGAATTCAACTTTTCGCATTTCGTTGCAAGAGGAAGCAATACACTGAACTGCGTATGCGTAGTCTTTTCCGGAAGCCGGATCTGGCCGCGTCAATACAGTCTCAGCGAAGAGAATGTCTTTCTTTCCCTTGACGGCAAAGAAATTGACGGCTATATGGCAATTCCGGAACTATTTGAAAATGAGCTCTTTGAGACCGGGATTATGTGTCACGAATACGGTCACGTCCTTGGGCTGTCAGACTATTATGACACTGACGGAGAGGGCAGCGGAGGCCTTGCCCAATGCTTGTGGGGCAGCATCAGCCCTATGGACAACGGGTTCAAGAACAATCATTCGCGCACGCCGGCGGGGTTCGGTGCCCCGGAGTACCACGAACTCGGACTCGGAATATGCGACACCCTGAAGCTGGGCCGCACCAATCTTGAACCGGTCTCCCTCAACCGCCGTTACCTGTGGTATCCGGCTGATGTCCCGGGAGAATACTGGCTGTTCGAATGCAGAAAGCAGAGCGGCTGGGACGAGTACATCGGAGGAGGCGGGCTTCTGGTTTACCACGCCGACAAATCCAAGAACAGGGCGGGCTATTCAACATACTACAACATTACTCTTACTGCTGAACAACGATGGGAGCGGAAGCAGGTCAATTGCCGTCCGGACCATCAGTGTATGGACCTTGTGGAAGCATTCCCGGGAGCGGACAGCGTGAACGCAGTATTTTTTCCTTACGGTGAGGGGCAGGTATTCGCCTCTGAAACAGACCCGGAATTCAGAGCCTGGAGCGGCAAAGCTTCCAACCTGGCCATCAGGGACATAAAGGTTGAAGCAGACTCTTCAGTAAGTTTCACAGTCATAGAGCCTATCCGCAACGGGAAAGAGTATGTGTTCCAGACCAGCGCCACCATCTGTTGGGAACTGGACGAAAGTCTGTTGGAAGAAACTGACAGCTGCGTTGTCAGCTGGCTCAGGGACGGAGTTGAAATAGTCCGGGAGCAAATCGGTGCAGGCAAGACCGGCAAGGCTTACCATACTTTGGATGGGCTGGAGCCCGGGACTCACTACAATATAGTGTTCTCCATCTACACCAAGGCAACGGTTTACTCTCTGGACAGGCATATCACCACCCTGAACAAAGACAGCAGAAACACTATTCCGTTCATTTTCCTCGGAGGTGCGGAAAGGAACGATGACGGCAGTTTCAAATTGGGCAGCAGCTTCCCTCTTTATGTATATAACTCCCTTGGAGCAGAGGAAATAAGATGGACCTTCAACGGGAAGGAGCCCAAACTCAACGACGAGGGCCTGTTTGTAGTCGAAGGCAACGGAACTCTCAGGGCTGAAGTCTTCTATGAGGACGGAAGCTGCGATATCATTGCCAAAGAAATTATTGCAAGATGAGAAGGATACCTTACATAGCGGCTTTGCTTGCCCTGCTCGTACTCCCCGTGGGATGCGAGCCGCAAACGGTTTACACTCCCGAGTTCCTCACCGACAGCACACTCAGGATGGAAGTGGGCAAACAGGAGATACTCACCTACAATCCCATCACCTGCCAGACAGCGCTGAATCTGCACCGCTGCGAATTCAGGATGCATACCGACAATATGTCGGAATACTTCATCATACGCTTCAGTTCAATGCCTTCCGAAGAAGGTGAAAGCGTAACTGTCGAGAGTCTTGTCTGGACCAACCCGTCCGGAACCGACCAGACAAGAAAAAACATCACCCTCGAAGTCGTGAAACTCGAGGGTGACATAGCGTGGCTGTGGAACAGCCGTGAATCGATCAGAATGACAGTGCGATGCCGATGAAGTCCTCAGCCTTGAGGGCAGCGCCACCGATGAGTCCACCGTCGATATCCTTCTGAGCAAAGAGTTCCTTGGCATTTGAAGGTTTGCAGGAACCGCCATAGAGAATGGTGGTCTCCTCTGCGACCTCAGCTCCGAACAGACCTGCGAGGGTCTCGCGGATGAAGGCGTGGATTTCCTCAGCCTGAGCGGAAGTGGCGGTCTTGCCTGTTCCGATTGCCCAAACCGGCTCATAAGCGATAACGATGTGCTTCATATCCTCGGCGGTGAAGTGTGAGAGCACGTTCACTGTCTGAGCCTTGCATACATCGAAATGCTTTCCGGCTTCCCTCTCCTCAAGGTTCTCGCCTACGCAAAGGATGACATCAAGTCCGTTTGCAAGCGCAAGTTTGGTCTTCTCGACGAGTTTCTCATCCGTCTCTCCATAATACTGGCGGCGCTCTGAGTGACCGAGGATGGTGTACTCACAGCCCACGGATGCGAGCATTGCAGCAGAAACCTCTCCTGTGTAAGCACCCTTCTCCTTGTCTGCGCAGTTCTCGGCAGAAAGAGCAACAGGAGTGCCCTTTACTACCTCAGCAACAGGATAGAGGTGGGTGAACGGGGTTGCAATGATAAGTTTGACGTCAGCAGGGACCTGTGCGGCACCTGCAACAACAGCCTTTGCGAGCTCGATGCCCTCCGGAACTGTAGTATTCATCTTCCAGTTGCCGGCTACGATGTGTTTTCTCATATTACTTGAAGTGTTTGTACTATGTTTTCTGTTTGCGGCGCAAATTTACGCAATTAATTGTTAAATTTGTAAGCATTTATAAAAACATACGATGAAGAATTTTGTAGAAGAACTTACCTGGAGGGGAATGATTCACAATATCACTCCGGGGACGGAGGAAGCTCTGGCAAAAGGACCAATGAGCGCTTATGTAGGAATTGACCCTACAGGGGACTCCCTCCATATCGGGCACCTCGTCAGCATTATGATACTCAAGCATTTCCAGGCGTGCGGCAACAAGCCTTTCGCACTCGTGGGAGGTGCCACCGGAATGATCGGAGACCCTTCGATGAAGAGTCAGGAAAGAAATCTGCTGGACGAGCAGACCCTCGCGCACAATGTGGAATGCATCAAAGCCCAGCTTGCACGCTTTCTGGATTTCGATTCCGATGCGCCCAACAAGGCCGAACTCGTAAATAACTACGACTGGATGAAGGACTATACCTTCATCAATTTCACCCGTGACATAGGAAAGCTCATTACGGTAAACTATATGATGAGCAAGGATTCCGTGAAAAAGCGCCTTTCACGTGATTCTTCCGAAGGAATGTCCTTCACAGAATTTACCTACCAGCTGCTTCAGGGCTATGATTTTCTCTACCTCTATGAGAACAGAGGCGTGAAGCTGCAGCTCGGAGGAGCAGACCAGTGGGGCAACATCACCACCGGTACCGAACTTATCCGCCGTACCTGCGGAGGCGAGGCTTATGCCCTCACCTGCCCTCTCATCACCAAGGCTGACGGTGGCAAATTCGGAAAGACCGAGAAGGGCAATATCTGGCTTGACGCCGAGCGTACCAGCCCTTACCAGTTCTACCAGTTCTGGCTCAATGTGTCTGACGAGGATGCTGAGAAATATATCAAAATCTTCACTATGCTCGACCGCGAAACCATTGAGAGCGCAATTGCCGAGCATCGCACGGATCCCGGACGCCGCACCCTACAGAAACTTCTTGCAGAAGAAGTTACAAGGATGGTTCACGGACAGTCCGAGCTTGACAACGCAATCCGTGCCTCACAGATGCTCTTCGGAAAGGCTACTGCCGATGACCTTCGCAGTCTCGACGAGAAGACCTTCCTGGCTGTGTTTGACGGGGTGCCTACCTTCGATGTGCAGAAGGAGAAACTTCCTATGGGCATACTCGATTTTCTCGCAGTGGAGACCCGGGTATTCCCTTCCAAGGGTGAGGCCAGAAAGATGATTCAGGGCAACGGATTCTCCATCAACAAGGAGAAGATGAACGACATCTCCCGCACAGTCACAGAAAGCGACATCATTGACGGCAAGTACATACTCGTACAGAAGGGCAAGAAAGATTACTTCATCATCAACATCAAATAGTTATGGAAGGACAGTCAACAAGACAGCTCAAGGTCGCAAGGGAACTCCAGAGGTACCTTGCAGAGATTATCCGGAGCCGTGGAATGGCTGCTTTCGGAGGCGCTATGCTGACGGTCAGCGAGGTACGCATCAGCCCGGACCTGTCCATAGCCAAGGTCTATGTTTCCGTATTCCCTTCCGACAAGCAGAAGGAAGTGATGGAGACCCTCGAGCAGGAGAAAAAATCCATCAGGGGCGAACTCGGGAGGCAGGTTGCCAAGCAGCTCAGGATAGTGCCCGAGCTCGATTTCTATCTCGACAGCTCGCTCGATTACGCTGAGCACATTGAACAGCTGCTTAAAATGTAGTCCATTTGAGCGTCTGGGGCAAAATAGCGGGCAGATATCTCTTTTCCGGAAAATCCGGCAGCGTTACGGGCTGGATTTCCGGAATCAGTGCTGCCGGTATGGCTGTAGGGTCCGCCGCGCTCATCATCATACTTTCCGTTTATAACGGCTTCGACTCAATCATCCGGGAAAACCTGAAAAACAGCGATCCCGATTTTCTGATACGCCCGGTTGAAGGCAAAACTTTCAACTGCAATACAGCTGATTTCGACAGAATTGCTGCACTCCCCGGAGTCACAGACTGCTACCCTATTCTGGAGGAAATGGTTGCAGTGCGATACAGGGGCAATCAGGCAATAGCCAAAGTCCGGGGACTGGATGCTGCATACGAATGCAGTGTGAGTTCCTCTCTTGCCTCAGAGCTTGGTATCAGGACAGCCTTTTTCGACGAGCTAGAACTGTATTATCCTTCCAGAAATTCGGAAATCTCGATGATTAACCCCGAGGCCTCGCTGAGAAGCATCAGCCTGAGACCCAGGCAGGTGGCAAGCATCGAAGGGAACTGTGTCATATTGCCTATGGCCAAAGCCCGCGAACTGCTGGACTGCGGAAGCGAAGTAAGCGCCTTCGAAATACGCTGCGATGCGGGACCGGGACCTTCGCTCAAGCAGATCAACGCCCTGCTCGGGGCGGATTTCGAGGTTTTGGACAGAATCATGCAGCAGCCGGCACTCTACAAGATGATGACTTACGAAAAGGCTGCTATATTTTTGATTCTGATGTTTGTGGTGCTGATAGTGGCCTTCAATATCTACGGCTCGCTTTCTATGCTCATTATTGAGAAAAAACAGGACAGGGCCACCCTGCGCAGCCTCGGTGCCGGGCCTCAGATGATAAAGCGTATCTTCCGTACGGAAGGTTGGATGATAACCTGGACGGGTGCAGCCGCAGGACTGCTCATAGGCATTGCGGTTGTGCTGCTTCAGCAGCATTTCGGCTTCATTTCAATGCCCGGCAACGGTATGATGGAGGCTTATCCCGTGAAGCTCAAGCTTACGGACATTCTGCTTACGGCAGCAGGCGTAGGCCTGATAGGTGCCCTGGTTTCGGCAATAGGAATTAAAAATATCGACAAATATGAAGATTAGAAGAATGATGACAGCGCTCGCAGTCCTTTGCTGCGCAGCTGCCTGGGCCCAAACGGAAGGAGGCATCAGCGAAGAGTTGCTGACTCAAATCCGCAAGGGGTACGAGAACAATGCTGCCGACAAGGCAATACGCAATGCACTCAATACCACCTCGCTCAATGTTCTGGCAGAAAATGCCGAAAACCAGGCGATGATGGACACCCATTTCTCGGACAAGGTCCCTACCAAGGGAATTACCAACCAGAAACAGTCCGGAAGGTGCTGGCTGTTCACAGGGCTTAACGTGCTGCGTGCCGCAGCCATCAGCACGCACAATATGGGCGAATTCCAGTTCTCCCAGAGCTATTGTTTCTTCTATGACCAGCTCGAGAAGGCCAACCTTTTCCTGCAGGCCATCATAGACACTCGCAAACTGCCTCTGGATGACCGCAAAGTTGACTGGCTGCTCAGCAACCCGCTCAGCGACGGAGGCACCTTCACCGGAGTTGCCAATCTCGTGATGAAATATGGAGTGGTGCCTGCCGAGGTGATGCCGGAGTCTTTCATAGCGAACAACACTTCTGCCCTTTCTGGCCAGCTCAAGACCCTCCTGCGTCAGGACGCGCTTAAACTGCGCGGAGCCAAAACCGACAAGCAGTCCGCAGGTATGAAGGTGGAGATGCTGAGCGAAATATACCGCATACTCTGCCTTGCCTACGGAGAGCCGCCGAGGGAATTCGAATGGAGCCTGTACGATGCTTCCGGAGAGTTTGTGAGCCGCAAGACCTATACTCCGCAGGAGTTCTACAACGAATTCGTAGGATTCGATTTGAACCGGGGCTATGTGATGCTGATGAACGACCCTTGCCGGGAGTACTACAAGACCTATGAAATCGAATATGACCGCCACCTCTACGACGGAGACAACTGGCTCTACCTCAACCTGCCTATGGACAGGATAAAGGAAATCGCCATTGCTTCCATCAAGGGAGGGGACGCTATGTATTTCAGCTGTGATGTGGGCAAGTTCCTCAACCGCAAGAACGGAACTCTGGACCTTGCCAATTACGACTACGAGTCGCTGCTCGGTGTGGAATTCACTATGGACAAGAAGCAGAGAATCAGCACCCACGCCAGCGGCTCTTCCCACGCAATGACACTGATTGCCGTGGACATCAGGGACGGAGAGCCTGTGAAGTGGATGGTGGAAAACAGCTGGGGCCGTGAGAGCGGCTACAAGGGCTGCCTGATTATGACAGACGAATGGTTTGACGAATATATGTTCCGCCTCGTTGTGGAGCGAGACTATATCCCTGAGGACCTCAGGGGCTATCTTGAACTCAAGCCGGTAATGCTCCCTGCCTGGGACCCTATGTTCCTTCCTGAAGAATAGAGATGAGACTGTTTTTGATTGACGGCCACGCCCTGATTTTCAAGATGTATTATGCCTTTCTGGGCAGGCCTATGATAAATACCAAGGGGCAGGACACTTCCATAATCTATGGTTTTACCAAATACCTCCTCGACCTGATTGCCAGGGAAAGGCCTACCCATATTGCAGTAGCCTTCGACCCTCCGGGAGGGACCTTCCGCAACCAGCTGTATCCCCAGTACAAGGCGAACCGTGCGGAGACACCTCAATTGGTAATAGATGCACTTCAGCCTCTCAGCGATATTGTCAAGTCGCTGGGCATTCCTGTCCTGATGGTAGGCGGTTTCGAAGCTGATGATGTAATCGGCTCAATGGCCAAACGCAGCGCGGAGGAAGGAATGGATGTCTATATGGTGACACCGGACAAGGATTACGGACAGCTCATCGAAGACCATATTTTCCAGTACAAGCCGGGCAAAGGCGGAAATGAGAAGGAAGTTTATGGTCCTGCCGAACTCTGCGCAAAGTACAAAATAAGCAGCCCGTCGCAGATTATCGATATGCTTACCCTTTGCGGGGATGCATCGGACAATGTGCCGGGCGTACAGGGAGTGGGCCCTGTAGGTGCAGCCAAACTGCTGGGCAAATACGGAACAGTCGAAAATATCTACGCCCATCTCAGCGAACTGAGTGCCAAGCAGCAGGAGATGTTCAAGGCAGCGCTGCCGCACATCAGCCTTTCCAAGCAGCTGGTCACTATCAAGACTGACATTCCTCTTATGGTCAGCGCTGCTCAGATGAAGATGAAAAGCGAAGTTGGTCCGGAGATCCTCGGTTATATAGACGAATACGAAATGCGTTCGCTCAAGAGGGTTCTCGCTTCAATTTGGAAACTGCCGGCAGTCAGAATTGCACCTGCACCGCAAACCCATACAACGGATACGGCAGATGAGCTGATGCCTGAAATTGCCGAGGCTCCGGTATGCGAGCACCTCAGCTACAGCGAGAGCGATGCTGCCGGTGTCATTGCCGATGCAAAGCAGAAAGGCAGGCTCTCGATAGTGGCAGATACCGATATGATTACGGTATCCACAGACAGCCTCAGCTATGCGGGCAAGTCTTCGGAGTTCAAGGAAATCCTTGAGGATGAAAGCATTGGCAAATGCGGCTATTCGCTCAAACGCCAGATGAACATACTCGCATCGCAGGGCATTGAAATGAAAGGCAGGCTTCTGGATGTGGAACTTATGCATTATATCCTGAACCCTGAGCGCAGCCACCAGCTCGAAGCGCTTGCGAAGCAATATCTCGGAGTGGAGTTGTCTCCTGCACAGGCTCCGGCCCAGGTGCTTTCGCTATTCGACCAGACGGAAGAAAGCAACTGCCGCCAGAGTAAAGCCAATGAGGCGGTTGCTATCTTTATGCTTGCGCAGAAACTGGATCAGGAGCTTGCGGGCGGCCGTGAAGCAGAGCTGTATGATAAAATTGAAGAGCCTCTGCTGCATGTGCTTGCGCGTATGGAGCAGGCGGGCGTACGCATTGACCCGAGCTGTCTTAACGAATTCGCAGAAGGCCTTCGCAAGCGAATGGCAGAAAAGGAGGCGCTTGTACGGGAAATCGCCTGTAACCCGGCTTTCAATGTCAGCTCGCCCAA
>SAMEA3663028__coassemble_407_pt1 | contig 17247 bp, 18 predicted proteins | sample SAMEA3663028__metabat2_high_PE_014 | metagenome-assembled genome bin SAMEA3663028 (sample SAMEA3663028) | pig gut metagenome | biome: pig gut; feature: pig-associated habitat; material: faeces | place: France | collected 2012 | reverse complement strand
GGCGGTTTTGCTCCCGATGTGATAGATGAGGAAAGTCGGCATGGGGCGTAGAGAATCTGGTAGGGAGGAATGGCACAGCCTGCCGGCCGATTCCGTATAGGTGATGTCTGAGTGGTGTCGGGAATTTTGCTATATTTGTGTGGTGGCAGAAGCTTGTGTCTTGGCATCAACTTGTATCTTGGCAGCAACTTATGTATCGGCAGGAGCTTGTGTCTCGGCAGGGACTTGTGTGTGTGTGACAGCACAATCTTGTGTGACGGCAGGGACTTGTGTGTGACAGCAGAAGGATTTCAGGTATTTGATATGGAGAATCTGATTGACGGGTACATAGAATATATCAGCGGGGTAAAGAGGTATTCCGCGAGGACGCAGCAGGGGTACAGGGATGTGCTCGGGGATTTCCGTGACTATCTGCTGAGGGAACTTGACACCCAGACAAGCCGCAGAGAGAACGGGCAGACAGGACAGGCAGAACAGAAAGAACAGAAAGGGCAGAAAGGGCAGAAAGGGCAGAAAGGACAGAAAGGGCAGACGGAACAAACAGAACAGACAGGAGAGAAAGGAGAAACAAGAGGGACAGGGCAGATTCGGGGTGAGGACGAGTGTTTGCTTCGGGGAATGAGTGCGCAGGTTCTGCGGGGGTATGAGGTGTATCTGATGAAGGAGCGGAGACTGAGTGCGAGGTCGGTGGGGTTGTATATGAGTGTGCTCAGCAGCTTTGCGAAATATCTTATGAAAAAGGACCTGCTGAGTGCGAACCCGGTGCGCACAGTCACCCGTCCCAAGGTGCCGAAGCGCCTCCCCGAATTCTACCGCAAAGACTCCATAGACAGCTACTTCGAACAAACCCGTCCATACGGCACCGACACTATCCTCGACATCCTAGGCCTAGCTATAGTCACAGGCCCACAAGCAACACAAGCAACACAAGCAACAGTCACAGGCTCACAAGCAACACAAGCACCACAGGCTACAGTCACAGGCCCACTAGCACCTCAGGCAACAGTCTCAGGCCCACAGCAGACACCTGCAAACGGCAATACAGGAAAGGATGGCTTTGCACAGAACGCCTGGCAGACAGATGCTGTCGGACAGATAGATGAGGCCGGGTGGACAGATACTGTCGGGCAGACAACTGTCACCGACCCGGGCAACCAAACAGCAATCCCGGCCGTCCCGGCCACAAGGGAGCTGTACGCCAAATGCCTCAGACGCCTGATAATCAGCATACTCTACAACACCGGCATCAGACGGAGCGAACTCATCAGCCTTGACCGCGGCAACTTCGACCCGGCAAGAAGGGTCCTACACGTCCGGGGCAAAGGAGACAAAATGCGCGAAATCCCCCTCACCGCTTCTTTATGTGAAGAGATTTTGCTATATTTGAAAGTCCTATGCAGATGTGGATTTGACATAGACCGACAGGACTCTCCCCTGCTCCTCACCCCCACGGGAAGGCGCCTCTATCCCCAATTCGTGGACAAGGCTGTCAAACAGGAACTGGGTTCGGTCCCGGGTATAAGCGGAAGGAAATCGCCCCATGTTCTGCGGCACACAATAGCCACGGAGCTGCTCGATGAAGGCACCGACATCAACAGCATCAAAGAGCTGCTCGGCCACTCCTCCCTCGCCGCCACCCAGGTCTATACCCACAACTCGATAGAAAAATTGAAAAAAGTATACAACCAGGCCCACCCCAGAAGCCGGACAACGGAAAGAACAAAGGCTGAATACCAGAAGCCGGACAATGGAAAGAACAAAGGCTGAATACCAGAAGCCGGACGGCAGAAAGAACAAAGGCTGAATACCAGAAGCCGGACGGCGGGGAAAAGACTGAAGCACAAAAGACAAGCTGAATGCCGATACTCGAAAAAGCAGTAATACAGAACTGGCGCAACATAGAACTCCAGGAACTCGAGTTCTCTCCAAACATCAACTGCATCAGCGGTAACAACGGAGAGGGCAAGACCAACCTTCTCGACGCCATACACTGCCTCTCGATGAGCAAGAGCGCCTTCGGCTCCGGCGACAAATGGAACTACCGCCGCGGCACCGACTTCTACGCCATATCCGGGACCTATCTTATGCACGAAGGCCAGCAGGCCCGCTTCAGCATCCGCAGCAGCGCCGGCGAAGACAAAAAGCTCACCCGCGACGGCAAGGCCTACACCCGCATCAGCGACCATATAGGCGTGCTGCCGATTGTAATGGTCTCCCCCGGCGACACGGCCCTGGTCAGCGATGGCAGCGAGGAGCGCAGGCGCCTGGTGAACGCCGTACTATCTCAGATGGATAAAGAATACCTCTCCGACGTGCAGCGCTACACCCGCCTTTTGACAAACCGGAACGCCCTTCTGAAGAGCGGCCGCACCGACGAAAGCGTAATGGAGACCATAGACCTTCGGATGGACAGCCTCGCGGGGCGGATATACAACAAACGCTCAGAGCTCGCCCAAACGCTCGAACCCGTAGTGGCCCGTTTCTACTCGCAGCTTAGCGGCGGCGCCGAGAGCGTCGGCATCAGCTACCGTTCCGAGCTTGAAGAAGCTCCCCTTCTCGACCTGCTGCGCGGCGCCGCCGCCAAAGACCGCCAGCTCGGCTTCACCACCTGCGGAGTGCAGCGCGACGACTTCATATTCACAATGAACGGCGACCCTATACGCAAAGTCGGCTCCCAGGGCCAGCAGAAATCCTTCCTGGTCGCCCTCAAATTTGCCCAGTACGAGATAATGAAAGCCACCTACGGCTTCCCACCCGCCCTGCTGCTCGATGACCTCTTCGACAAGCTCGATATGGACCGCACCGGCAACCTTCTCAAAATGGTCGCAAGCGACGAATTCGGCCAGATTTTCATCTCCGACACCGACAGCGCAAGGCTCAAAGGCATAATCAGCGGCATCACCCAGGAATCCGGCTACTACCAGGCGAAAGGAGGCGTCTTCACAAAGCTATGAAGCTTGAAAAGAGATATGCCACCGATATGCAGACCCTCACCAAGGGCTACATCAGGCTGATGAACCTGAGCTCAGCGCTCAACCGCCGCCGCATCTATGCAGCCTGGGACGAAGCCTCAGGGGCCGGGCAGCACACCATAAGGCGGAGTTTCAAGGACGGCAAGCTGTATATCACCCTCGGCTCATCCGTAATGCGCAGCATACTCTATATGCAGCGCGACATCTATGTCAAGAAAATCAACGCCATACTCCGGCAGGACGAGCTCTTCACTCCGGAAGACCCGAAGGTAGGATTTGTAAATGAGATAATACTCAAATGAAACTGGTCATCGACAGCACAGTACCCTTCATCGAAGGCGTTTTCGAGCCCTGGGCCACGGTAGTCTATAAGCCCGGGAACGAGATAACCCATCTGGACGTCATCGACGCTGACGCCCTGATAATCAGCAATATGTGCAGAGTAAACGAAACTCTTCTGGACAACACCCTCGTCAAGATGATAGCTGTCAACACCGTCGGTATGGACCGCGTGGACCAGGCTTACTGCGCCGACAGGGGCATATTCGTCCAGAATGCCAGCGCTTCCAACTCCGGCGCCCTGTGCAACTACGTATTCTCGGCCCTTTACGGCTGCGCATCACGCAAAAGCATTGACCTCAAAGGAAAGACCATAGGCATAATAGGAGGAGGCCCCGCCGGCCAGAGAGTCGAAATGACCGGCCGCACCCTGGGGTTCAACATTCTTATGCGCGACCCGGTGCGCGAAGCGGCTGAAGGCTCTACCCATTTCTGCTCGCTGGACTATCTGCTCGAAAACTCGGACATAGTCACCCTGCACTGCCCGCTCAATGACAGCACCAAAGGGATGTGCGATGCCTCATTCTTCGAAAAGATGCGCTTCGGCGCCTTCTTCATCAACACCGCCCGCGGCGAACTGGTGGACGAAAAGGCCCTGCTCCAGGCTATACCCAAACTCGGTCCCGTCATCATAGACACCTGGAACAACGAGCCTTACATCAACCAGGCCCTGCTCGAAAAGGTGGATATCGCAACCCCGCACATAGCCGGATTCTCCTATCAGGGGAAACTCAACGGCACCAGGGCCGCCGTGCGCTCCGTGGCACGCTTTTTCGGGATAACGGAACTGTATGATTTCTTCCCGAAGCCTGACATAGACAATATGGAGGCCTGCCACGTAGATGTAGCCGGGATGTCCCAAGGCCAAATCGCCAGCACATTCCAGTACAACTACCCCATCTTCACGGATGACTTTATGCTGAGGATGGACCCGGACAACTTCGCGAAGCTCAGGCAGGAGTACAGGTACAGAAGAGAATTTTATGTTAACTAACCATACATTATTATGACACAGGAAGAACAAATCGCAAGATTCAAGGAAGGCTTTCCAACCCTTGACATTGTAGCAGCAGCCACCCCAGAGCGCGGCATCACCCGACTCGATGCGGATGGCATCAAAGAAGCTGTAGATTACTGCCAAAGCGCCAAGGTTGCAGGCAGAGCCAAATTTGTCCCTGCATCAGGAGCAGCATCCCGTATGTTCAAGGATGTATTCGCCCACAAACCGGAGACCATCGGTACACTTGCCGACAATCTTGAAAAATTTGCATTCTACGACAAGGCTATCTTCGGCACTGCCCCTCACGATCCTGTAAAGACTGCCGACACCCTGCTCGGCACTCCGGGCCTGGGTTACGGCACCAAGCCTAAGGGAGTACTCAAATTCCACTCCTACCCTGACGAAAAGCGCACCGCACTCGCAGAGCACCTCGTGGAGGGAGCAGAATATATGCGCAACGACGACGGCAGCGTAAATCTCATATTCACCATATCTCCTGAGCACCGCACCCTCTTCGAGCAGGCCCTCGCAGAGGTCAAGGATACTTACGAGCAGCGTTACCACGTCCATTACAACATCAGTTTCACCTACCAGGACAAGGCAACCGACACTATTGCCGTAACCCCTGACAACAAGCCTTTCCTCAAAGAGGACGGCACCATTCTCAAGAGACCTGCAGGCCACGGAGCACTGATTTACAACCTCAACAAGGTGGATGAAGAGCTCGTCAGCATCAAAAACATAGACAATGTATGCGTAGAGCGTATGCTCCCTACCACAGCTCTCTACAAGAAAGTGCTTATGGGTAAGGCCCTTATGCTTCGCGACCGGGTATTCGGTCTGATTGCTGAGTTCGACCAGCTCACAGCTGCCCGCGTGGCAGGCAATCCGGTCGGCATAGACCTGCCGGGCTATATTCCTTCCGATGACCCTTATGCAACGGAAGAGTGCCAGTCCCTGTGCAACGAAATTGAAGAGTTCCTCAGTCGCGAGTTCTGCATCGAATTGCCTGAGTTCAAGTCCTGCAAGGAGCGCGCTCTCGCACTTCGTGCAAAGCTCGACAGACCGCTTCGCGTCTGCGGTATGGTACGCAACGAAGGCGAACCGGGAGGCGGTCCGTTTATTGTACGGGGAGCTGACGGAAGCACCTCGCTCCAGATTCTGGAAAGCGTTCAGATTGCTGACCCTCAGATGATGGCGACGGCGACGCATTTCAACCCTGTTGACCTCGTATGCTGCCTGCGCGACCACGAAGGCAGGAAGTTCAACCTCCTGCAGCACGTCGATCCCGAGACCGGCTTCATCAGTTCCAAGAGCTACCAGGGACGCGAGCTCAAGGCCCTCGAACTGCCAGGCCTTTGGAACGGCGCAATGTCCGACTGGCTCACCGCATTCGTAGAGGTTCCAATCGAGACTTTCAACCCTGTAAAGGTAGTGCTGGACCTATTGAAGAGCGCCCATAGACAATAGCTTTGAAATGCCGCGCAGATTTGCTAAATTTGCGCGGCATTTATCATTGCACGATAATATCATAAAACACCAAATAACATTATGCAGAACAAACTACAGGAACTCACAGACAAACTCTATCAGGAAGGCTTGTCCAAGGGTAAGGAAGAAGGCGCACAGATTCTCGCCGACGCCAAGGCTCAGGCAGAGAAACTGATTGCCGACGCACAGGCTCAGGCCGCCTCCATCACCGCCAAAGCCCAGGCCGATGCCGACAGTCTCCGCAGCAAGGCCGCTTCCGATGTCAGGATGGCATCCGAGCAGGCTCTCCAGGCAACAAAGAAAGACATAGAGAACATTCTCATTGACTCAATAGTTAAGGAAGGCGTAAAGAGCGAACTCGCCTCTGCTGACCTGCTGAAGGAAATCATTCTCGCCGTTGCGAAGAACTTCAGCGCACAGGAAAGCTGCGACCTTGCCCTCGTACTCCCTGAAAGCCTCAAGGCCGAAACCGAGCCTTGGCTCACCAAGGAGCTCTCCACCAAGCTCGGAGCTGGTGTCAAAGCAGAATTCACAAAAAAGATTGCGGGTGGCTTCAATATCGGCCCTGCTGACGGAAGCTGGTTCGTAAGCCTTACGGACGAGGCTTTCAGTGCCCTGATTTGCGAATACCTCCGTCCTGTAACCAAAAAACTTCTCTTCGGTGAATAATTATGAATACATAGTGGCCAGCCTCCCGGTCATCGCCAGCGACTACCGCGGACCTCTGGACACTGACGCGATAATCAGCGAAATCCGCTCCCAGCTTTCCCCAAAGGACGAAGCCGTGCTGGACACTCTCCTGAAAGGTTTCGATTCGGATAGTCTGGATGCGGAGTTCTACCGTACGGCCCTCGCCTCCAAGAACCGCTTCATAGCCGGCTATTTCGGCTACGACCTGGATGTGCGCAACTGCCGCGTAACCTATCTCAACAAGGCCCTGGGACGCCCCGAGGGACAGGACCTGCTGGTCCTGGACGAGGATGAGCCGCGCGAGTTCGAAGACCTCGAAAAGGTTAACGCCGTACTGGAAGGAAGCGACATACTTGAGCGTGAGCGCGGCCTGGACGACATTATGTGGGAGCGCATCGACGAACTCACCCTTATGGAGGTCTTCACCCTCGACCAGATTCTCGGATTCGTAGCGAAGCTCCAGATTGTCGCAAGGTGGCTCAGGCTCGACCCTCAGACCGGACGCGAGCTCTTCCGTCAGCTGGTCGAAGAAATCAGAAACAATAAAAAATCAATAGAATAATGAATACAACAGGAAAAGTAACGGGCATCGTATCCAACCTGGTGACAGTGCAGATAGACGGTCCTGTAGCCGAGAATGAGCTCTGCTACATCGACCTCAAGGGCACCAAGCTCCTTGCGGAGGTCATCAAGGTAAACGGAGACAAGGCTTCCGTACAGGTATTCGAAAGCACCCGCGGCCTGAAGGGCGGCGACAAGGTCGAATTCCTCGGCAGGATGCTCGAAGTATCTCTCGGTCCGGGCCTTATGTCCAGCGTCTATGACGGACTGCAGAACGACCTCACCACTATGACCGGTGTCTTCCTCAAGCGAGGCGAATACACCGACCCTCTCGATCACGAAAAGCTCTGGGACTTTACCCCGCTCGCCGGCGAAGGAGACAAGGTTCAGGCCGCAAGCTGGCTGGGAGAGGTCAAGGAAGGATGGCTGCCTCACAAGATTATGGTTCCGTTCAGCTTCAAGGGCGAATATACCGTAAAGTCTGTCGCAGCTGCCGGCCAGTACCGCATTGACGATACTGTCGCCGTGCTGACCGACGACCAGGGCAACGAAGTGAAGGTGACTATGGTGCAGAAATGGCCGGTAAAGGTTGCCGTGAAGGGCTATCGCGAGAAACCGCGTCCGCAGAAGATTATGGAAACGGGCGTGCGCGTCATCGATACCTTCAACCCTATTGCCGAAGGCGGAACGGGCTTCATCCCGGGACCTTTCGGATGCGGCAAGACGGTGCTTCAGCACGCTATTGCCAAGCAGGGCGAAGCCGACGTGATTGTAATGGCCGCCTGCGGAGAGCGTGCGAACGAGGTCGTTGAAATATTTACCGAATTCCCTGAACTCATCGACCCGCACACCGGACGCCACCTGATGGAGCGTACCACCATCATCTGCAACACCTCCAATATGCCTGTTGCAGCCCGCGAGGCTTCCGTTTACACGGCTATGACCATTTGCGAGTACTACAGGGCTATGGGACTGCGCTGCCTGCTGCTTGCAGACTCCACTTCCCGCTGGGCCCAGGCTCTGCGTGAGATGTCCAACCGTATGGAGGAACTTCCGGGCGCCGACGCATTTCCTGTGGACCTTTCTTCCATCATCTCCAACTTCTACGCACGCGCAGGTATGGTTGTGCTCAATAACGGCCGGACCGGAGCCATCACCTTCATCGGTACCGTATCCCCTGCCGGCGGTAACCTCAAGGAGCCTGTAACGGAGTCCACCAAGAAGGCGGCCCGCTGCTTCTATGCCCTTGAGCAGAACCGCGCCGACCAGAAGCGCTACCCTGCCGTCAACCCGCTCGATTCATATTCGAAGTACCTCGAGTACCCTGAAATCCAGGAGTACCTCGACGAGACCGTGCAGAAGGGATGGGTGGATATGGTCATAAAGGCCAAGAACATAGTTCGCCGCGGCCGCGAGATGAAGGACCAGATCGACATCCTCGGTGACGACGGAGTTCCTATGAGCTACCATATTGCCTTCTGGAAGAGCGAGATGGTCGATTTCGCCTTCCTCCAGCAGGATGCCTTCGACCCGATTGACGCCCTCTGCCCTCTTGAAAGGCAGAAATATATGCTGAACCTGATTCTGTCCATCTGCGACCGCGACTTCGACTTCGAGGATTATGAGCGTTGCCGCGAATATTTCAAGCAGGTAATCAACGCCCTGCGCCAGATGAACTACAGCGAGTTCGGCAGCGACGATTTCAAGGAGTACAACAACCAACTCACAAAACTTCTCGAGAGCAATGGCAAGTAAAGCATATCAGAAAATCTATACCCACCTGGAGGCCATCACCAAGGCCACTGTCGCCCTGAAGGCTCCGGGTGCATCCAATGACGAGCTTGCTACGGTTGCAGGCCGTCTCGCACAGGTTGTGAAGACCAAGGGCGACCTCGTTACCCTTCAGGTATTCGCAGGAACCGAAGGCATCCCTACCGATGCGGAGGTAAGCTTCTTCGGTGCTCCTCCAACCCTGAAGGTCAGCGACCAGCTCGCAGGACGCTTCTTCGACGCTTACGGACATCCTATCGACGGAGGTCCTGAGGTTGAAGGAGAAGAAAGAGAGGTAGGCGGTCCTTCCGTAAACCCTTACAAGCGCAAACAGCCTTCCGAGCTGATTCCTACCGGTATTGCCGGCATCGACCTCAACAACACCCTCGTGTCCGGCCAGAAGATTCCTTTCTACGCCGACCCTGACCAGCCTTACAACCAGGTTATGGCAGATGTTGCGCTGCGTGCCGATGTGGACAAGATTATCCTCGGAGGAATGGGTCTTTCCAACGACGACTACCTGTATTTCCGCCACAAGTTCGAGAATGCGGGCGCGCTGGACAAAATCGTTTCCTTCGTCAACACTACCGAGGAACCGCCTGTAGAGCGGCTTCTGATTCCGGATATGGCCCTCGCTGCCGCGGAATATTTCGCCGTGGACAAGAACGAGAAGGTGCTCGTACTCCTTACGGATATGACCCTGTACGCCGAGACCCTTTCCATCGTGTCCAATCGTATGGACCAGATTCCTTCCAAGGACTCTATGCCTGGCTCCCTGTATTCGGACCTTGCAAAGATTTACGAAAAGGCCGTACAGCTTCCTGACGGAGGTTCCATCACCATCATCGCGGTGACCACCCTCAACGACGGAGACATCACCCACGCTATTCCGGACAACACCGGTTACATCACCGAGGGACAGCTGTTCCTGCGTGCGGATACCGATTCCGGCAAGGTCATCGTGGACCCGTTCCGTTCACTTTCCCGTCTGAAGCAGCTCGTGCAGGGCAAGAAGACCCGCGAGGACCACTCACAGGTGATGAATGCGTCCGTCCGCCTTTATGCCGATGCCCAGAACGCCAAGACCAAGCTGGAGAACGGTTTCGACCTCTCCGACTACGACCTCAGGTGTCTGGACTACGCCAAGGCATACGCAACCCGTCTGCTCTCTATCGATGTGAACATCTCCATCGAGGAGATGCTTGACACCGCCTGGGAGCTCTTCAGCACCTACTTCAAGCCGGAAGAGACAGGTATCAAGAAGGCACTTATCGATAAATACTGGAAAGCCTGATGGCAATCAAATTTCAATACAACAAGACATCTCTTACCAATCTCGAAAAGCAGCTGAAGGTAAGACGCAATGCCCTCCCTACCCTGAAGAACAAGGAGTCGGCACTGCGTGTGAGCGTCAGCGCGGCGAAGGCTGAGGCGGAGAGACTCGAAAAGGCCGTGACGGAGGCGCTCGAAAGGTACGACTACCTGGCAGCCCTGTGGAACGAGTTCGAACCGGGCCTTATCCGCATCACCGACATCCACCTGTGCACGGTAAAGGTGGCAGGCGTCAAAATCCCTGAGCTCGACGGCATCGACTACGAGCTAAGGCCTTTCAACGCTTTCACCAAACCGGCGTGGTATGCGGACGGAGTGAAGATACTCCAGGACATCACCCGCATAGGCATAGAGTCGGAGATTTTCGAGCAGCGCCGCAGAATCCTGGACTACCAGCGCAAGAAGACCACCCAGAAGGTGAACCTCTACGAGAAGGTCCAAATTCCTGGCTATCAGGAGGCTATAAGAAAGATTAAGAGATATATGGAAGACGAGGAGAATCTCAGCAAGGCTTCATCGAAGATTGTCAAGACCCGTCACGCCGAAGAAGAAGAGGAGGAGCAGACAGTATGATAGAGAAAATGACACGCTACGACTTTGTCCTGCTGAGCAGCGACAAGGAAGGCTTCCTCGAGCAGCTTCGCGAGCTCGGTGTTGTGGACATCAAACGCAGCGACAGGGCTGTGGACGAACGCTCCGAGCAGATGCTTGAGGGCATACGTCTGGCCAAGAAAGAGATTGAACTCGTGGAGGCGGGCACAGATGCCCATCTCGAAGAACTGCTCACCCGGCTCTCATCTCAGCAGGAACTTGCTGCTGCAGTGGAGCCTTGGGGAGATTTCGACCCTGCACGCTTCGAGGAGCTCCGCTCCCTCGGAGTTGACTGCGGATTCTACTGTGTTTCCCGTAAGGAGTTCAAGCCTGAATGGGAAGAGAACTACGCTCTGCAGACAGTCAGCGACCCTGCTGATGCGAAGGTATATTTTGTGGTCTTCAACCCTGAGGACTTCCCTCTCAAGAGGCTTCCTGAGCCGAAATGCTCTCTGAGCGAGGCTCAGAAGGCTGTACGCGATACCGAATCCGAGATTGAAGCCTACCGCAAGGTACTCGAAGGGAGGAAGAGCGAAATTCCTGCATTGGAGGCCGCTCTGAAGGAGCGCACCGATGAGCTTAATATGTATCTGGCATCCCAGGCCGGGCAGAGTGCTGCAGAGAATCTTCTGTGCTGTTTCGAGGGCTATGCCCCTCAGCAGGACAGGGAGAAGATATTCGCGGCTGTCGCCAAGATGGATGTGGTGGTGCTTGATGCTGCCGCAGTTGTGGAGGATAATCCACCTATCAAACTGCGCAACAACAAGTTCGTCTCCATGTTTGAGATGCTCACCGATATGTACGGCCGTCCGGCTTATGACGGATTCGACCCTACTCCTTTCATCAGCATATTCTTCCTTCTGTTCTTCGCCTTCTGTATGGGCGATGCGGGCTATGGACTTATTCTCATTGTCATAGGGCTGCTGCTTAAGAAGGTGAAGAGTTTCGCTTCATTTTCTCCACTTGTGGTGACTCTGGGATTAGCTACTACGGTAATCGGATTCCTGTTCCACACTTTCTTCAGCTGCGACATTGCAAGCTGGGCGTGCATCCCTGATGCCGTCAAGAAAGTGTTCCTGCCGTCCAAGATTATGGGCTTCGACGGGACTATGGTTCTTTCGATTATCGTGGGTATCGTGCATATCAGCCTTGCGATGATAGTGAAGACCGTGATGGCTACCCGCAACAAGGGTTTCCTGAATTCCCTGAGTACCTGGGGATGGACCCTGCTGATTGTGGGCGGAGTGGTTGTCGGACTGTTCTCGCTTATCGGAGTGCTCAATGCTGCAGCCACCAAGTGGGTGATTATCGTGCTTGGAGTGCTGTCCGCTTTGGGGATTTTCCTTCTGAACAACCTTCACCGCAATCCGCTGCTCAATATCGGCAGCGGCCTGTGGGAGACCTACAACACGGCAACCGGCCTGCTGGGAGATGTATTGAGTTATCTTCGTCTTTACGCCCTGGGTCTTGCCGGAAGTATGCTGGGTCTTGCTTTCAATTCCATCGGAATGATGATAGTCGGCGACGGAAGTTCTGTCCTGATGTGGATACCGGCTGTGCTGGTTTTCATTGTGGGTCACACACTCAATATCGCTATGGCAGCTCTCGGAGCATTTGTCCACCCGCTCCGTCTCAATTTCCTGGAGTTCTTCAAGAATTCGGGCTATGAGGCCAACGGACAGAAATACAATCCTTTAAAGAAATAATAAAACAAATCAATAAAAATTAATTCACTATGTTTGAACAGATTTTAGGTTATCTCGGACTTGGTCTGGTACTCGCACTTTCAGGTATCGGCTCAGCAATCGGAACCACTACAGCAGGCAACGCCGCCGAGGGTGCCCTCAAGAAGAACCCTAAGGCTTCAGGAAGCTATATGGTGCTTTCCGCACTCCCTGCTACCCAGGGTATCTACGGATTCGTGGCTTTCTTTATGATGCTCGGCAAGGTGGCTGAGTCCGGTGCCCTGGTTTTCGGTATCGGTGTTTCAGTCGGTCTTGTTTGTATGCTTTCAGCCATCCGTCAGGGTCAGGTTTGCGCCAACGGTATCGTAGGTGTCAGCCAGGGACACAACGTCTTCACCAATACCCTCATCTACGCCGCTCTCCCTGAGTTCTACGCAATTCTCGGTCTCGTCGGCGCGCTGATGGCGTAATCTACCGAAACAGCCACAGCAACGCCGCTCTCCCGCAGTTCACGGGGCTCTCGGCCTCGTCAGCGCACTGATGGCGTAATCCGCTAACGGCTTCCCCGGACCACCGGTGGTATAGCCAACAAGAATGCCCGGCCCCGGCCGGGCATTTTTTTGTCAGCCACTGGTTGTTTGTACACCACAGGCCCTTCTCCTGTACGAACTGTCAGTGTACACAATGCAATTCGCCGGCAGGCAGCTGCCGGCTCTCCGAAGTATCCCAATGTGTCACATCAGGAGCAAAATCACCCTTCCACACACTTTTACCTCCTCATCTACCACATCAGGAAAACCACAACCTGCCCCACAGCCCTCTCCAGGCCACATCCCCATTTTCCCCATCCTACACATCAGGCACGATAACGGCCTCCCACATACAATTCTCTCCTCATCTGACAGAACAGGAAAACCACAACCTGCCCCACAGCCCTCTCCAGACCACATCCCCCCTTTTCCCCATCCTACACATCAGGAAATCACCAAACTGCCCTACACTGCCCTCTACGCCACATTCTCGTTTTCCCCATCCTACACATCAGGAGCAAAATCACCCTTCCTCACACTTTTACCTCCTCATCTGTAACATCGGGGCAATCACACTCCGCAAAAGCAAAGCGCGGAGCGAGCCGCCCATCGAGCTCGGCGCAGCGCTTTGCTTTAGCCGCCGGAGGTCGTTCATTCCGGCGGCGTTGCGCAAATAGGTCCGCTCTGCGCACGGACTGGGGAAAAATTGCAACCGTTGCGCAAATAGGTCCGCTCTGCGCACGGACTGGGGAAAAATTGCAACCGGTGCGCAGAAAGGGCGTTTTTGCGCACCAACTGAAAAAAATTGCATTCCGTGCGCAGAAAGGGCGTTTTTGCGCACGGACTGCTGCTACAATAAACTGGGACTTCGACTGTGGGGCGGTAATGGAGCGGTTAATTGTGATTACAGAGATTCAGAAAGTCGGCGGGGCTGAGAATCGGGAGGGAACTCTGTGTATAGTCCTGTGGATTACGGGTAATGAGGTAATCGCACAATGCTGTTTGCGCACACACCATCTGCAGGCTGTCTTCGAAGTCCGGTCCGCAGTCTTGAAGTACGGAATAAACTGTCATATCTCCCATAGGCAAGATATTCACACATTTCATCAGCATCGAGACTCCTTCCAGCGCTTCTGCCTTTCCGATATGTTTGCGCAACACATAAAAGATATCTGCAATGCTTACGATGGAACAGTACAGGTGTATGGCTTTCGATTTTCCAAGTTGGAGTATGGTCGCAGCTTCCTTGCTGCCCTCTCTTCCCAGAAGGAAGTCCAGCAGTACGTTGGTGTCAAGGTAGATTTTCCTCATTTGTTAAGCAAATATTGATATCTGTCCTCTTCGAGTGCACTGTCGCTGAGATTCCTACCTCCAAGAATTCCGCAAAACGCTTTTATGTCGCTGTCGATTCCGGTGGGCAGGATGATGCCGGAAAGCCCTTCTCTTGACTGCAGTTCTCTGGTGAGTATTTCTTCCACAAATGCATTGACACTTCGCCCTTGCTGCTTTGCAAGGTATTTCAGTTTGCTTGACAGTTCTTCGTCAAATCTGAAGAGCATTGCTTTTCTGTCACTGTCCGTAATTGTCCTCATACTGCAAAAATAGCAAATGATATCATAATATCAAATTGATATCATCGCGGAACCTCTGCCAAAAGTGCCGAGGTGACACAGGTTCTCGGAGGGCACTGCCTGCCGGCAAATGACAATAATTACCAGACAAAAGGAATCAGCCTTTTGACTTTGCGGGGGTTGAATTCTTCCGGAAACTCCTGTTGATACCGTTTGTGGATGCGGCCGGCGCGCGGTGCAAGGTTTGCAAAAGTCCAGAGAGCGAAGACCGCGCCGGCCGCAGACCAGGTCAGCACCGCGAACCCTATCCACTCCACCAGTTCACCGAAGTAATTCGCGCTGCTGACATAGCGGAACAGCCCCTTCTGCGGGAGATGGTGCGCCGTGTCCCCGGGTTGGCGAAGATGGCGTATTATACTGTCTGATTGGATGTTAATAAACATTCCCGCAAAGAAAAGCAGTATCCCTGCGATGAATCGCGGGTCGAGAAGGTAGCCGGTCGGATACATATGCGACGGCGACACATAAAACAGCCATCCTCCCTGCATCAGCGCGTTCAGGGTATTGAACACGGCTCCCATCAGCACTATGCTCAGCGGCATCCTACTTCGGCCCTTTATCAGGAAAGGAAATATGAACGAGCGCTGGAAATAGTGCAGTTCGAAGAGTAGCAGGAAAACGAGCCGGCAAATGCTGTCTTTTCTGCTGCACAGCAGCCATAGTGCTATCATTGCAATGAAAACCGGAGCCTCCATCAGCACCCAGCCCAGCCGGTTGCTTATTGCAGGACCCCAAGCTTTCGAGTAGAATTTCCCATAACCTGCATCCACGAAATGCAGGGCGGCAAACACGACAACTGCAAGCGCAGCCATCACGGCCAGAAACAGATTGAAGCCTTCCGGGGAAATATTCATAATCTCAACACTCAAAATTAACAAATATCGCTGTATCTTTGCAGCAAATTTTAAAGATAATGAACTGGAGTATCATTTGGACCATCATTTTGCTGATAGGCTCCAATATTTGTATGACCTTTGCGTGGTATGGCCACCTGAAGCTGCAGGAGATGCATATCTCCGACGGCTGGCCGCTCATCCTGGTGATTCTGTTTTCCTGGGGAATAGCCTTCTTCGAATATTGCCTCCAAGTCCCGGCCAACCGCATAGGCTCGAACATTAACGGCGGCCCCTTCTCGCTGATGCAACTCAAAGTGATTCAGGAAGTTATCAGCCTTACAGTATTCACTGTCATAGTCACCGTATTCTTCAAGGGCGAGAGCCTTCAGTGGAATCATCTCGCCGCCTTCGCCTGCCTCATACTCGCAGTATTCTTCGTATTTCTCAAATAGCCTTCTCCCGTTTGCGCAACTGACGCCAGATGAGGGCGATAATGCCCCAGCTTGCAAGTGCGACGGCTATGCCTGAGATGACATCGAGGAAGAAGTGCTGCTTCACAAAGAGCGTGGATGCGTAAATCAGAAGCGTCATCACCAGCGAATATCCCCGGTACCACTTCGGAACCTCAGGGCGACGGGCAACGCCCAGATAGGAAATCGTCGAGTTGATGCAGTGGAAACTCGGCAGTAGGTTATAGGCCATATCTCCTCCGTCCAGCGAATACCAGAACTGCATCAGGCGCACTCCGAAGCCGTGCATCTCAGGATTCTGCAGGCCCTCCGCAACGCGGTCCATATAGGTCGGAGCGAATACGAGCACCACCGCGCCCAGCAGCATCGAAAGCACATAGGCCGCAAGGTATTTGAAGAAATGGGACTTCTCGCATTTGGAGACGGCCATCGGCGCCATAGCCCAATAAGCATAGGCCCAGACATAAGGCACGATGAATGCCGGCACGAGCGGGATGCACTCATCCAGCGGCAATTTCGGCGAAAACGGTTCAAGGCCAACCTTGAGGGAAATATAGTGCGCCAGAAGGTATATGCCATGCTGCAGTGCAAGGGTCGCAAGACCCAAAATCACACCGTAGCCTTTGACTTTAGTGTTGGTTTCAGTACTCATAGGCCGCAAAGATACTCAATTTTCACTTTCCACTATCAACTTTTCCCTTTTTCCCTATCCTCTTTTCACTTTCCATTTTCCCCTTTTCAATCGCCATTCTCGACACCCCGGTCACTCCCACCGCATCTTCGCCCCTCCGTCAAAGATCCCAGCTTATTGTAGCAGCAGTCCGTGCGCAAAGACGCCCATTCTGCGCACCGATTGCAAATTTTCCCCAGTCCGTGCGCAAGAACGACTGATTTGCGCACCGCCACCGGAATAATCGCCCCCCGGTGGCAAAAGCAAAGTGGTACGCCAAGTTCGATGATCGGCTCGCTCCACGCATTGCTTTTGCGGAGGGCGATTCCACGCCTGATGTGTAGGATGAGGAGGGAAAAGTGTGTAGGAGGGCGATTTCGCACCTGATGTGTAGGATGAGGAAGGAAAAGTGTGTAGGAGGGCGATTTAGTGCCTGATGTGTAAGATGGGGAAAATGGGGATGTGGCCTGGAGAGGGCTGTGGGGCAGGGTACGGTTTTCCTGATGTGTAGGATGAGGAGGGAAATGTGTGTGGGAGGGCGTTTTCGCGCCTGATGTGTCACATTGGGATACTTCTGAGAGCCGGCAGGCTGTGCCCTCCGAGAACCTGTGCCACCCTCGGCATCATAAGAGGGGGGACCGCGTCAGCGGTGGGGTCGAGCGAAGCGAGACGGTTCTGG
>SAMEA3663028__coassemble_329_pt1 | contig 19903 bp, 16 predicted proteins | sample SAMEA3663028__metabat2_high_PE_014 | metagenome-assembled genome bin SAMEA3663028 (sample SAMEA3663028) | pig gut metagenome | biome: pig gut; feature: pig-associated habitat; material: faeces | place: France | collected 2012 | reverse complement strand
GCAGGTCCAGGTTGTCGTTGTTCAGGATCAGGATAGCGTCGCCAGCCTTCACCGGGGAGCCCTCTTCTATGAGGATCTTCTCCACGATGCCGCCTTCCTGCGGGCTCAACTGAATCGTTGTCATAGGCTGCACACGCCCGCTGATGCGGATGTAGTCATTGAACTCACCCTTGACGGCGCTGGCAATCGTCACCGTGTCTTTGTCCACTCGAAGCGTCTTGTTGTTCGGCCTTGCAATCAGGTACACGATGAACGCCAGCAGCAGGGCTCCCAGCCACCAGGGCAGCGCCTTCTTCGTGAAAGCCACCCGCCAACCTGTTTTCTTCTCGATAATCTTATCCATAGTATTTGTATTATTCTACTGATTGATGTATTCTACTCCGTTGTAATAGCGCACAACTGCCTGTTTGATGAGATACTTGAACAGGCTGTTCATCTCATCGGCCTGGGCCTTCAGGAAATTGTTGTTGGCCGTCTGGAACTCCAGCGGAGAAATCAGACCTTGCTCCAGTTTCTTGAGATTCAGCGTGTAGGCTTCGGCCTGCACCTCAGCCTTGCGCTGCGCCTGCAGGTACGCCGTGGCGGCACCGTCCCGGTCCTGGATGGCCCTGCGGACTTCACTTTCTACGTCGCGGCGCTTTTGGTCATATTCGGCCGTGGCCTTGTCCAGCGCGTGCTGCTTCCGGGAGATGGCAGAATGCTTACTCATCCGGTTCCAGATGGGAATGGACAGGGACAGTTCCACATATTCACCGCCATTGTTCTTGAACTGATTGGCGAAGGTGGCGGTTTGAGAACCCTGGTAGGTATAGTAGCTGGTGCTCCAGCCGGCATAGAGCCCAAGCGTAGGCAACAACTGCCACTTGGCCGTATTCAGCTCCCGCTTGGCATTCAGTTGCTGCCAGGACGCAATCTTGATGGCCGGATTGTGCTCCAGGGCGAAGTCTACCACCGAATTCGTGGACACCGGTTCCACCTCCCACACCGGCATCGATGTGTCGATGACGAGCTCCTCATCCAGCGGCCAGAACATCAGGTCCGCCAGCGTCATCTTCTGATCCTGATACATATTGTAGGTATTGGTCAGGTCATACTGACGGTCGGCAAGGTCTGCCTCCATCTGGATTACATCGGCGTGGCCCTTCTGGCCCAGTTCCTCCTGCCGGCGAGCCTTGGCCAGCGCAGATTCTGCCGTGGCCACCTGCTCCTCATACACATCGCACAGGCGCTTGTAATAGACCACGTTGTAGTAGGCCTCCATCACCGCAAGACAGATATCGGCCTCCACCTGCTTCTCCTGGGAGTCCGCAATCAGCATTCCCGTCTTCGAGATCTTGTAGTTATTCACTGCCTGGAAGCCGTCGAAGAGGTCATAGCCAGCCGAAACGCCATAGTTATTATGGAACGACGTAGTGTTGAAATATGTGTTGGTCTGCGGGTCAATGGAGCGGCCGAAGTTGTAGTAGGCATACGTCTGTGCCGTAATCTGCGGCGTAAACAGCTTCAGCGCCGCATCCCGCCGGTCAATCTGCGCATCGCCGATGGCCGCCTGCTGAATCCGCATCTTGGTGGAATTGGACACCGCGTAGGCCATGCAGTCGTGCAGGGTCATCACGCCGCCGTCCTCCGGGGCCTGCGCATTCGCCGCAAACCCCAGAGAGGCTACACACAAAAACGATATAAAAAGTTTTCTGATCATCGTGTAAATCATTTTCACTATGCCAAATGCATGCACTCCCCGTGCCAAACCACATAACGCATTGATTTACAGATAAAACACAAAAGAATAAGGAGTGTAAAGCCTGTCAAAACTTTACACTCCCTTTACACTTTGGACTTTACACTCTCCAGCAGGAGGTGTAACGCTTATACCATTAACCTCTTGTGAAGAAGCTCAATGTATGCAGTCTTGAGTTCATCAGAAAGGAATGAGCACTGAATCTCTTCCTCAAACTTGGGAAGGAGATCCAAATACTTCTTCTTCACGCGGTCGAAGACGATTTCAGGAACGCCACAAGTCCGATATGCGGCTTTAAAGTCAGCATCTTTCATCCGTTTCTTTTTCCCATTGAGATTGAGTGCCAACTCTTCGTCATCGGCAGGATTACTCAATACGGCGCTCAATAAATCGTAAGCCGGGGTGAGGACAGGCTCGCCGGCGGGAGAATACAGCGAGAAATTTTTCAGGTGCATATCGTTGTTCCCCGTAAGCCAGGAGAAATACACAAGCTCCAGAAAATCCACCATATCCAACTGTGCATTGGTCGAATACTTCCGGATGGCCTTGCCTACCTGCTCGTAGGAACTCTTGTACTTATTCTCGGTCTGGCGCTCGGTAAGTTGGCACATATCCTCCATAGCAATCTTCTCTCCATCGGCTTTCCGGTCGATTCGCTTGGTCAGGTAGCCGATGCTGCCATCTTTCATCCGGATGAGCGTATGGGGAACGATCTTGAGCTTTGCGATTTCGGCCAGGTGCATGGTGAGATCCTCGTTTTCGGGCAGCATCGCAAACCGTTCCGTCTGGGGCTTGAAGATATAATCACCCCAAAGGCCCACGATGGTGAGTTTCTGGGAATCCTTATGTTTATCCAGATTCAACGACAGTTTGGGCTGGACGCCGGTCAGGGTGGTCTGCGACTGGATTACCTGGGCGGCCAGTTCATCCATCTGCGCACGAGTATAATCCAATGAAGGAGCAGAGGCAGTCCCGAAGAACTTCCGGCAACATCCCTTGTGGAAATCGACCTCTCCCGGGCCGAGTTCCTTATAGCAATACAAACACTTACTCATCACCGTCCTCCTTTATGGGAATTACACTTACTGCGCCAATGCAGTCCTTGCAGCACAGAAGCAGCAAAGCGAAACGGTCCAACTCGCTGATATCCGTATTGCGCAGGGCCACGTCCAAAAGCCAACCCTCCGGAATGAGGCCGTCGAAGAACGGGAAAAGAACCCGAGACTTGTAGGGCTTCTCCGACAATGGAAGTGTCAGGCTGACGGGCTTGGAGGCCGCATCAGCAAGATACTCCCTGTCATATTGGAACTCATAGCCCTCATCCGTTTCTTCAAGGATGCCGGCTGCCTTCCCTTTGTATTGAATCAATGCCTTACTCATTTCACCTTCTTTTGAGGAACCAGTTCGTATCCGAACAAATCAAACACCTGGGCAACCTTATCGAGGCGGACCGTGGCCTTGCCCTGCTCCAGCTCGCGGACAAAGTTCAGGCCTACGCCGGACTTCATCGCGAGGTCCACCTGCGTCAGATTGTGCTCCTTCCGCAGGGATTTCAATGTCGAAGATATGACGTTACTATTCATAATTACATTCGTTCGGATGCAAATATACGAAATAATTCTCAAATTACATCACAACGAATGTAATTTTTAGAAAAAGGGGCCAATTACATCCGAAAGGATATAATGCTCTATCTAAAAATAAGCTGGAACACCGTTTGGTTTACATCACTTCGCACCAGGTCGATAGTGCCATTATGCTTTCGCATAATCTGCCTGGCCAGTGAAAGGCCGATGCCGGAGCCTTCTTTCTTGGTGGTGTAAAACGGGACGAAGATTTGTTCCTGCGCGGAGACAGGAATAGGCGCACCATCATTGGCAACCTGAATGATGACATCATCCTCTTTGCCCATCCTGGCCGAAATGTCGATGTGCTTCGCACCAGCCTGCAAGGCATTCTTGATCAGGTTTATGAGAATCTGGGAAATCTGGCCCTCATCGGCGTAAATCATCAGGTCCGGTTCCTCGGGTCGATAGACGCAGGTCGCACCACAGGAGGCGGCATATTCGCTGTTCAGGGAAATGACCTGGTCCACCAGCTCCTGCAGGTCCACAGCCCGGCGCAACGGCCTGGCCACGCCGGAGAGCTGGCGGTAGGTCTCCACAAACTTGATGAGGTTTTTGGAAGAGTCACTGATGGTATCCAGCCCCGACTTAACGTCCAGCTCGCTATGGCCATTCTCATCCATCGACTTCGCCAAAGCATCGGAAAGGGATGCAATCGGGGACACCGTATTCATAATCTCGTGCGTGAGCACGCGTATCAGCTTTGTCCAGGAATCCTGCTCGTGTGCCTGCCGCTGCTTCTCGAAGATGGTCCGGATACGATTCAGCGTCCGGTTGAACTTGTTCTTGTCCTGGAACCGGAAGTTCAGCTCGCCGTCCTCCAAGGCATCCATCATATAGGCCACCTTCTTGATGTCCTTCCGTCTGGTACGGATGGTGGCAATCACCGCCGCAATGATAGCGACGATGCCACACGCTCCGATGATATGCCAGATGGTGAAGGTCATAGCCCGTATTTCTTCATTTTGGCGTATAGCGTCGGCCGACTGATGCCCAGCATCTTTGCGGCAGCAGAGATGTTGCCATTGCTCCGCAGGACAGCCTCGCGAACCAGTCTTTCTTCCTCCGCATCGCTCACTTCCTTCAGCGTCCCCGCAGCAGGAGTCCCAGCCTTCGCTTGCTCCAGCTGGATGTCTTTCGCCGTAAGCGTGGTTCCCTCGGAGAGGATGACCGCTTTCTCGATGCAGTTCTGCAGCTCGCGGATGTTGCCACTCCAGCGCCCATTCTCAAGTACCGCCTTGGCTGAATCATCCAACCCTATTAGCGGCCGATGATACTTCTCGGCAAACTGGCTGATAAAGCGTTCCGCCAGCGGCACGATGTCTTCCCGGCGCTCCCGAAGTGCAGGCAACGCTATATGGACTGTATTGATACGATAGTAAAGATCCTCCCTGAACCGACCTTCCCTCACCAGTTGTTCAAGGTCCATATTGGTAGCGCAAATCAAGCGGATGTTCACCGGGATAGCTTGTGAACCGCCCACCCGCACCACGCTGCGGCTTTGAATCACCCGCAGCAGCTTAGCCTGCAGGTGTAGGGGGATATTGCCGATTTCATCCAGGAACAGCGTCCCGCCATCGGCCTGTTCAAACTTGCCTACGTGATCCGTGTGCGCATCCGTGAAAGCGCCCTTCACGTGGCCAAACAGTTCGCTCTCGAACAGCGTCTCTGTTATGGCACCGGCATCAACGGCCACCATCGACTTCTCACTGCGAAGGCTCCGGGCGTGAATCTCCCGCGCCAGGACATCCTTGCCGGTACCGTTCTCGCCGGTAATGAGCACCGTGGCATCCGTGGGGGCAATCTTATCGACGGTCTTCTGGATCACAGCCATAGCACGTGAAGAACCCCAATACATCGTCGCTGCTTTATCCTCCTCCTTCTTGGCATCCCTGCCCATCGCTTTTCGCGCCTTATCCCGAGCTGCTATGAGCGTAGCCACCAGCTTCTCATTATCCCAGGGCTTCACGATGAAATCAAAGGCACCTCGCTTCATCCCTTCAACCGCCAGGGCGATATCAGCATAGGCGGTGAAGAGAACGACTTCCACCTCCGGCATCATCTGCTTAATCTCTCCAGCCCAATATAGCCCTTCGTTTCCGGTATTGATGTCCGTGTTGAAATTCATATCCAGTAGCACAACATCCGGCCGGAAACGCTCCAGCGTACTAACCAACGTCACCGGTGACGGCAGCGTCTCCACCTCCGCAAAATGCATCGGAAGCAATATCTTCAGCGCCTGGCGAATGCCGGCGTTATCATCGACAATCAGTATTTTGCCCTTCTTTGAAGCCATAATCGAATTCAAATTTACACATTTATTCCCGCACACGCAAACACAACACCCGTGCCGAAAATAGTAGTCGACTAAAAGACAATCAGTTAACACCGTTTCCCCAGACGAAAGATTGTAAAAAGATCATAAAAGAAGCTTTACACTCAAATCTCCTCCTATTTGTCCACCGTGTCCACCACTGTCCACCTTGTCCACTCCGTCCACCGGTGGACAAAGTGGACAGAAGGGTTTAGGCCGATGCCGATCATACTGGCCGATGGTATCCTGTTCAAGCAGCCGTGCCATTCCTTCGGCCTGGGAGGTTGGACGGTACCGGCTGCTGGCCAAGCCGCTGCTTGATGTACCGGGGAAAGGAAAGCATCCCGGCCGCCTGAAGAATTACCTGACCGACAAGGTATGCGGCAGCGGCGACGTTCTTATCGTCGTGCCCAATTATGCTTCTGTCTGGGGCAGGACCTGGAGGAATACCAGATCCACGCGAAGTTTGTCCTGTTGGATACCGTTACCTGCTGCCGAAGCCAGGAACAGGAGTATTCTACTTGTCTGCGAGCCACGGGAGGGATTCCCACATCTGGACAGTAGCGGGGATGTCAATCTTGCTCTTGGTGTGGGCCAGGTAGCAGTTGTCCCTCCAGTTATAGACAGCTGACGGCTCACGTCCAACCAACCGGCAAATTCTGAGAAATTGCAGGATTCCTTGCGGGTGGCGATGTCCGCCATAGCCCTTCCATTAGAAGATTTCACCGTTCCAGAGCATCTTCAGGAAATCGTCCACATAGATGAGTTCGATGTCTCCGGAAGGCCTTGTTATCGGGTCAAGAGAGACCAGAATCAGCCGGCAGTCAGGATGCTCTTCCTTGAAAGCCTTAAGCCCGTTCTTGTGACGGGTCTTCACTTCCTCACTGGATTTAATCTCGATTGCAACTTTTGCGTCTCCGATAATGGCATCCACTTCCTGGTTATTATAGGTGTGCCAGTAGGAAATCTTCTCTCGGCGGCGGTAATACCCACGATAGGCTATTAATTCCTGCATCACGAAGTGCTCGAAGGCGTGCCCGTAATCATCGGAACCGCGCCTCAGGTTATGCCTGCCCATCAGGTAGTTGGTCAGTCCAACGTCAAAATAGTAGAACTTGGGAGCCTGGACCACCTTCCTTTTGACCACTTTCGTGTATGCCGGAATCTCGTATCCCATCAAAGTGTCCTTCAGTATCTGATAGTAGGCCTTGACGGTCTTTGCCGCAACGCCACAGTCGCTGGCGATGTTGGAATAATTGATCATCTCACCATCTGAAATGGCGGCAGCCTCCATAAACTGCTCAAAAGCCTCGACATCCTGGACAGCAGCCTCGTCCCGGATTTCCTCCCGGAGATACACTTCCACGTATCCTTCTAGACGGTCCGTGGCATCATCAACCATATAATGACGGGGAATCATGCCGTTCTGGACAGCCTTGTCTATCTGGAAGTCCGTGACCTCCTTCCAGACCAACGGGAAGAGAGTTCTGGGATTGGCCCGGCCACCAAGGGTGTTGGCCCCGGATTTCTTGAGTTTCCGGGCGCTTGACCCGCTGAGGATGAAATGAAGCCCGCGGTTGACCATCAGCCAATGAACCGCATCCAGCAGTTCCGGTACTTTCTGGATCTCGTCGACGATTACCAACGTTCCTGCCGGTTTTGCCAGTAGGGCTTGCCTGAAGGAGTCGGGATTGCGCTTGAACGCCTTACGGACCGTATCAATCAGAAGGTCATAATAAATCGCATCCGGGAAACGCTCCTGCAGGAGGGTGGATTTACCTACCTGGCGTGCCCCAAAGAGGAACATTCCTTCATCCAGCTGGGTCTCTATATCGAAGATTCGCTTGTACATGTTTCATTAGAATTTAAGGAAGTCAAGTCCGATTTTCCTATGAAAATAGGGAATACGGGTGCAAATTTAATAAAGTTCATTGAAATAACAAGTACCCGTCTGGAATCTGTGGAGGGATACCGCTGGAGAGGGCGAAGCAGTTCATCTTGATGGGAAGGCGGTCCACAAACTACGCCAGCGCTACTTGCGCTGATTTTTTTTGATTCCGAACACTGCCCATCGGACAAGAGGGATGCGGCTGAGAACTTCGTAAAGTGCAATGCTCAGCAGCGGCACGCTCACAAGCAATATCAGGTATATCCATACCGGAGCCATCGCAGTCTTCTTAAGGAAAGTAGCCAAGACCACCAGCGGCAGATAGTGGATGACATATATGCCGAAACTGCGTTTTGCCATAAAGCTGCTGAACTTGCAGTCTTTGTTGAAATACCTCGCGAAAACGACCATAAGACAAACGGAACCGATGCTGGCAAACAGCATAGTGCTCCAATGCTGCTGCACCATTCCGCCAGTATAGTTCTGCGGGAACCAATGCCAGGTATAGAGCACTGCCATCAGCACAAACAGTACGGCTGCATATGGCGCCAAGCCTTTGGCACGGTCCAGAACCTTGTCCTGGGAGAACACGAAATAGCCGAAAAGGAATGGGACAATATAGAACGGAATGCGGTACAGGCCCATCAGCGGCGCATCGTACGAGGTAAGCAGCGAGCCGCCCCAGCACAGAAGGAAGAACGCAGCAAGCATCATCACGGCTCCCACAGGGTTGGAGAGCGCATTGCCGCAAAGATTATAGAACTTATCCCGCGAATCCAGCTTATGTACAAGCAGCAGAATCAGCGAATACAGCCAGAGCAGCTGAATGAACCACAGAGGGCCTATGCCGGACAGAACAAATATGAAATAGCGCACGAAGGCCGGAAGCTGAGCCAGCTCACCCATTCCAGCTTGGGCATTGAAATAGCCCACAATCCACTGAAGCACGAACAGGCCTATAGTGGAAGGCACCAGCAGTTTCAAAGTCCTTGAGCGCCACCACTCCTTAGCCGGCTTGTTTTCCAGGGCCCAGCGGGAAGACATTCCGGCAAGCAGGAACAGCAGAGCCATAAACCAAGGGTAAAGAACATATTCAATTGCATCCTGAGGCTGATTTTCACAGAATGGAGCAAGCCCGCCGAAGGCACCGACCGAATTGAAAATGTAGAAGCAATGGTAAATCACCACGAGAAGCACCGTCACCCAGCGCAGATTGTCAACCCAAACGCGTCTCATTTCTGCAGGCCCTCCATCATTTCTCCAACAAGAGAGGAGAATATTTCTGTTTTTACCAGAGCCATACCGTTGGCATCGCCCATAACGAGAAGGGCATCACCGCTTTCAAGTCCATAGACCTTGCGGGCGTCCTTCGGAATCACTATCTGGCCTTTGTCACCTATTTTGACAACGCCGAAAATGTACTTGCCGTCTTTTTCTTGCATAGTATGAAAAGTTAGAAATTTCCCACAAATATAACTATTCTAATCAATCGGGCAAAAAATATAAGGATAATGTGTTTACAAATCAGTAAATCGCAATAATAGTGGTATATTTGGAGTCCTATGAAGGATTTGAGACTTGACAACTTTATGAAATATGCCGCCCCCTCGATAATTCGCAGGGGCAGGGAGTATTGGGAGCAAGGACGCGTAGATTTGCCGGAAAGCGAAGGTCCTGAATATGTGGCCACCGTACACGGCACACAGGACTACACGACAAAAGCAGTTGTTAAAGGGAACGAGATAGAAAGGTTCAGCTGCAACTGTCCATATTCCGGCACTATGTGCAAGCACGAAGTGGCCCTGCTTCTGGAGTTGAAAGAAAGATACCTCAAGACTCAGGAAACAGAAGCCCCCGTTGTCGCTGTTCCAGACAAGGATTCGGGCTTCAAGTTGGGCAACAACAGTCTCACAGAAAGGGAACTCTTCCTCTGCTGTGTGCTGATTTTTGATAATGACAAACTTACTTCTCTCCCCTTTTATCCCATTCCCTTCTTTGAGAACTTCAAATTCACTGCTGAGGAAAGAAGTAAATTATTGTCATCTCTTATAAATAAGGATATAGTCTATTCAGCGCCGAAGTATTGGCATGAAACGGAATACAGAGTGCCTACACCACTATACTATTTCTTTCTGAAAGAGTTGGTTCTCAAGCATCCGGATTGGCTGAAATTCATGGAAAGCAAGTTTTCCCGCAATGACTCTGTCAAGTACATCCTCGAAATCACAGAAGTTCTGAACAGGAAACGCAAAAAGCTTTCAAACAGCAGGTCGTATTATTCTTTCTATGATGACCCTGAGATAATCAATTCTTTTGTGAAAGCCATAGTGCTGATGGAGAATCCTGATAAAGTGATTTCTCTTATCGAGCGGGATGTTCTTTATTGGAATCTTAATGAGCTTGCTTCCTCCACCATTGAAGGCGAGACTATCTCCTGGCTTGACCAAATTCTATCCTTCCTTGATAGATTGGAACCCAAAGATGACAGTTGGCATATATGCTACCAGCACCTGACTCTGGAGTGGTTTCTTGCCAGAGGTTCCCTGCTGCCTCAACCAGATACCAAAAAGCTCAGTTCTTTCGCATATTATCTGAAAGCCATCATTTCGCTCTATGAAGGGCACACTGACGAAGCGATTGCATCCTTCCAGAAGGGCATATCCCTTGCCAAAAAGAAAGATTTCAAATACATACCGTCAGAGCTTTTGCCTGCACTTCTATATACCATTGCTTTGGGAACAAGAAGAAGCCCAAGCGATCTGGAGCATCTGAGAAAAATTTTGGACACCAGAAAAGTGGGTACTAATTATGAATATGCTCCGGTTTTCGCGCTTGTCAACTTCTTTCAGTCAAACAGGCAGCCCAAAGGATTGGATACTCTGCGTGAAGTAGTCTCCAGCAAAGCATATCCAGACCTTTGCAAAAGCATTGCGGCCCTGTTGCTCGCCTATTTCAACGAGGAAACCAGCGTAAAGAATCCAGGCGCCGCGGCAGCCGTGCTTCAGTGCGAACTTTCCGCTTACGGCTTAAGCGATAAGGGGCCTTGGCCTTATGAGCCTGTGCTTGGCAGAATAAAACTTGCCGAGCCTTGGGAAATGGAACTGCAGGAACTCATTTATAATGCCAGGAGCCACTCAGGGATAAGCGCAAAAGACAATGATGGCCGGCTGGTTTACCATGCCTCAAGATACTACAGCGAGTATGTAATAGCAGCTATCAAGCAGCAGCGCCGCCTGAAAAGCGGTGATTGGAGCAAGGGAACAATAGTCAGTTCTCAGAAGTATTTCTCTGAAGAACCTGCTATGGATGCCGTTGACAAAAAGATTCACAACAATTGGAAGGTCGGAATGAACAGGAATATGTATTCCTACGACTTCCCTTCCATCAATCTGATAGTGCCGTTTCTGAAAGGGACTGACAAATTGTTGCTGAACGATAGAGTGGTAAATATCCGGGAAGAAATCCCATATATCTACACACAGCGTGAAAATGGCAGGATATACTTGAAATCGAATATCCCTCTTGATGCGCAGGAATACGACAACATTCTGCTCAATACAAAGAAAAGCCACGATTGGGTATATTACACCATTTCAAGTCAGGCTATGGAACTGGTGCGCAGGATAATTGAACTGAAGAGTGTGCCGGATAAGGCTGAGCCTATGCTTGAACAATTGTTCGAAGCCCTCAAGGGTCAAGTGGAGGTCCACTCTGAAATATCAGGTGCAATTGAAGTTGAAAAAATGGACAGCCGCGAGCTGCTTACCCTTCGTATCACTCCCGAAAGCGGCACTTATGCTGCCACAATATTTTTCAGGCCACTGAAAGATGGCAATTTCATCTGTTTTCCAGGTTCAGGCGAGCCGACAATACTTGATACAATAGGCGGAAAACGTGTTGAAGTCACCCGCAAGCTGAAAAACGAGAAAAAGAATCTGGATTTCCTCAACAGACTGATACACGGGCGTCTTCACACAGCTGAATTCAGCATAAGCTGTCCGTCCGTTGCTCTCAATCTCGTACAGATGCTGGAATTGATGGAAATCAAACGGGAGCAAGCTGATTTGTTTGAGATTGAATGGCCGGAAGGAGTTCCACTCAGGGTTGCTGATGCCGATCCTCAGAAATGGAGCATCTCGGCCACTCCGACAGGCGGATGGTTCGAATTGGAAGGCAAGATTCCACTCACGGACGAGCATATCGTTTCGATGTCCAAACTCCTTTCCCTGTTCCGGGAAAGCGATGGAAGGTACATCAGATTGGGAGAAGACCAGTTCCTGCGTTTGAGCGACTCACTGCGCAAACAGCTTAAACGCATAGATTCCATCTCTCAGAACCAGGGCGGCAAACTTGTAGTCAGCGGTATTGCCTTGGCCGTTAGCGGTGATTCCCTTCGGGGTGATATGGACATTGAAGAGCCGGAAGTTCTGCTGCAGATGAGACAGCGGATCAAAGAAAGCGAACAGCTTGATATTCAATTGCCTATGAACCTGAACGGAAGCCTTCGTGACTATCAGGAAGATGGCGTACGCTGGATGCTGCGGATGAGCTCCTGGGGTGCGGGAGTATGCCTTGCCGACGATATGGGTCTGGGAAAAACGATTCAGACGATTACCGTGATGCTCAGCCGCAGGAATGAAGGCGCACAAATGGTAGTGGCACCTGCCTCTGTCGTGGGAAACTGGAAACGGGAAATCAACCGTTTTGCACCTTCACTGAATGTTACGATGCTCAATGAAGTGGCTCTTGCGGACAGAAAAGCAAGTATTTCTTCCCTGTCCAAAAGTGATGTTCTTGTGCTGACTTATGGTTTGCTTGTCACTGAATGCGAAGCCCTATGCGGGCGTGAGTGGGCAAGCGTATGCCTGGATGAAGCCCATACTATCAAGAACCGCGACACCAAGTCCTCCGCTGCTGCTATGCAGTTGAAAGCCTCGTGCCGTATCATCCTTACTGGTACTCCTATCCAGAACCATCTGGGTGAGTTGTGGAACCTGATACAATTCATCAATCCGGGCCTTCTTGGTTCGTATGAGCATTTCAACGAGAAATACATCCAGCCTATTGCTGCCGGACAGCAGGGACAGCACACCCAGCTTAAGCGCTTGATTGCTCCTTTCATTCTACGTAGGACTAAGCAGGAAGTGGCACGGGAACTCCCTGATAAAGAAGACATTATTGTTCCGGTAACCCTTTCCGAAGAGGAAATGTCCGTTTATGAAGTGCTCCGACGCGAAGCTAAGGCAGAACTGGAATCAGCTTCAAGTTTGAGCGTCAACGCTCTGGCTATGATTACCAAATTGCGCGAAGCCGCCTGCTCCGCGTCTTTGGTGGAAAAGGGACTTCACATTGCGTCAAGCAAGTTGTCTCTTATGATGGATAAACTGCTCCAAATTCTCGAACAGGGAAACAGAGTCCTGATATTCAGTCAGTTTACTTCATATCTTGATATGGCCTGCGAGGCTTTGAACGAAGCTGGCATTAAGGATTATTTCTACCTGACAGGCTCTACTGCTGTACGCAAGCGCCAGTCAATGGTTGAAGAGTTCCAGGCCGGGACAAACAGAGTTTTCCTGATTTCACTAAAGGCAGGAGGACTGGGTCTTAACCTTACCGGGGCCAATTATGTTATACACCTTGACCCGTGGTGGAATCCTGCAATCGAGCAGCAGGCTACTGACAGGGCTTACAGGATAGGACAGAATCAGAAGGTTACGGTTTACCATTTGATTTCCGAACATACCATTGAGGAGAAAATCCTCCGGCTCCATCAGACAAAACGTTCACTGGCCGATTCCCTGTTGGAGGGCACCGATCTCAGCCATAAACTCAGCGCCAAGGAACTGCTGGAGATGATAAGCTAGGATTTCAGCTATTTTACCTATCTTTGCAGTCTAAAACAACTGGATGCGTAATTCTAATTTGGATATTGTCCGCTAGCGTTCCGCTGTTTTCTGACCGGAACGCGCGAATACTGAAGACTCGCCCACTTCCCTGTGGCGCGGGAAATTGTTTGTTATATCTTATAAAACCATAAAACAATGAATAAGAATTACACAATCCGTCCTGAGACGGAAACAGATTACAGAACAGTTGAAAATCTCTGTAGAGAATCCTTTTGGAATGTCTATCAGCCAGGCTGCACCGAGCATTATGTACTTCACCATCTGCGGAATCATCCGGACTTCGTCCCTGAGCTGGACTTCGTAATGGAACTCGACGGCAATATCATAGGCCAGGTAGTATTCTGCCGCGCTGAGGTACTCTCCGATGACGGCAGGCATATCCCTATTCTGACCTTCGGACCTATCGGTATCGCTCCGGAGCACAAGCGCAAGGGCTATGGACTGGCACTGCTCAATTATGCCTTGGATAAAGCACGCGGGATGGGCTTCGGGGCCGTTTGTATAGAAGGAAACATAGATTTCTACGGCAAGGCAGGTTTTGTCCTCGCGTCCTCCAAAGGCATTCATTATCACGGAGAAGACCGCTCCGACCCTGTTCCATACTTCCTCTGTCTGGAATTGAAGGATGGCTATTTTGACGGAATCGAAGGGGTGTACCATACGCCAAAGCCGTATTTCATCGCCCAAGAAAACCCTGAAGATTTCGAGAACTTCGACAAAGAGTTCCCTCCAAAGGAAAAACTGAAGCTCCCGGGACAAATCTTCTAAACTGCACGAGGGTGCCCCCGATGGAGCACCCCCGTTTCAACTTCCCCGCTGTCCAAGCTTATTTCTTCAGATAGTCGAGAATCTGCTCGGCGTGAATCTTGGTTTTAATCTCCTTGGGAGTAAAGATCTTCTCGATTATACCCTCTTCATTGACAAGATAAGTGGTCCTGAGTATACCGACAGTCCGATGGCCGCAGGCCACCTTTTCTCCCCAAGCGCCAAGTTGCTGAAGTACAGTGGTTTCCGTATCCGCAACCAGCGGAAACTCAAGGCCCTGGGCAGTAGCGAACTTCTTCTGCGCAGCCTGCTTGTCCCGGCTGATGCCGATAATGCTGTAGCCCATACTCTCAAGTTCCTGCTTATGCGCCTGAAGTGAGCAAGCCTCGGCGGTGCATCCGCCGGTATTGGCCTTTGGATAAGAATAGAGTACAATCTTGCGTCCGCGATAATCGCTGGCTTTAATCTGATTACCGTCCTGGTCAACTCCAAGAATCTCCGGTATTTTATCTCCAATTGTCATAGTGAATGTGATTTGATTCCGAAAGATAGCAATTTCTCCCGATACACGAAGATATGTGACTTTATGACTTTTACTGAGATTGCTTGACCATCGGCTGTTTAAAACCGCAACAGGCTTGCCTACAGATGGAATGATGAATTTTTGTTTCAAACTTCGTGGATAACGTTACTTCTCGTTTCAACTTTACATAATACCTATATATTTGGCAATTATGTTGTGAATCTTGCATATCAATTTGGAAAGTTTTGTATATTTATCTCTGTAACAGGAGCAATTATGTACAAACGTGAAATCATTGCCCAGCTCAGGATATGGGACGCATAGATTGGGAAAAGAATACGGTCAGGCATATGATTGAGCTGTGGTGCCGGAAGAACCACGGTTGTCACGAGCTGTGTGAGGAATGCAGAGGGCTGCTTGAGTACTCAATTGCCAGGCTGGAACGCTGCAAGTTCGGAGACGCCAAGACCAAGTGCCACAAGTGTCCTGTCCACTGCTACCGTCCGGATATGCGTGAGAAGATACGTACGGTGATGCGTTTCAGCGGCCCGAGGATGATACTCCATCACCCGCTGGAGGCATTGAGGTATCTTCTTTCAAGATAAAGGTATCCCGAGACTTGAACTTGACTTGATGCAGCAGTGCTTAGAATAATTCTTTCCCCAGAGAATACGTCTTATCAATACTCATTTACTCCACTTCAATGCAGAATGCTGCGTAAAGAGGGATAGACTTGATTCCGTTGCCAAAACCAAAGTTCTTGCTGGAGATTCTATATGCAATTGGGCTCTCGTATTCCTGTACGAAGGTATTCATGCTGATTGCTTTCACCTTTGTGCCTTTCTTTACTTCTACCGGGATGACGCTCATTCCGTCTTGAATTACGAATTCCAGTTCAGCAGTATTGTCATTCTTCCAATATCTAAGTTCAATGCCATTGGCCCTAAGGGACTGGGCGACATAGTTTTCCGCAACTGCTCCCAGGAAAGTATTGTTGGTCTCAACTGTGTTTAGAAGCATTGGAACAGGCATTTGGACTTTTGCTCCAAGAAGTCCTACGTCTGAAAGGTAAATCTTAAAATCGCTGTCATCTTCGTATGCAGCCAATGGAAGGATTCCGTGGCTGACGAGCTTACATTTCAGGACTGTACCGGATAGAATGAGCCAGTTAATGGCCTCTCCAAAAATCTTTGCTGTTCCCCCCTTCTTTGCCAGTTTATACTGGAACTTCTTGTTCTCTTTTGCCAACTGTGCAGGGATAGAGTTCCAACAGGCTTTGATTTTGACTGTGGTTGCCGGCTTAGCATATTTACCCATATCGGAGTCGTATCCGTTAAGAATGTTCTGCTGAATGGCGCGACATTCAATAAAACTGTGTGTCTCGACATATTTCTTTACAGATTCGGGCATCCCTCCAACTATGAGATAGTGCTGATAGAGGTCAAGGGCCATTTTGTGGACTGATTCAACAAGTCCTTCGTTCGTCTTGTAGTGTTCGCGTATTTCTACGGCAAGAACATCGTTATTGGTAGCCCATAGAAACTCTTCGAAGTCCATAGGGTAAAGGGTAAGTTCATCTACCTTACCTACCGGATATGAGAAGTCCTCATCAGCCTCGTTTGAGATAATTGATGTGTTTTCTTCATCTTCCTGCGCCTTTTCTCCTTTGTTTACTGCGACACCAAGGAGACTTCCGGCTGCAACGATGTCGTACTGCGGGTATTCTTCCTGGAAATATTTAAGCGCCAGGAGGGCTCGTTTGCAGTCTTGGATTTCATCAAGGATGATTAAAGTATCGTGCGGAGTGATTCTGACATTGTAGAGTGATTCCAAATATGCGATGATTTCTAAAGGATTGATGTTTTCCTTCAGGAAACTACGGACATCAGGTACAAGATCGAGACTGACTCGGATATGGTTTTTGTAGTACACTTCTCCGAATTTTTCAAGAATATATGTTTTTCCGACCTGCCTTGCACCTTGGAGGATAAGTGGTTTATGGCCTGGTCTGTTTTTCCAGGCAACAAGTTGTTCTGTGATTTTCCTTTTCATCGCAAATTGTACTTAGCGAAGCCAAATGTAATCAAAAACTATGAATAAATCAAAATTTGATTAACTTTTTCATAGTTTTTGATTATTTATGAGCAGATTAACTACCAAGATCAACGCTTCGCTGACCGGTACTGCGCACCACATACCGGCAGATGGCCACAGCATCGGAAGCAGCAGAAATGCCGGGACAAGGAAGATAAAACCGCGCAGCAGCATATTGGTGCGCAAGAAGGGCTGTTTTGCGCACGGATTTCATAGCCGGCCGGTCAAAGTTTCCGGATTCTTCCCAGTTGCACCGCCAGAGCTAACGAGGTGCCGGGATTTTTACACTCTATAGGCAACCCGTACGGAAAACCCCGGGCAAATCCGTACCGATTGAAGTTGCAGGCTCATCCGTACGGAAATTGGGCTTTTCCCCGTACAGATTCCCGTGTTCAGCAGGACACACTCGATGAAACACTACCTAAGTATCCTTGATATATTATTTATAATCTGCCACTTTTTGAGTATCTTTCCTCTATAAATCAAATATTCTATACGAGCGAGAGGTATGCAGAAGCGGATATGGCATCACAGGTGCGTATGGCAAGCCAGCCACCTTGATGGAAGGCGGATAGAATAATAAACTTTAGATGATACAAAAAGTAGCACTACATAGTCCCTCCAAGGAGTTTTGCCCGGAAGTCATTGATTTTCAGGCTGGCAGGTACGTCCTCTCCGAAGAGTTGGTAGTGCGATTTTACTTTCTTATTAGGTGTTTCTATAAGGATTTCTCCATGTTTGTTCCTGAAGCACATAAGCGATTGGGTTCGGCTGATGATTTCAAACATAGACAAACCGCTATCATCCAATGTCTTACGCATCTTCAGGAAGATTATAGTGTTGATAATGTCACTGAAAATCTTTCCACGGACAGTCTCCACAGTCCACTTGGAGAGAGGGAGAAGTCCGAGATACTCCTTGCTCGTCTTAATTACGCCTTCAATGTCTGTTCTCCCGAAGTATTCCGTGAGCAGTTCCGAGGGCTCAAGTTTCTTGTTGGAGAGCAGCACGAAGTAGCCAAAGCGAACTGCCAGCCAGTCTTTGTCCTTGTCTTTCATCTCGGCATATTCGTCAGGGTGTTCAAGCATATAGTTGCGCTCCCTTTGAAGGGCGTTGTGTTTATCCACATAAACATAGGCAAAGACCTTTTCTCCGAAGAGTTCAACCTCTTTTCTCTTCCCGAAGTACACGTGACCTCCACGGACAAAACGGTATTTCCCCTTGTCAAGGCTGTTCCTGAACTCGTGGTAGAGAGTCTTGAAAGGAAAGCCCCTTCTCGCAGGCATCCTGCCGATGAATGTCTTTTCAGTACCATTGTGGAATGCGTGAATGACCTCTTTGGAGATGTAGCCAGCATCAAGCACCAGAGAGTTTATTGTAATATCAAGACTTGTAGCGACATCGTTTACCACATTCATTATCGTATTGATGTCCAGCACATTGCCCGGTATGATGTCATACCAGACCGGAAGCCCGCTTTCTTCATCCAACACGAGCACCATACGTGTTTGTATGGCGGCTCCCTCAACGCCATGGCTGCAAAGGGCATTGAAAGGATTGTTTTCAATGTCATTGGGAAGAGGAGTGGAGTCAACATAGCAGCATCTTCCAAACTCTGGGTGGTCATTCCTCATCTTCTTTATGAAAGCCTTGAAGAAGGCGAGCCTGTTTCGATCCTTTCCCATCATCGTGAAGAAGGTCGTGTCGCAACGCAGAGATGCAGGTGGAACATCGCTCAATATATAGGATGCAAAGGACTTCTCCATAAAGCAGTCACAGGTAATCCTGCTGCCATTGCGCATGATGCCATGGAGGATATGGCAAAGTACTCGCTGCAAATCAACAGACTCAGGAAAAGCCTCCTTAAGAACCTCCATCAGTCCTGCCTTCATCAAAAAGCGCATCAGAAGGTAGGTGTCTCCGAAAACAGTATGCACTTCTGTTTCCGGAAAGACTTCCAGGGAGGAAGAAAGCCTGGCATCATCCCGTCCAACTTCATCAAAACGGTCAGTTGCGGAGTCGTAGAAGACAAGGCCTCTCTTTGGGGAAAGAAAGATGCCGGATTTGCCATCGTCACTAAGCCACACGACTTTACCGAGGCGTTCCCGAACAATCTGCCTGGAGTGGAACTTCCCTCCATCCTTGATGTATCTGGACTCCTTGATTGCGGCGCTGCCGCTGATAATGTTGCCGTTGCTGTCCCTGACCAACTTCTGAACTCTTATGAATGCCATACTCCGATGCTTTATTTAATAGTGTTAAATAGCACTACAAATATAGCAAATAATCGGGAATCTGCAATCAGTTATTATAAAAAATATACTATAAATCAACAAATTAGCGAAATGCACTTGGCTGCTTGACGGATGTAGTGCTACTTTCGCAGAGAACTAAAGGTTAATAATTTGATTGACGAAGGAATACGTCTCCCGCTGCTTCTTCCCATTCTCATCGGTAGTACCCAAAGTGAGCTTTCCCTTCTTGAGTTTTACAGTATCAAAGACCTGCTCTTCAAGAAAACTCTCCTTGGCATTCGCCATGGACTCAGTCATAGCTTTCTCGAACTCTTCATTAACCTCCGGAACAGGCTCCCCATTGCTGATGCATACAATAGGCTTCGTCGTAACCATCTGAAGAGACTCCGGATCCCAATGGCAAAACAACTGCCCATCCTTATACTCAAAAGTGCCCATAGTCGACATCTCCATCTCCCCATCAGCCTTAACGCCCAGCACATTCATTGCAAATGTAAGTGTCAATATACGTTCGACACTACCCGACTGCTCCGCATCAAACACCAAAGTCTGCGTAATGGTCATTCCCATAGCCTTCCCGGAAGTCGACCAGCGCCCCTTCAGTGTCTCCTGGGCAAAAGACTCAAAGCAGACAAGTACAGCAATCAGAACTATTACAACTTTCTTCATAACCTCTTCTATTAATTTTGAACAGTACGGATAGTGAGCCCATAGCAACGCACTTCATTTTATTGGTTACTGTCGAGTAAGTGGAGGGGAGTTTCACCCCTCCCTTCTCTCGGAACCGTGCTTGAC
>SAMEA3663028__coassemble_289_pt1 | contig 21676 bp, 16 predicted proteins | sample SAMEA3663028__metabat2_high_PE_014 | metagenome-assembled genome bin SAMEA3663028 (sample SAMEA3663028) | pig gut metagenome | biome: pig gut; feature: pig-associated habitat; material: faeces | place: France | collected 2012 | reverse complement strand
GTCCGTCGATCCACACCTCGATTTCAGCCACATAATCGTCATCCTGCTCGGCGAGAGCAAAGACTTCCGAACCGACGTGCTTTTTGGCAACGCGGTTGGCGTAGTCCCTGGAGATGCCGCGAAGGCATACCAGATTACCCCAGATGCAGAAACCGTTTCCGCTGAAATCGAACTCGTACTCCTTCTCCATCCAGGCATCCTTCTGGTCGCGGAAGACAGGATAGGTGTTGACAAAGTTCTGCTCAAGAGGAAGTACGTGAATCGGGTACTGAGGTATGCTGACCTTGTCCCCGTCCACGGTGCCTGCAGCCCTGGCAATGAGCTGGAGGGCCTGATTGAAAGAATAATCCGAACCCTTTGCAAGCGAAACGTCAGTTCCCTCGAAATTGCAGTCCCACACCGGCTCCAGAGGCTTGCTCCAGAACTCCGGAATGCCGCTCTTGCCATACATCACGCCGAGCACTCCGCCCACAGTAGCCGGGTTGCAGTCGGAATCCTGTCCGCAACGGGTAGCTATTTCCATTGACTTTCCGAAGTCCCCTCCACCGTAGAGCAGGCCGATTGCCACATAGGCGGAATTGATTTTCGCGTCGATATTGAAACTGAGGAACACTCCCTTAGGACAGCCTGTGTCGGCGCCCCATTTCTTGAGAATCTCGAACCAGCACTGCTTCCAGTCGTCAGGATACTGACTGTGGAATTTGCGCACATCGTCAATGCACTGATAGAAGGTGCTCTCCTTAGGAATACCGGCAAGGGCAATATCCACAATCTCTGCAGGGTCGTCACAGATGAAGGCTGCGGAGTAGAGTCCGGAAACGAAAGCTCCTCCGTAGAAGCCGTCTCCGCTGTTCATAATATGTCCAACCTTGTCTGCAATCTCAAGGGCCTGAGGCACCATACCCGGAGACATAAGACCTACGAAGTCCGCTTCAATCTGGAAATCCAGGTCATCTGCGTGAGGGTTGTTGAGCCAATGTCCTGAAGCAGGAGGCATTATGCCCTGACGGATATTGTAGCGGCCGGCCTGGTTTGCGTGCGCAAGATGATAATCCGCTGTGGCAAAAGGGATTGCAAGCTGCTCTGCGGTGGCATCAAGACCTAGTGTCTCGAAAGCCTGGGCGAAAGTGAGGTCGTTGTAAACATCATCAAAAAGGCCGGGTTTGACCTTCCACCAATACTCCACATAATCCTCTCCCCAACCGATGGGCTGGGAATCGGGGATAAGGGTACCCTGATGCTTGAACTCGGTAGGAGCACCGAAAACCACGCCAATGGTCTGTCCTGCCCATCCGCCCTGAATCTTGTCCATAAGGACTTCCCTGGACATGGTAACGCATTCCACAGGAGTTGCCTTGTAAACTTCCAGTTCGGAAATGGAGATGAAGGAAGAAACATTTTTGGTGTATTTGTGCCAATGCACGAGAAGCGCGTCATCGCCTATGATGCGTACACCCTTGGTCTTGACAGGGGCGAAGCGGAAGAGGAATTCCCCGTTGTGCGGCTGGATAAATACGGCATCGCTTTCAGGAAGGGCAGGACTGACGGTACTGTGGACATCTTTCCACTGTCCGCAGCAGTCGAGCACCTGAATCCTCATATTGGAGTACCATCCTCCGAACTCCTCGAGGCATCCGTAATGGAAGGCTACCATATCTATGGTCTGAGGCTCATCCCAGGTGTATCCGAAGTAGTCCTGCTTAGGTCCGAGGGACTTCTCAGTTAGTGAGTAGAAGGCTGAGCCGGGGCCATCGAGAATTCCGTCATTGATGACCGACACATCCTTGGCATAGAAAGCGTGGGACACGGTTGTCCAGCAGCTGTCGAGCACCTCGAAATTGGTTTCCTTTGCTAGGGACACTATGGATGATGCCTTCGGTGCAATATTTTCTCCCCTTACTACAAGGTGGAAGTCCTTGGAAATGGTCTTACGGCCGTCGCTCAGGCTAAGGGTGATGTCGTAGTCTCCCGGCTCTGTGGCGATTCCAGTGAGACGTCCGCCCTTGAATTTGAGGCCCTTCGGGAGCTGTCCTCCGGTCATTTTCCAGCTGTAGTCGCGGTTGGTCACGCAGGCAAAATCATAATCCACCTTCTCCCCTGCCACGATGCGCGGATTAGGTCCTACGCAGAACTCGAGCGGAGCGGCAAACTTTGCTGCTGTATTGACTCTGAACCAGCGCTGGCCGTCGCGCAGGAACTCCTGTCCGCCGTTCTCGACTATGACCTTGGCTGCCAGTTCGGTGGTCCTGTTGATAAGGTCCTCAATGGAAGCGTCAGGCATATCGTAGCGGGTCACATTGATGTAACGGTCATTGAAAGGCTTGGTCCAATGAGGGAACTGCTCAGGCATCGACCATGTGGACGGGACACTTGAGCCTCCGTTGATAACTCCCAGAAGGCCGCAGATGGTTGCTGTCTGGTTGTCCGCATCGAAACCGAGGGCGCAGCCTATAAGCAGGGTCTTCTCTATATCTCCCTGACCGTAGAGCAGGGCGAGAATGCCCATCGCTCCGTTAAGGTCAGCGTTCCAGATGGTCTTGGTCTGCTCCGGCTCATCGGTCCAGTATTCCTGCTTGATAACCTCTCGGGCTTTCTTCCAGTCCTCGGGATAAGTATGGTAGAGTTCAAGGCACTGGTCAATGGTGTGGCGGAAGCGGTCGCCCTTCGGGAGATATTCCTTGGAATGCTTTACGAGAGTCTCGATGTCGCTTTCGAAGAAGGCTTCGGAGTACATTGCTCCATAGACCACGGTAGGCGATGTTGCCCAGTCGTCGGAGGTTATGCGGGCTGCCCATTCGGAGATGCCCGCAGCGTAGGCCGGCATACCCGGTGCGGTATAGGCCCAAATCTCATTGATGAGCTGGGGGTCAATCTGGAACCAGTGCGGGTTGTAGCGCTTGTCCCCGGTGAATGGAGGCGTGAGTCCGTAATGCATATTGCCGAGGGTGGCACGGTTGGCGAGCCACACGCGGTCGCGGATATGGTACATCCAGCCCTCCCGGATCTGGGCATAGGTAGGATGGACTCCGTACTTCTCCATCATAAGGAGGTAGAGATACTCCACATCCGTGTCGTCGTCGGAGAAGGCTCCGTCCACTGCTGTCATCTTCCTGACTGCCTTGTTGAACACGAAAGGAGGTTCACCCGGCTCCTCAATGAATTTGTTTTCATACTCGAGTCCGTAGATGTTTCCGACCATCTGCCCGAGCCACGCCCCGGCAATCTTGTCGCGGAGCTGAATATAGCTTATCTCGGCTGTCTGCGGCTTGCCTGTACAGGAAAGTGCCAGAAGCGCTGCCGCGGCCGTGTAAAGTATTCTTTTCATTATCAATATCCTGTGTTTTGAGTCAAATTACCGGTTCCAATCCTTTCCTTAGGTATAGGTAGAATCACATGTTCATCTGATGTTCTAGGCTTGCACCACCAAGCGTCCTGGTATTTCCCGAAACGGATAAGATCCTGACGCTGCCATCCCTCAAGACACAACTCGTGAGAACGCTCGATAAATAAAGAGTCCAGGTTCAAATCGTCGGAGGCTATCGGTGAAAGTCCAGCCCGTTTTCGGATAGCAATAAACTCCGGCAAAGCAGCGGCTTCTGCAACCCTTCCCTGACGGACTAGCGCCTCTACATACATCAGCACGACATCGGCATACCTGAAGATAAAGAAATCATTATCCATACTTGTCTGGTCACTCGTGAGAAGGCCATCTGTCTGATACTCCCATTTACCGATTCTGGCGCCATTGAGCTCCGGACGTCCGAGGCTGTAATTTTCCGCCGGATAATCGGGATCTATGATGTATCCATCTATCGGAGCGCCTGAAGCATCAGCCTGCTGCCCGAATATCCAGGTCTTGTCTTTTCTTACATCCCCTTCAGAATAAGTTTTGAAATAATCAGGCTGACAAATGAACCCGTCCCATCCGGCTGCTGGAATATTGTATTTTTTACAGAGCGTAACTGGAAGAGTCATTATGAAAATCACAAAATCATTGTGATCCGATTCTGTATAAACAGTACTGTACGGGATTGCAAAAATCTGTTCCGTAGAGCCTTCATTCTTTACCTTAAAGTTATCCTCGTATGCGGAAGCCAGAGTGTACAGCTTACTATCCATCACTGCCTTGCAGGCGGCTTCAGCATCTGCCCATCTGCTCGTCCCGCACCATACTTCCCAATTGAGGTAGAGCTTTGCCAAAAGAGTATTGGCCATTCCTTTGGTTACTCTTCCATAACTCTTCAAATCATTGGAATCCATCAGATATGGAAGACTCTCTATAATTTCCTCTTCTATGAAAGGGACCAGGAAATCGCGTCCTTTTTGTGGCGGGGTGGACTTGTCTCCTTTGTCAATGGAAAACGGAACATTCGCCCAATTATCAACGGCAAGAAAATAAAAGAATGCCCTCAATACCCGCATTTCGGAAATTATCATTTCTTTCCCATCAAACTCGACGCTTGAATTCATCACCTCATAAAGAACATCATTACAAGCAGCGATGCCGTCAAAGCAATAGTCCCATCCCATCCGATTCAACTTGTTGGAAGCCGGGACATTATGAGTCTGAAGCTCGTAATACCTTGGATCAACCCAGTCATTCACGCTGTTTTTCGGCGCTGCAATCTCGTTCCCCAACTGAAGGTTCAGAGTCCATATACTCTGTTCCGAGCCCCAGGCCTGAAGTTTAGTGTAGGCACGAGCCGAATACACTATCAGTTGTTCTTTGGACGAGAAGAAATTATCCTTCGGTATGGAAGAATATATTTCCTCATCCAAATTGGTACAGGCTGTTGTTGCAAGAGCAATCAAAGCGATAATTCCTATATATTTCTTCATACCTTAGAATCTGAGTTTAGCGCCAAACGTAAATGTTCTTGTTCTCGGATAATAGCTCTGCCCCTCTATACCCGGAGTAAGGCCACCAAGATTTACTTCGGGATCGACTCCGGAATATGCGGTAAGGCACAGCAGGTCTTGTCCTGTAAGAGATAGAGTTATTCCCTTAACCAATCCGGACCTGACAGGGATATCATATGTGAAAGTCAGATTATCCACTTTAAGATATGTTGCATCTTCAAGATACTTGGAAGAATATGTCACCTGTCCGGTAAAATATGGCTGGTCCAACCAAGATGCCATAATATTTTTTAATCCTATGGCATTGATATTCTCAAATTCCGCACGCATAGTATTAAACACTTTGCCTCCGATTCCGGAACGGAGAGAAAGACTGATTCCGAAATTGCCCACTTTCAAATTATTGTTCCATCCCAAAGTAGCAACAGGATAAGCCGTGCCGAGATTTTCCCAATCGCCCTCAGCTACAGAGCCTGCAATTGAGTTTTCGAGTTTGTCCTTTCCCGTATCCGGATCCACATATTTGAACTTTGGACCATAAAAAGAGCCAAGACTCTCTCCCTCAACCAGCCTCTGACAGTACTCCCCTATCGGAGTATTGAGCCAACCGATACGATATGAGGTATCAGAGTATGTCTCATCCGTAAAACTGATGAGCTTGTTCTTATTGTGAGCGGCAGTAAATGAGGTGCTCCAAGTGACAACACCGTTTTTGATTGGAGTGGCATAGAGAGTGAATTCTATTCCGGTGTTGCTTATTGACCCTACATTTGTAAACATAGTGCGATAGTCATATGGAGGGACAGGCACATTATACTCATAAAGAAGGTCTGTTGTCAACCTGTAGTAGTAATCGATACAGCCTCCTATTCTGCCGTCAAGGAATCCGTAATCGAGACCTATGTTGAACTCTTTCTTTTTTTCCCAGGCCAAATCAGGATTGGCATTGCTGACAGGCGAGTAAGAATTTATCCAAGCCCCGTTGTAATAGAAATAGCCCTTTGGCTCCATAAGAAGCAGGGATTTGTAATTTGCAAAATCCTGATTTCCTGTAACACCGTATCCGGCGCGAAGCTTAAGGTCATACACCCAGGTCAAGTTCTCCATCCAGTCTTCCTTGTTGATACGCCAGCCAAGGCTGACAGCCGGGAACCATCCCCATTTGTTATTGGCTCCAAAACGGCTGGACCCGTCACGTCGCAGTGATGCAGACAAGAGGTATTTCTCATCATAGTTGTACATCACACGTCCGAAGAATGCGATGTATTTGTTTGCTTCCCTATATGAAGACATTCCGGCAAGTCCCAATGCCAGAGCCGAGCCCTTTCCAATGTTATCAGTTTGGAATACGTCACTGTCATATCCGAAATTCTCCATTGAACTGCTCCGGCTTTCGCCGCGCTGCCAAGAATATCCAAGAACTGCCTGAACACTATGTTTCCCGAACAGATTGGAATATTGGAGAGTGCTCTCATACTGAAGGTCAACATACGAAGAATTGGAAATCTCCGCTTTCCCCTCCTTTCCGATGAGACTTGGATAGAAATGGGTACGATATGAACGGTTTTCGAAAACTTCTGTATTGTAGCTGACAAAATTGTCCCACTTGAGACCTTTAATCGGAAGAATATTCATGGTTGCTCTGACATTGGCTCCAAGATTATTGGTAAAACCGGTGTCAGTTCTCTCCATAACCATTGCCACAGGATTGTAGTAATCCATACCTACAATGCGGTAATATCCACCGGACACATCATTCGTTTCGTCATAAACCGGTTCGGTAGGATTATGGAAAAATGCCTGACGGAATGCATCATAGTTTGCATAATCGGCTATTCTCTTTACATAACTGAAGTTGTAGTCAAGATTCAGCCATCCTTCAATTGCTTTTTGTGAAATATTGGTCTTGAAAAGATATTTCTGCGACTGATTATTCAGCTGCACACCCTGATTCTGTTCAACATTGATAACCGTTCTGTGGGAAAAGTTCTCACTTCCGCCGGAGACCGCGAAACTATGCTTATGGCTGATTGGAGTTCGGGTAATCTCATCAAACCAATCGGTATCACTACCATACAATGAACTTGAATTGGCGGGAGAATAATTCTCTATGGAATACTTGAACTGCTCAGCAGTCATAGGGATAGCCCTTGAGCGTACGGTCTGGACTGAGACCTGGCCGTCATACTCAACAGATGCCGTTCCTGACTTGGCCCTTTTGGTAGTTATAATAAGAACACCATTTGTTCCCCGTGTACCATAGATTGCAGCTGCTGAGCCGTCCTTGAGAACATCTATGCTCTCAACTTCCTGGAAATTGATATTCCTGATATCCGCACCGGCAACACCGTCAATGATAACGAGAGGGCCCTGGCCTGCTTTCAGAGTATTGGTTCCACGAAGAAGAATCTCGAAAGAACCATTGGGATCCCCTCCATCCGGATTAACCACCGAAAGGCCTGCTACCTTACCCTGAAGCATTCCGGCTGCGGAGGTATAAGTTCCGAGATCCAAATCTTCGGCTCTTATATTGGCAACTGAACCGGTAATCTCCTTCTTTGTCGTATGACCATAGCCGATGACGACCGTTTCGTCGAGCATAGTAGCCTTGGATACATTCAGAACAATTTCATAGTATGCAAGGGCCCCAACAGTGACTGAGGCGTCATCATACCCGAGACAAGATACAACAAGCACATCTCCCTCTGATGATTGCAAAGAAAAAGTACCGTCGATATCAGCAATAGCATACGCATTGTTTGCTTTATCCAGAATTGTTGCGCCAGCAAGTATCTCCCCGTCAGAACCCTTGACCGAACCGGAAACGGTACGGGTCTGGGCTGAGGCGGTGAGCCCTGCACAGAGGCTGAGGGCCAGAAGCGCTATTGTCGAACTTAATCTTTTCATTTTCCGTTAATTACCGGATACCACAATGAGGCCGAGACCGATGATGAAGAAGAGGAACATCGCACCGAGAAGGCCATAGACCTTCCTGCTTGATCCCTTGAACTCCTTCCAGATAAAGATACCCCAGATGGCGGCGACCATAGGCGCGCCCTGTCCGAGAGCGTAGGAAACGGATGCGCCGGCCTTGCCTGCGGCAATGTAGCTGAGGGCGGTACCGAGGCACCATATCATACCTCCGAGCATACCCACGATATGGGTCTTCGCATCACCCTTGAAGTAAGCCTTCATCGATACGGGCTCTCCCACGAAAGGCTTCTTCATCACCAGAGGTCCGAAGATGAAATGGCTGACGAGCACTGCAAGAGAGAAAACAACGATGGCGGTATAAGGTCCAACCTTGCCAGCCTCCATATTGGCGAAATCCTTGAGGTCCATAGCCCTCATCACGAAAGATGAGAAGAAGGACATCACAATGCCTGCCACGAGGGCAAGGATAACGCCCTTGCGCTGGTCCTGCTTGCTGATTTGGTTGGCGCCGCCCTTCTTGCCGGAAGCTACTCCGTTGAGAATGACTGCGATAACCACAAGCGCAACTCCGAGTGCGAGAAGAGGCACATTGCTCTTGAGGGCTCCCTGAGCCATCTCCACGCGAAGGTTGTTGAACACTCCGAGCACCAGGGCGAGGCCGCATCCCAAAGGGAAGGCCACGGACATACCGGCGATGGAGGTGGAAGCGCTGAGAAGGATGTTGGAAGCATTGAATATGAAGCCTCCGAGCACTATCCATCCTATATTGGCAAGGTCGGCCTGTGCGATATCCTCAAAGAAGCCGCGTCCCTCCGGACCGAAAGAGCCGAGGGTGAGCGCGAGAAGCAGGGAGAATATCACCATTCCGATTACATAGTCCCAATAGAAGAGTTCGTATCTCCAACTCTTGGCTGCGGCCTTCTGGGTATTTCCCCAGGAGCCCCAGCAGAGCATAATGACGAAGCAGAGAATTACTGCGAGCGGATAACTGTTAACGATTACCATAACGTATTAGTGTTTGATTATTTGATATCTGACCTGTAAGGGATGCTGTCCTGGGCACCCATCTTCTGAACCGTGAGAGCCGATGCCTTGGTTGCGAACTGTGCTGCCTGCACGAGGCTGCAGCCTTCGCTGAGAGCAACGCAGAGGGCGCCGCAGAAGGTATCTCCGGCAGCGGTGGTATCTACCGCCTCAACCTTGAGAGAAGGAACGAAAGTGCGTGTACCTTCGGATACGACCATAGAGCCCTTGCTTCCGAGAGTAACGACCACATCCTTTACGCCCATTTCCAGCAGTTTGTCCACGGCCGCATCAAGATTGTCCTCGATTCCTGTGAGCAGGGCGGATTCGGTCTGGTTCGGAGTAATAAGGGACACATAGCTGAAGAGCTCCCTTGGCAGAGGGCAGGCCGGAGCCGGGTTGAGGATGACATATACCCCCGCCTCGTGGGCAATCCTGGCTGCGCGAAGCACGCTTTCCACCGGAATTTCGAGCTGCAGGATGAGATAGCCCGCGCTGCGGATGACATCAGCTACGCTGTCAATATCTTCAGGAGTAAGGTCTCCGTTGGCGCCAGGAGCAACCGCGATGCAGTTCTCCGCCTTTGCATCCACCAGAATCAGGGCTGTACCCGAAGCCTTGTCGGAACGCAGGATGCGGGAGGTGTCGATTCCTTCCTTGCGATAACCTTCAATGGCATTGTCTCCGAAGATGTCGTGTCCTACTTTGCAGATAAAGCTCACGTCAGCCCCGAGCCGGCGTGCCGCTACGGCCTGATTGGCGCCCTTGCCTCCGGGACCCATTACAAAGATTCCTCCAAGTATGGTCTCACCCGGCTTCGGCAGGCGTTCCGCTTTTATAGTCATATCGGTGTTGCTGCTACCGATTACTACAACTTTAGTACTTCCCATTGTATATTGAATAATTTAGTTTTAGTGCGATAACGATTGCGCTATCTTTTTTCTTCGCTAAAGTAGCGATAAAACCACATAAACAGATTTAAGTATCGGACTTATTTTTCTAAAAAAATTGTTTATGTCTGCGCAATAAATTAATTTTGTTGCGCAAATACCACAAGATAGCACTCCTATGAAAGAGACCTTATCCACTATGGCAGAAAGGCTTGGCTATTCTGCGACAACGATTTCAAGAGTTTTGAGCGGCAAGGCGGAAAAATACCGCATAAGCCCCGACACAGTAGATGCCGTACTGCGTGAAGCCCGCCGCTGCAACTACTCTCCCAGCGTAGCTGCGCAAAGTTTGCGCACCCGCCGGTCCAACACAATAGGACTGCTGCTGCCTTCCGTAGCAAACCCGTATTTTGCCGATATGGCGAGCGTTATCATTACGGAGCTGAACAGCGCGGGATATACCACCATAGTGGTGGACACTATGGAAAGCGAGCAGAGGCTATCCGAGAGCGCAAGGTCTCTTATTTCCCGACAGGTGGACGGAATCCTCGCAGTCCCTTGCGGGGAGAAAGGAATGGATCTGGAGATGCTCAGCGCCCAGATTCCGGTTGTGCTGATAGACAGGTATTATGAAGATACTTCCCTACCCTATGTTACCACCAACAACTACCAGGGAGGGCTCGATGCCACAAGGCACCTGCTCTCACGCGGCCACACCCGGATCAGCTGCATCCAGGGGGTGCAGAGCTCTATGCCCAACAAGGAAAGGGTGCGCGGCTATGTGAAAGCTATGGAAGATGAGGGACTTGCGCAGGATATAGATATCATAGGCAATGAGTTTTCCGTGCAGAACGGCTACCTTGAGACCAAGCTTCTGATGAGCCGTGCCCAGAGGCCCACGGCAATATTTGCCCTGAGCAACACCATTATGCTGGGGGCGCTGAAGGCCATTCGCGAAGCTGGGTTGCGCATCCCTGAGGACGTTGCGCTCATCTCCTTCGATAACAATCTGTATATGGACTATATGACGCCGTCCATCACGCGCATCAGCCAGCCTGTGGAGGATATGGCGAAGCTCGCGGTGAAAATCCTGCTGGACAAAATAAAGGGAGCCTCAAACTGCGGCTCCCAATTGAGACTGTCCCCGATTATGGTCGCCGGGGAATCAGCTTAAGCTACTTTGTGAGATATTCCCTGATGGCGGCAGCCGCCTTGCGTCCCGCACCCATCGCGAGGATGACGGTGGCGGCGCCTGTTACCGCATCGCCTCCGGCAAATACTCCCTCGCGGGTGGTGGCGCCGGTCTCGTCTGCTACGATACCTCCCCTGCGGGTGGTCTGCAGCCCTTCGGTAGTATTGGCAATCAGCGGGTTAGGTGAGGTGCCGAGGGCCATTATGACGGTCTCGGTCTCTATTTCGAACTCGGAACCCGGGATTACGACCGGGGAGCGGCGTCCGGACTCGTCCGGCTCTCCGAGCTCCATGCGCACGCAGCGCAGGGCCTTGACCCAGCCGTTTTCGTCCCCTATTACCTCAACAGGGTTGGTGAGCATATCGAAGATAATGCCTTCGGCCTTGGCGTGGTGCACTTCTTCGCGGCGCGCCGGCAGTTCGTTCTCGGTGCGGCGGTAAACGATGTGCACTTCAGCGCCGAGACGCAGAGCCGTGCGCGCCGCGTCCATTGCCACATTGCCTCCGCCCACTACGCAAACCTTGCGGCCGGCGTGGATAGGGGTGAGATAGTCATCCCTGTAGGCCTTCATCAGGTTGTTGCGGGTAAGGAACTCGTTGGCGGAAAATACTCCGTTGCAGTTCTCCCCCGGGATGCCCATAAACTTCGGAAGACCGGCACCGGACCCTACGAATACGGCCTCGAAGCCTTCCTTGTCGAAGAGCTCGTCGATGGTGAGGGTGCGGCCTATTATGACATCGGTTTCTATTTTCACGCCCAGGCTGCGCACTTCCTCTATTTCATGCGCAAGCACCGTATCCTTCGGAAGACGGAACTCCGGAATGCCGTAAACCAGCACGCCGCCCACTTTGTGCAGGGCCTCGAATATGGTCACATCGTAGCCCCATTTCGCGAGGTCGCTCGCGCAGGCAAGACCGGCAGGGCCTGAGCCCACTATAGCCACCTTCCGTCCGTTTCCTATCTGCTCAAGCTGGGCCTTCGGAGCCACTCCGTTCTCACGGCACCAGTCGGCTGCGAAACGCTCGAGGTTGCCTATGGCCACACTCTCGCCCTTGAAACCGAGTATGCAGCTGCCCTCGCACTGGGTCTCCTGCGGACATACGCGGCCGCAGACTGCAGGAAGTGAGGAATCGGCAGCAATGATTGTAGCGGCGCCGAGTATGTCGCCTTCTTTGATTTTTTCTATGAATTCGGGAATGCTGATGTTAACCGGGCAGGCGGCCACGCAGCGCGGATTCTTGCAGTGAAGGCATCTTGCGGCCTCCTGCTGTGCCTCTTCCAGATTGAAGCCGAGGCTTACCTCATCGAAATTGCAGGCCCTTACCTTCGGATCCTGCTCCCTGACTTTTGTACGCGGTGCCCTTGTCATAGCATTTCCTCCTTTGCTTTGGTTTCTTCGGTTTTGTACTGTCCCTGGCGGCGCATAGCCTCGTCGAAATCCACGAGATAGCCGTCGAACTCAGGACCGTCCACGCAGGCGAACATAGTCTTTCCGCCAACGCTCACGCGGCAGGCTCCGCACATTCCGGTGCCGTCCACCATCAGGGTGTTGAGGGAGACGGTGACTGGGATGCCCAGCTTGCGGCACGCGAGGGTGCTGAATTTCATCATTATCATAGGGCCGATGGCAACTGCCTGGTCGAAATGACGGCCTTCGGAGACAAGCTTTTCGAGCATAGCGGTTCCCACGCCTTTGAAGCCTTTAGAGCCATCATCCGTGCAGATATGAAGCTCGCTGCAGACGGAAGCCATTTCCCGGGTATAGATAAGAAGGCTTTCGTTGCGTGCGCCAATGATCACCTCAACGTGTGCTCCGTGCTCGTGGAGCCATTTGGCCTGAGGATAGACCGGGGCAGTACCTACACCTCCGGCAATGAACACATAGCTTTTCTTTGCAAGCTCTTCGTCCGGTAGCCCGACGAATTCGGATGCCTTGCCAAGAGGGCCGACCACATCGGCAAATGCATCACCATCTTCCCTTGCGACAATACGGGCGCTGGAGGCGCCGATTTTCTGCGTGACAATTGTGACTGTGCCGTTGGTGCGGTCATAATCGCTGATTGTGAGTGGAATTCTTTCTCCCTTTTCGTCCGTCCTGACTATCAGGAACTGACCGGGCAAAGCCGCTGCGGCAAGCCTCGGAGCCCGCACCACCATCCTGCAGATGGTTGGTGTAAGCATCTCTTTTTTAAGGATTGTGTACATATCGGGGCCAAATATACTTCATTTTTGAATAATTTCGTGTATATTTGCACTCCATATGTGATGGTTCCGTAGCTCAGCTGGATAGAGCAACAGCCTTCTAAGCTGTGGGTCACGCGTTCGAATCGCGTCGGAATCACTTCTTCAAAACCTGGAATGAATAATCTTTCATATTTGTTTGCAGCCCTGCTGATGCTGATCCCCTCAGCCTGCGGGCCCGCTTTTTGTCTGGGGCGGTGGCGTCCGAAAGCTAGCTTTCGAGCGACCACCGCCCCGGACAAAAACAGCGCGCCAGCGCTGCCGTTTGTGCCGCTTACCCACCCCACGCTTTGCTCCGCGACCCGCGGAGGTAAGTGACGAGCACCGCCAGGTGCTAATCACGCCGACCCGCGGAGGTAAGGTCTTAGTTCCTTCACCACCTTTTGCGGCGTGGCCATACACTTAGGATAGCCTGAACTGAGTTTTGACACCACCACGCAGACCACAGAGTATTGCGGTGCGTATGACGGGAAGTATCCGGCGAAGGTAGAGACATATTTGTGGAGTTTCCCTTTCGCAGTATATGATTTGCTGTCTTCCAGCCAGAGATGGGCAGTCCCGTTCTTCCCTACCAACAGACCTTCACGACTATCCTCAAGAGTTCCCGTTTGTGCTGCGGTATTATAGAAATCCAGCAACTGCATTGGAGTCACCTTTGAACCATAGGCGGGAGCAAAAGGCTCTGCCACACGTCCTGCCTCATATTCAAGTGAAGATACTGCTCCGGGAACTTCAACGAAATTTCCATTCTCCGCGCGCACCAAATCCACACATGCCCGGATAGCTCCGGTTTTCACATCCTTCAGCACAAGACAAGCAGCCTCAACATCCTCACCAAGATGCGAACGGAGCAACTCCTCCATCTTTGTCTTTTCCGACCCCACAACCCTGCCTTTCCTGTCCAGAAGGACACTCTCGCCATCAAGATCACCGATTTTTGCAAGGAATAGTTCCGGGCTGATTTGTCTGATGCTCAGATAGCGCGCAGGAGTTATAATCTTTCCGGTAATGGCATCCATAAGCCCCACCCGCTTATCCATAAAATAAACCATAATCTCCTTTTCTTCCTCTATGGTAAATCCATCCCCTTCAAAATCATCGATGCAGTAGTAGGTGGATGTGCAGCCATCGATTACGAAAGGCTCAATAACCGTTCCGTCATAAGCGATAAGCTGCTTGATATGATTCTTAGTTGCATATACCGAATTGTGCCCTGAGAATTTCATCGTATCATAGGCCTGAGGGAATACCTTGCGGAGATAGGGGTCCAGAAGCCAGCATCCCGTGCTGTCTCTCACAATCCTGTATCCGCATTCCGAACCCTCTATCTCGATGTAATTCCATTCAAGGGCCAAGCTGCCGTCTTTCCGGTACAGGGCACAGCGGTCGTGCATCTCTTCATGGTGCATTACACTGCAATATCCGTCTTTGAAGATATAGTCCTCCCCCTTCTGATATGGGATGATGTAGTCGATGACCAGCTGATTGTCCTTGTCGATGAAGCCGACTTTGTCGTCTTCGCCAAGCACGGCGGCTACTCCTTCGGAGAAGTTCCAGGCTTTGCGGTACTGGGCAGGGATTACGATATTTCCGGTTTTGACATTGACAAAACCGCGCCAGCCTTCCAAATCGCAGAAGACGGTCAGGCTGTCGCCCGCACAAGGCTCTCCGGACACCCAGCGCAGCTTTTCCGTGGTGTATCTCCCGTTTGCCTTGTCCCAGAGGCGCACGGTGTTGTTGCGGTAAACGCGCATTACCACATCGGGAGACAGGGTACGGTCAAACCATTCTGCTCTTCCGTAGTGTCTTTGACAGAAAGCTATTGCATAAAGGACGCAGAGCAATGCGAATCCTGCGCCAAACAGCCCCACGCCCACCTTCCAGGTGGCATTGAGGATGGATTTCAGGTTAATCTTCATGGTTGATATCTTCTTTTTTCCTTATAGAGCGGGAAAGCGGGCGGAATCTATCACGGGAGTTTCAGTATTCTCAAGCTGAGTTTCCGGGAGCGCGACTGTTTCAGGTGTTTTCGCCAAAAACGCAACAATACCCCTATCATTTTGCGCTTTCGGGCTGCCGATTTCGAATCAATAGTCCTTGAATTTCTTTAAACTGAAAGTGTTCAACAAGCTAAACGGGTATCGTCCGGAATACATACGAGCATTTTTTCAGTAATATTACACGAAATATGAGCCAGATTTCACTATATTTGTAAGAACAAGATTGATTGAGTATGCCTACAATCTCTGAATTTTTCGGAATCTTCATATTCATCAGATTCCTTGACCATAACCCTCCTCACTTTCACGCGAAGTATGGAGACCAGGAAGTTACGATAGACATCGTCAACGGAACCATTCGTGGGGAGATGTCTGAAAGGGCATTGCGTCTTATCCTCGAATGGCTTGACCTTCATCGCGCAGAATTATTGGAAGCATGGCATAAGGCAGCAAATGGCGAACAGCCAAGTAAGATTGAACCTCTTAAATAAGTATAGAACTATGTTAAGGATTACACAAGCTGACTACATAAAAGACTACCAGATAAAGGTTGTCTTCAATGACGGGGCCTGCCGTATCTTTGACTTCAGCCCCATCATCGCTAAGTATCCGGTATTCAAGGAACTTAGTGATATTTCCAAGTTCCGGAATTATGTTCTCTCTGACACACTGGAATGGGAAAACGGCAAAATTGATATCGCTCCGGAGTATTTGTACGAGCACGGAGTGGCTGTCACCTGCTGACTCAAATAGTAGACTTCAATTTCTGCACTATCACCTCGCAGCCCCTTTCGAGGGTGTCTCTGGTGTCGCGGTAGATGTCATCGCAGAAGAAACCGCTCGGGTCGGCTAGTATGGCCGGGCTGCCGAAGCAGTACATCATAAACAGCTGGATTTTGTCCCACCGGTCTTGCGGGACATAGCTCCTGAGGGTGTAGAGGTGCTGGGGCTCCATCACGAGGATGAGGTCCGCTGAGGCAGGGTCCGCTTCGCGGACATATTGCGTCTCGCCTCCGAAGTCATAGCCTTTCTCGGCGAGTATGGCCCCGAAGGCCTCCGGCCTCCTGGCGTGGCCAAGCTGCAGGGTCCCGGCGGAATCAACGGTCCAGCCTTCGATTCCGGCCTCGGTGAGCTTCTTGCGGAGGATGAACTCCGCCCCGGCACTGCGGTACATATTGCCGCTGCAGATGAATAGAATGCGGTGCATGGTGGGGGAGATGGGGTTTGGAACTAATAATTAATGGGTTGTCGGCTCTCAGAAAAAGTGAACGGGGATCACAGACACCAACTGAAAGATGTATTTCTTCGGATGCTTACCTCGTTAGGTAATGGGCCGGAGTAGGAACCGGATTATTGCGATTTAGGAAAATGAATGATTATTTCGGTGAAGACCACCCAGGCATTTCGGCGATAACCACCCACTTGAGTTAGCGGTACTGCCTGGTGCGGCAAAGATATGTTTATTTTCTCAGACTATCACCTTTTAGCTCGAAGATATGCGAGGTATTCACCATTCTGTCGAGGATGGCATCGGCAATCGTCGCATTTTTTGCAAGTACTTCATACCAGCTGCCGACAGGCAGTTGGCTTGATATGATTGTTGACTTCCGACCGTGGCGATCTTCGATGAGCTCCATAAAGTCCAGAAGTTGCTGACCATCCAGGATTTTCATCCCATAGTCATCAATGATTAGCAGGTCAAGGTCGGCCATCTTCTCAAAGAACTTTGCGATTGTGCCTTCCACGCGTGCCAGTTGTATTTTCTCAAGCAACTTATGCATGTTGATATAGACGACCTTGTATCCGGCAAGGCATGCCTGATAGCCGAGTGCCGTAGCGAGGAAGCTTTTGCCGACGCCGGACGGTCCTGTTATCAGTACAGCTGCGCCCTGGCGGATGTACTCGCACGATGCGAGATGTAGGATTCGATCCTTATCCTTGCCTCTGGATGAGTCGAAGACTACCTCTTCGATTGTCGCATTGTAACGGAACTTGGCATGCTTGATGAGACGAGCAGTCTTTGACGCGCTGCGCCTCTCCTTCTCTGCCTGGATTAACATTTGGATGCCGTCATTAAGGGAGACATCCTGCTTCTTTCTGAGCATCTCTATGGCTTCCCACTGTTCGGCCATTCCGCCGAGGTGGAGGTCCATAAGCTCTTGATAGATTTTGCTTTGCATATAAGTATTGTATTTAGTGGGTTTTATAGTATTCTGCACCTCGTATATTCTCATGGTCATCGCTTGGGAAGAGCACTGGTTCTTCCTGTATTGATTCGAAGCCGGAGCATTTGCTCTGGACGAGGTTCTTGATGTATGCGTATTTACATTGGCCATATTTCAGAGCAATTTCACAGGCCTTGTCGAAGATGTCCGGAGAAGTGGTTTTCTGAAGATGGAAGAGGCCGTCGCATGACTTGTAATAGGTCTCCGGAGGCACGGATGCATTTGATGTAAAGATGTTCACCATTACCTCTGCAAGCTTTTCAGATATGGCGAGAGCTCTGTCAATGTATTTCTCTGGAGACAGGTTCACGTAGTTCTCGTAGTATGAAGGCAGGTGAGAGGCTACCGTTACATATTTCCCGTATGTATCACTGCGAGCATGCAGGGCGACCTTCTTGCCATCGTAATAGATTGCAACTACGGTGCGAGTATACTCGACCTTGACCGTCTTTCCGATGAGGGTGTACGGTACTGAGTAGTAGGACTTGTCCCTGCCAAGGTATACATGGCTGTTAGGCTGAACCTTCAGTTCCGTCCTCATGCGGATCTCGAACGGTTCAGAAGGCAGCGGTCTTAGATTGGGCTTGTCTATTGCAATGAAGCGCTCTTCACGTGTGAACGGTATCTGCTGCATACGCTTCTGTACGAAGGCCTTGAGGAGCCCTGCAATGGCCTCGTTCAATTCTTCCAACGAGAAGAACTGGTGATGACGAAGCGGCGCATATATGCGTCTGTAAGCCCTGCAGACGCTGCCCTCGGCATTGGTCTTGTCCTTCGGCTTGTATGCCCTGGCAGGTAGGACAACACAACCATAGTGATTGGCGAAGTCCTCAAGTATGGTATTGACCTCCGGCTGATATCGGTCTGACTTTACCACTGCAGCCTTGAGATTGTCCGGTACAAGTATCTTGGGAACGCCTCCAAAAGCTCTCAGTGCGGATTGGAGGCCATCAAGGAAGTCCTCCACCTTCTGTGACGGGACTGCTTTGATGTACGGGTAGTCGGAAGCCGGATTCACTGCTATGAAGACCTGGCACTTGTGTTCCTCGCCTGTTTCCATGTCAACATAGGAGAGCGTATCTCCGGCATAGTCTATATGGAGATATTCGCCTCCGGGGCGGTCCTGCTTCATTATAAAAGATGGTTTTTGAGCATCCGTGTATTGGTTGACATGAAAGCAGAACTGGGTATACTCATACCCGTCAGGATTGTCCTTCTTGTACTCTTCCCAAAGGAGATAACGGGTGACATGGGTCTTGTCCTTGTCTGCTAATTCCTTTGCGATGTATGGTAGCCTGTCCTGAAGGTCATCGAACCGCTTGTCAGAGTACGCTGGATTGCCCCCAGTAAGGCGTTTCTCTAGCACCGGGTCCTCAAGTTTCAGTAGTTCATCAAGGCTCAGTGGATCCGCTTCCGCGAGCCCGACATACTTGTTTACAGTGCCCTTGTATAGCCCCAACTCTCGGCCTATCGCCCTTTTTGACATCCCGTCCTTGTATAGACGGATTACCTGTTTGATTTTGCTCATTTCTTTACATTTACCTGCCATGGCATACCTCATTTATCGTTATGAGGTGCAAAGATACCGAACAAAGTGGGTGGTGATGCTCCGAAAGGGGCTGGCAATCAGTCCTTTGAGCTCCTGAAGGTGGGTGGCAATGCTCCGGAATAGGGAGGCGCGGACTCGTCATCGGGTCAGCCTGGGTGGTAATGCTCCGAAATAATGACGGCCAGCCGCCGGCCTTCAGGCCTTTTTTACCTTATTTTGGGTGGTAATGCTCCGAAATACGAAGCGGGTTTTCTAGCGAAATGCTGGGTGCCTATGCTCCGAAATACTCAAATGAACTCTGCCCACTCTTTGCTGTATCCGTCAAAGCGTAATACTTTTAACTCGTCGGTTGCCATTACTTTCTCATCAAACTCGTAGGTATTCATTACAGGAGTACCGCCTTCAGTAATGGCTTTGAACTCGCCCATACGCTGTGCCTGCTTACGGTCTGCGCTCAAATAGAAACCGCGCCCGAAATCTTTATTAGGGCGTGATTTGCTTAGTTCAATGGTCTCAATGTTGATTGTGGAGCCGTGATAGAGTTTCATACGAGAGTTCCTCCTCGTCGTTGGCAGAATAATGTTAAACTTTGCACCATATCATCAAAAGACTGAGTGTGCATCACATCATAGTATTCGTGCGCCAATGCTATTGCACCATACTGACGCAAATAGCGGTAGGCCTCTGCTTCTGACATATCGTATCGGCGAGCAAATGACCTTGTCAGCACTACAAGATATTCTACTATGTCGCGAGTATTAACCATAAAAAATTGAATCAATCAACGGGTTAGAGCAAATGTACGATATTTTCTCTGATTTACTGCCTGAATTCATCAAAAACTCAATGTTTCGCCCAATGCTTAACGATATAGGGCTTCGCGCACGGAGTGGCTGTCACCTGCTGACTCAAAACCAGACTGGCGTGTCCAAGCTGCAGGGTCCCGGTGGAATCCACGGTCCACCCTTCGATTCCGGCCTCAGTGAGCTTCTTGCGGAGGATGAACTCCGCCCCGGCACTGCGGTACATATTGCCGCTGCAGATGAATAGGATGCGGTACATGGTGGGGTAGCTGGTGTTTAGTGAACGGGTATCGTCTGGAATAAGTATATTTCGATTCGACAAGACATCAGTCTATATTCTCAATCAACTCATCAATCTTATCAAGACACTTCTGCAGCGACTCCGGATTCTCTAACCACTCGAACACATCCTCTGGAGTCTCACATGCTCCCACTACATATGAACAGGTGTAGTCAGAATACTTTACATAGGCATACAGGTTGACAAGAATCTTTGAGTCATAGTGGACTCTGCGCAGTTCCAATGCTGTTCCATAGAAGCAATCATTCTCATTGTTCCAATAAGAGATTACCTTGAACTTTGTGAGTCCATCGCCCACAGCAATCCTGAATGTGCATTCAATGTTATGAATGACCCTGAATTCATAATGGGCCTGTGAAAACAGATTCCTTACACACTGTTGCAGATTTTCTTTTTTGTACGATTTCATAATACGCTTATATTTAGTGCTTTCTCAACATCTGGCAATCTCGCTATTGCTCATATTGCGACGAAAGTCTCCAAAGATGTCATTGCTCTCCGTTCCGTTCAGCTACGATATACATCATACAATAAATATGAAAACCTGAGATAACAGAACTCTTGCGAGGAGCGCAACTGGATAAATACATGCATAAGTTCTTGATACTTCAGTTGGATTTTCAGATTCTCCCTCGCAATATGCAAATACTGGAGAGTTCGTCGTGGCGCCTACAAGTATCCCGCAAACTTCCTCCTTTGAAAGATGCGCTGCATATTTTGCAATAGGAAGGATAACCAAACATGGAAAGAGAGTTATCACGACACCATATACAATCCATTTGTACCCTCCATTTATAAGTACTTCAATCAAGCCCGCTCCAGAGGAAAGCCCTACTGTAGCAATGAAAAGTGATAATCCAAGATTACAGATGGTATCATTTTTATTGGCACAAGACTGAAGGCAAGTAATATGCTTAATAAGAACCGAAAGGATAATTGCGGAGAAAAGCGTTCCGGCTGTATTGCCAAGTACAAATGGAGCAGGGAGATTCCCAATAGTGAAAGTAAACTTGCCGATAAAGCGTCCAAGAATAAGGCCAATGACAACGATAGCAATGTGCATAAGAATATCTTTACCATTCACTTGTCTCTTAATGCCATTTGGATTCTGATGAAACTCTATGGAGAAAACACCTGATTCTTTACTCTCCTTATTTGTCCCCATCACTAATAATACAATCGCGAACACTCCTAATATTCCCATTGGATATGCAAGAGCGTATCCCTGTGCAATCGAATCCGGGACATATCCCAGTATGGCAGCAGCGGCTAATTGAGCAGCTCCTAAGGCTGGCGTATTAGAAACCGCTCCACTCATTATTCCATTAAGAGTAAACAAATCAATATCTCCAATTTTCCCTATAATAACAGCCACGAAACCTCCCAACACAATTAATACTATTGCAAGTACAGAGATAAGCCAATTCTTGCCATTCTGTTTCCCTAAGAGTTTCGGTCCCACTTCGAGTCCAATCTCAAAGATAAAAATCGAAAGGCCATACTCCTTAACAATAGCGGATACTTCTTGGTTAATGGCAATTCCTGTCTGGCCCACCAATAAACCGACAAACAGAATCCAAATACAACCTAGAGATACACCGCATATCTTTACTGTATTGCACAATTTTCCAATGCAAACTATACTGAGGAGGACAACG
>SAMEA3663028__coassemble_286_pt1 | contig 21871 bp, 14 predicted proteins | sample SAMEA3663028__metabat2_high_PE_014 | metagenome-assembled genome bin SAMEA3663028 (sample SAMEA3663028) | pig gut metagenome | biome: pig gut; feature: pig-associated habitat; material: faeces | place: France | collected 2012 | reverse complement strand
CTTTTGCTTATCCCTCGCACGTATGGAATACTTGATTTATAGAGGAAAGGTAGCAAAAAAGAGCTTGGATGTATCGTCCTGAAAACAGTTTTCCTCTAAGGCCTGCGGGATAATCAAATCACCTTCCACGCCAGGGGGCCTCAGAAGGTGGTGTAATGGGGTGCTGCGTGGATAGTGCGGGGAAATGTCTGCATCTTCCACGGTGTGACAGGCTGTAGGCCAGTCTGGTAGGGGTGTGCGTGGAAGGTGATTTTGCTAACGCAAATGCACGGCAGGGCCGGGCATAACAAACAGAGGTCAGGGTGTGGCCTGGCATAACGGAAAATGGACGAAACCAAGTTTACTGGAATTCTATATAATCTACCCACATTCCCGTTACACCTCCGTCCTTTCTGCTGACAATGATAGTGTTCTCTCCCGCTTTCAGCTGTACACTAACCGCGACCACTTCCCAAGTGCTGCCACCCTTCTGAAAAACAGCGGAATAGTGTTGTCCATTTACATTAATGTCAGCCTCTGCCTTACCGCATGCGCGAATTGCAAGAGTCTCCGTTCCCGATGACTGGCGTGAAACAGTGAACAGAACATCTCCCTTGCCTGGAAACAGCTTCCTTGCATAGCCTATTCCACTTGGCTCATCATCTTTCTGGACTTCGGGAACATAAGGACTCCCGCTGCTCTTTTCACAAGACGCTATAAGAGCAGCGGAAACTCCACACACCATAATAACTATTAACCAAACTAAGCTATTTTTCATCTGAAATATTTGTTGATGCACCGTTCCTTACAGAAGCAAATTCTGCCTGAAAGCGTTGTTTCCCCTTGGGTTTGATCCGAATCACCACGCAGGAATGTGGCTCCAGGCGGGTTGAGAAACTGCCATTCATAGAACCCATATCCTTGTGCTCCCACAAATCCCTGACATTCTCGGCAACTCCACTCTCAATCCCCAGTTCTTTGAAGAAATCTATGCCAAAATCCTGTGGCGTCTCTTCCCTGTTGAAAAGGCCCACCACAAAATCACCGTCCGGAAGCTGTCCAACCCAACGGGAACTGTTTGCAGTTCCGAGCCTGCAGCTCAATGGTTTAGCAGCAAAGCCCAAGTCGTTCAACTCAATCATCTCCTTGTTCTGATAGATTTCAAGCGCATCTCCGACCGTATTGTACTGGTCCGCAACAGCCAGAGCCGAACCACCCATAACCATCAATGAATACAGAAACTTCTTTTCTTCTTTGGAGGCCATAGTATTCAAACGCATAAAATCTCCGTCCAATATCATTTGGCCCTTCAGCCCTATATCGGAAAAGGAAACCATTCCGTCAAAGACATTGCCATACTGAGGCCAATAGGATTTATGCTCCCCGCGTCTTCTTGAGCTGGCAAAATCCCATCCGCCGTCAAAACAGTCATCAGAGACTCTAATCATATCCCCGTATTTCAATTCCGTTGCACCATGATTGTAGCAATTCGGCATGACCAGACTTATGAACATATCATCACCGGCCTCCTCAGAAATCCACTTCAGGGCCTTGTCATAGGCGTCAGTTCCGTAGTTTCGCTCATAATTCTCAAGAAAATCGACTCTCAGATAGCTTACACCAAGCTCTTTGAAATATCGGACATAGCCTTTTATCCACTGCTCCGCTCCCTCCTTATTGACATCAACCCAATAAAGTTCACTGTTGAAATTGACTTTTCCGGCAATTTTCATTGTCGTAATCCCATCGGTATCCACGACAGGGCAGTTGGCAAAGAAGGCCGCCTTTGACATCCACATAGGGTTATAGTAAACCCCGACTTTCATTCCTTTGTCCTTGATGTACTTGTTCCAATACTCAAAGCCATTCTGCCAGTCACTGTTATATTTTGTGATATAACCGTTTTCATTTATAGTCTGGGCAGCTTCAATCCATCCGTCATTACAAATCATATCGTAACCGTAATCCCTCAGATTTTCAGCGACCCAGTCTATGTTCTTTTTCCACTGGTACTCAGGAATAGCCTTGTTGTTGACCCAGCACCATTCATATGCAATCCAGTACTTCGGGCCAGTTCCTTGACGAGTAAATTTACTGTCTCTGGCGGACAAGCTGATGCTCGCCAGAGACAGGATAAGAATAACAGAAAGTGTTTTGATTCTCATTTTTCAATTATTTGACCTCAACAGTAAGTTTGAGATTTGCAGTGTCGAGAGTAAGTTTATAGGTACCTGCCTCAGTTACCCTGAACTTATTGTCCGGATCTCCTTCCGGAGCAAGCACTACATTGAATTCACCACCTGCTGTGATATCGGTTCCGGCCTCCTCTGCAATATAGGTAGGACCATTCCATCTGAATTCTACAGGGAACTTAACCTCACCCGGAGCAAGACCTCCTTCATAGGTGAAGATATCACCGTCCTTGGTCATTTCGGTTGGAGAATTGATATCCCAGCCTGCCGGAGTGGCATCTCCTACCATATAAACCCAACCTTCTTTCCATACTGCCTCAGCTTTGTCCTCAAGGTCACTAAGTTTCTCGGCAACAACGGTGAGTTCATAAGGGTTAACGGTAAGACGATAATGTCCGCTGGTGCCTGCTTCCAGGCCGAAGAACCAGTCCTTAATATTTCCCACGCCGTCAGCCTTCTCGCTGGTATGCTGTATTTTGTTTTCACCTTCTCTGAGATAGCAGTACTGCATATCAGTCTCAACGGTAGCAGGAACAAGGAAATCAGTCTCATTCCAAGGCTTTCCTGCTGTTGTGCAGAACTTGATGAGCTTGTTTTCGTTGCTCTTGATAAGGTCAACTTCAATAGTGAAAAGATTCTTGCCTACATTGGTCATAGGTGCAGGATCCATTGAATCCCATTTGTTTACAGCACCGCCCAAAGCATAGAGTTCAGTGTACTCTTTTTCGATTTCAATCGGGCCCACGGGCTTCTTATTGTCTTCCGGTTTGTTGCAGGAAACAATTGATAATGTTCCGCAAATAATTGCGAATAATGCAGTCTTTTTCATAATGATAGATTTTTTGTTATTAATAAGTGTTTGTTATTCTGGTCTTGGATATCCCTCATTCTGATTCAACTTTGGATTGGCATTCAGCACATCCCTATGAAGAGGGAATATTTCGAAGTGTTTGTCCTGATCAGCTGTCTTGTCCCACCAGTCTCCGCCACAGAAAGCCCCGAAACGGATAAGGTCAGTTCTTCTTCTGCCCTCAGCAAGGAATTCGCGTCCCCACTCGTCAAGCATCTCAGCTTCATCCAGAATGACAGAACCTTCAGGAGCATACAAATAATCCTCAACAGCATCAGCAGGATAGTTGCGCTTGCGGACATAGTTCAGCAATCTGGCTGCTTCAGAAGGATTACCGCCCCTCAACTCACACTCCGCAAGAGAATAATAGATTTCCGGGAGTCTGATTTCCACCCAGTCTGCCTCAAGCTGTCCTTCATCCTCATCGGTATAGAACGGGTATTTTACATAGCCCCAACCGCTATTGTGGTCTCCGTGCAACATGTCGGAAACCAGACCTGAAGGAGTCTCTTCCGGCGCAGCTCCCTTGAATTGGGCAACAGCATCCCTAAGGTAAAGGTCATAACCACCCTCAGGGCTGGTAACTCTCTTAACAGCTCCCCCGTCAGTGTACTCAAGATAGCCGAAGAGCATCATTCCTTCACGCGTACTGTTCCCAAGGTTTTTGTACATCTTCAGACGATAGTCTTGCGGGTACTTTTTGAACTTTGCAACAGGGCGTCCGAGCTGTGTAGTATATGGTGTGCCGTCAGGAGCCAGGCTTGGCGCAAGGCGGTACTTACAGTTGTGGTCACCATTTTTGGACATCGCTTTAACATCATTGAAATAGTAGCTTACCTGACGGGCAGGAACAGTCCACCAGAAAGTGTCACCGGCATAAACATAATGCACATAACCCTTTGCGGAAGGGAATCCGAAGATGACCTCAGGCGAGTTTTCGTTATCCCAATCGAACACCTTGTCCCAAGTTGGCTCAATTGAATAGGAACCATATTCTCCGTCAATAATCTTTCTGGCAATTCCGGCACATTCATCGTACATCGGAATACCGATATAAACTTCGGCATTCAGATACAGGCGTACAAGCAGGGCAGCTGCGGCAGCCTTGGTCCATTGACCCTGATCCAATGCATTTCCGGCAGCTCCCGCTTTCTTCGGAAGCAATTCCACGCTCTCAAGAAGCTCGGACTCGATAAAAGAGAAGAGTTCTTCAGGGCTCACATTGCTTTCCGAATTTTTGGTGACATCGGAGCTCACTGCCAATGGAACATTTCTGAACTCATCAAGAAGTCGCAGATAGAACCAAGCGCGAAGTGTGCGGCATTGTGATGCAAGGGCATCAAACCTTTCCTGAGTCATTCCAAGAGCTTTACAATCAAGATTAGCAAGATCATCCATGACATAGTTGCACTGCATAATGCCCTGATAGCAGGCTTCCCACTCAGTCTTGAATGTTTCCTCCTCAATAGTCCATGTGTGATAGTGGAGGCGGCTCCATCGTCCACCGTCTTCCCACCAGTCATCCTTTTTCCAGGTAGCCACCTGATCGGCGGTGAGTTCCTGAAGCACATGTCTTGGCTGGACACTCCAGTATGCATGTTCAAACGGACGGAATACAGCTCTGATGACATCCATTTCCGTGTTGTAGTAGTTCTTTGAATCAACCTGGTCATACAGGTTTTCGCTCAAATCCGTGCAAGAAAAAACGATGCACGAGCCAATGACAGCCAATATATATTTATATGCTTTCATATCCTTTGATATTTAGAAACCAAGCTGCAAACCGAACAGAAACTGCCTCGTTGTAGGATAATAGTTCCTTGAACCCGTCGCTCCCGGGGTAAGGCCGTTTGTTGAGTAAGTGGAAGGATCCACACCGGAGAATGAAGTGAGTGTAAGAAGGTTCTTCCCCGTTAAACTGAGTCTGAGAGAATCCACATATTTGTTCTTGAATTTGAATGTATATCCCAGGGACACCAAATCAAGCTTCAGGTAATCTCCCTTTTCGAGATAGTAATCACAAACGAGAGGATTCTCTTTTATCTGGGCATTTTTGGTGAATGCAATCTTCATCACATTACTCGTCAACTTTGGAATGCCATAGTAAAACTCGTGTATGTTGAAGATATCGAATCCAAAGGCACCCCTAAAGAAGACATTGAGATCGAAGTTCTTATACCTCAAATAGTTGGACCAGCTTGCGGTGAATTTTGGCAAACCATTGCCGACATAGTACATATCTTCATCAGTGGCATCCATTCCAAGCTTGTACTCTCCATTCTTGTCATAAACGACCCATTCTCCGGAAGAGTTGAATCCGGCAAATTTCCACATATAGAAATTACCTACGCGCTCTCCTTCTTCAATTCTCTGAAGATAATGGAAAGGGAACGGATCCTCGGTCGGAGCAACATAGTAGAACTTCTGCCCCTCGTACTCGGAATTGGAGAAGGAAACAAAGCGGTTATCCATTGTTGCGCCAACAAGAGAAATGCTATACCCGAAATCCTTGTTGTTGACAATGTCTGCCTGCAATTCAAGCTCCACACCGCTGTTCTTCATGGTACCCACATTGGCGAAGGTAGTTGAAAAGAGATATGGAGGGACGGAGACATTGTAGTCTCCAAGCAAATCCTTCTGGGTGCGGTTGAAATAGTTGATGGAACCGCTGAGCTTGTTGTTCAGTACCGCAAAATCAAGTCCGACATTCCAGTTGATGCCCTTTTCCCAACGGAGGTCAGGATTTACATTTTTTGACGGACCCCAGACGGTTAGCCATTTGCCCTGATAATAGTACTGCCCATATCCGGTCATTGTACTCAGAGACATGTAGCTGTTGAAATCCTGATTGCCGGTGATTCCGAAGTCTGCACGGAGCTTAAGGTCATTGAGCCAGCCAGAACACCCCTTCATGAACTCCTCCTGGGATATGCGCCATCCGGCAGAAACTGCCGGGAAATAACCCCATTTGTGATTAGATCCAAACTTGGAAGAACCCTCGTAGCGGAGAGAAGCAGTAAACAGATACTTGCCCTGATAGTCATAGTTCACTCGACCGAAGAAAGCAATCAGCCTGGAATCATTTCTATATGATGATGTTCCGTCCTGACCCTCTTCCAGGCCCCATTCCCCCTTGCCTATGGCATCATAGGACATTCCATCATTTGCAAACTCCTTGTTGGAAGCGCTGAATCCGCTGTACATCACTGTCTGCCAAGAATATCCAGCCATAGCCTTCAGATTATGACTTCCAAAAGAATGCTGATAGTTGGTAACCCATTCGACAGCACGCTTTTCGGTCTGGTCGTAGGACCTGCTTGCCTCAGAACGGTGAGTCTTGTTATTCGTTGACGGAATGAAATAGCCGCCCACACTTCCGATGTACTGGTCAGAATAAGTCAGCTGGGAAGTCAGACCGGGCATAAGATTCAATCGTACAGTTGCATCCCAGTCCAGCAGCTTGTACTCGTGGTCATTCAATTCAGTATTGATTATTTCCACAGGGTTCTTGTCTGCACGCTGACCGGTGAAATCGAAATATCCGGACGGGTTGGACGGATCATGAATCGGAGTTGTAGGGTTTGCTTCAATGGCATAATGGAAAACGTGCCAGTCTGCGGACTTGCTTTTGACCAGCCTTGGGGCCATATTGAGCATAAAAGTAAAAAGGCCACCCTTTGAATTGTGGTTGAAGCTGGCGCGTGCGCCATATTCTTCCCTTTCGGACCTCTTGTCTATTCCGTTCGCCTTTCTGTAATCGGCACTGACGCGGAAGTTGTTGTCCATATTGCCTCCCGAAAGGGTAAGGGTGTGCTGATGGGACAAGCCGACACGGCTCACCGCCTTGAGCCAGTCATCATTACCTCCGAAGTCCTCTGCCGAGCCGCTAGCGACCTTATTTTCACGGAATTCATCTGCTGACAGCATCTCAAGGTCCTTCACCATCACATTGGCTGAGGCAATCATATCATAAGTAGTGTGAAAGGAACCGTCCCGGGAGCCCTTCTTGGTGTTGACAAGAACGACGCCGTTGCTTCCGCGTGTACCATAGATTGCAGAGGCGGCACCATCCTTAAGGATGTCTATTGATTCAATGTCATTGGGATTCACATTGGACAGATTCCCACCTGGGATACCATCTATTACTACAAGAGGACCAAGACCTGCATTCCTTGAGGATATGCCGCGAATCTGGATGCTGGCCTGATTGTTCGGGTCAGCAGCACCGGTGTTTTCAATTGATACACCTGCTACCTTTCCTTGAATCATCATTGACGGGTCAGTGCCAGATGTTGCCAGAAACTCCTTGCTTGAAACGTGTGAGATAGCAGAGGTCAATTCTTTTTTGTCCAAAGTGCCATAACCGATTACAACAACTTCATTCAGGAACTCAGAATCCGGAGTCAAAGAAACATCGATTGTGCTGCGCTTCCCGACAGAGAATTCCTGGGACGAATAGCCCAGACAACTAAAAACGAGGACAGGATTATCCAAGCCTCTCAAGGACAGAGTGTAGCGTCCTTCATTATCGGTGCTCACTCCGTTGTCAGTGCCTCTAACAATTACAAACACTCCGGGAATGGGGTCACCGCTGGAGGCATCGGTAACACATCCTTGGATTTGACCATTCTGTGCAAATGCTTTTGCAGGCAAGAAGCACAATAGGCAAGTCAAAACCAAGGCAAATAAGCTTCTTTGCTGTGATTTCATATTGATTGATTATTAGGGTTTCTCAGCAAAGGTACCTTCCATAATTAGCATATGGAAGGAATTAAAGCGGAAAATAAGGTTTCCGCTTATAGCAACCAACTAATAATCAATTAATTACAAGTAAAGCCCCCGGCAAAAATTAAGATTTGTTTAGGGTTTGGGGATGGCCATTATACGGCTTTCAAACTCTTCTTTATCCACAACGGAGCGAGCCTTCAGCCTTGCTTTGTAAACATAGACCGTGTCGATGGAAAGGTTAAGGTACTCGGCAACTTCTGCCGGATTGTCAAAGCCAAGACGCATCAATGCAAAAATGCGTACATCCATAGGCATAGTACCATCTTCGGAAAGATGTATTTTCATATTCTCCGGGAAGAGGGCATTGAATTCATCAAGCCAGTTCGGAAACAGTTTAAGGAAGGCGGTATCGAAACTGGCTGCAATCCTCGCTCGCTCTTTCTTGATACCTATGTGATATAAGACACTTCTGGCCTCATCCGGACGTTTGAGGGTAATGTCTCGGGCGGCTTCGTTGACAGCCTCGTTAACTTCATTTACAAAAGCCGTATTTCCATATAGCGACTGTATTATGTACTGGTCTTTGATTTCGTTTGCCTCCCGAAGTTTGGCAATAGCCTCGGTAAGAGAGCTGTTGCTCTGCTCAAGAAGTTCAGTTTTCTCCTCCAATTCCGAATGCGTTCTCTTCAAGTCATTGTTTCTTGTCCTAAGCACAAACAGAAGAACTACAGTCATAATGAAGAGCGCCACAATCGCAAACAGAATCACAAAGAGCAACAGCCGCTGATTGTTGAGCCAATTGTATCTGCTGTTCTCAATGGCAGGCAGAATTGTGTTGATTTCAGTTTTTCTCAATCTGCTGTTATAGAATTCAGCATCAGAGAGTGCAAGCTGAATATATCTGTATGCCCTTTCTATTTCTCCTCTGGCATACATATGGCCTGCAAGGACTCTGGCTGAGGTCGTCTCGTGAGTGCAGGAACGGATATCCATAATTGCAGAGAGCGCCAGATAATAGACAGCCTCATCATACTTTTCTATTTCATTGTATGCACCTGCAAGGATTGAATACTGAACAGCCTTCTGATGCTCATCCCAGTCATTCATCAGGATAAAATTCTCACGGCCTGATATTGCCAGAGAATCTGAGCAAGTCTCAATCAGATTGATTTCCAGATTGGCATATCCATAGAGATATGAATCTTTGTCTGCATATCCCAAGACCTTTTCATAGCAGGAAAGTCTCAGCTCATCATATCTGGAAGACAAGACCTCAGTACCGCTTACGTACGAACTGAGATTCTGCCAAGTCTCAGCACAAAGGAAGTAGAATTCAGCACAAAGAGGTGCTGGTACGCTTTCGGGGTCAAATTCCCTGATTACATCAACAGCTTCATTGAAAAAGCCTACACTCTTGAAACAGTGCAAAAGGGCAATCTGTGCCTTGGCCCGATAGGCAGGCGTTGCGTTTGGGCCAGATGCAAAAGATTCCAGCAGTTTGGCATATACGAAGGCAGAATCATACTGGTAGTTCTTGTACTGGTCGAACAACGCTGAATAGTATTCTGCCTTGACAAGTGAATTCTCTGCTTTGGACAGCCCCTCTTTCAAACGGGAGATTTTCAATTGCTTTTCACTCTCAAAGCGCTGACGGGTTGCAATAGTCTCATCAAGCTCCTTAAGTGCGGAATCTATCGTCCCGTTTACTTTAGAACAGGACAGACAGGCCTGTACGACCAAAAGCAATATGAAAAATCTCCTTTTCACCTACCTGTAAATCTCATTGAGCAGGGCAGCTAGGCGGAGGCCGCCGCGAAGGAGCTGCTGCTCAATTGTCGGGGTCCAATAGTTCTCGTAATCGTAGGAGAGCTTGGAGCCGGCAGGAGTTCCGGCATAGATGAGGCAGGTGATGCCGTAGGTCTCCTCAGCCCACTGGGCCGGAGTGCCCTTGGCGATGGCAGCTGCCTCAGCCTTGCTCACAGTGTCAATCTCCTGAGCCCACTCGGTGTAGGTCCACTTGTGGGTGCCCTCGATAATATCGGTATCGAAAATACCGTGAAGATTGCGTCCCTTTCCGAAGAATTGCACCTGAACCTGATTACCTCCGAGGTCGGACTTGTGGCCCATGTGCATAGGGCAATGCATATCTCCCACAAGATGAATCAGCATACGCAGGTTGATTGCCTCCTGCTCCTTGTTGAGCGTACCGCTCTTGAGGCTCTCCACAAGGGCAGTCACTGCAGTCAGCACATCTCCATCGGGATGCTGCACCGCATTCTCGAAGGTCTCGTCGGCATCGATATTCTTGTAATGCCAGGTCTTGGTGTATTTGTATTCCGGAGTATGGCTGGCGTTATCCATCCAATTGGACCAGTACACCAGAGACTTGCCGTCAAAAACTTCGGCCACCTTCTTTGCAGCCTTTCTGCTGAGGTGCTTCTGGGCAACGGCGCAGGTCACATCGTGACCCTTCTGTCCCCAGGCGGAAGCATTGAGGGAAAAAGCAACGAGGGCTAAGCCCAAAAAGAGGGATTTCACAAGATTCTTCATAAGAACACTATTTTACAGATGAAAGCCAGGCTTTGAAAGCATCCACATCAAGATTGTAGCTGCGGGTGCTCCGCACTTCTCCCGAAGGTGAAAGAATCACATAGAACGGCTGGGCGGCAACTCCGAATTCGGTCAGTCCGTAGTGGGAATTGATTTTGCCGAGAGTCTTGAGAGTCTTGCCGGCATCGGTTGTAACCCAATCCTTCTCGTCAACCTTAATCTTGTCGTCGCAGTAGAGGGCGCACAGCACGAAATCGTTTGCAAGCATACCGAGAACATCGGGATTGCTCCAAACCCTTGATTCCATTTCCCGGCAATTCACGCAGCCGTGTCCCGTGAAATCAAGGAACACCGGCTTGCCCACAGCAGCGGCATAGGCCTTTGCCTCGTCGAGATCGAAGAAGCCCTGCAGTCCGAGAGGGAGCTCAAGGAAATCGCTGTATTTGCCTGTACCCGGAAGCACAACGCCCTGAACATCATCGCTAACGACAGTTGCCTGGACCGGTGCCGGTGCTGAGGCACTCTGGCGTCCGAGCACGAACTCCTGGGTCTCCATAGGAGGCAGGTAACCGGAGAGCGCCTTCAGAGGTGCTCCGAACATACCAGGAATCATCCATACCACGAAAGCGAAGTCAATGATTGCAAGCACGAGCCTTCCTGTGCTGATATACTTGACATCGGAGTCGAACTTGAATTTGAGCTTGCCGAGCAGGTAGAATCCAAGCAGGGTGAAGTCCACAATCCATATTGCGAGATATACTTCCCTGTTGAGCAGTCCCCAGTGGTAAACCTGGTCGGCAGTGGACAGGAACTTGAATCCGAGGGCAATCTCGATGAAACCGAGCACCACCTTGACGGTATTGAGCCATCCACCGCTCTTCGGCAGGTTCTTCAGCAGTCCCGGGAACATCGCAAACAGTACGAAAGGCAGAGCGAAGGCCAGCGAAAATGCGAACATTGTCACAATCGGGGCCCAGAACTCGCCCTGGGTAGCATTAATCAGCACCGTACCCACAATCGGGCCAGTGCAGCTGAATGACACGAGCACGAGGGTGAGGGCAAGGAAAAATACTCCGCCGAGTCCCTTGCGCTTGTCAACCTGCGCATCGCTGGAATTCGACAGCTTGGACGGAAGCACGATTTCGAAGGCTCCGAAGAAGGAAGCCGCGAAGACCATAAACACAAGGAAGAAGATGATATTCGGGAGCCAGTGTGTTGCGAGCCAGTTGAAAATGTCGGCCGTAACCGCATCGCCTCCGATGAGCCTGGTCACAAGAATCAGCACGGCTATCGGGACGGTGTAGAGCAGGATGATGAACACACCGTACATCAGGGCGCGGAAGCGGTTCTGCGCAGGCTTGTAATCCCCCTTCATAAAGAAGCTTACCGTCATAGGGATGATAGGGAATACGCAAGGCGTCAGCAGGGCCGCGAAGCCCCAGAGGATGGCAGCGAGAATCATACTCCAGATGGAGCCGTCCGCGCTCTTTGAGGCAGGAGCCTTCTGCTGCTGCCCTATGGTCACGCTGAAGGTCTCGTCATTGAGCGGAGTACAGTTGTTCTCGTCGCAGGCCATCCATTCGACGGTCAGCCCGACTTCCCCGCTTCCCCTGACCTTCTGTGAGAAGCTCACCTCACCTTCGTAGTAGCCTATATTGATTTCGAAGATATCGTCATAATACTTCTCCGGCTCCCGGGAAGCACTCAGCTCCCCTTCGAGGCTCGCACCCTCCGGCAGGGTGAAAGTAATGGCCGTAGGATTAGGGCCAAACTCATAAGGACCGAGGTCATAGATATGCCAGCCGGCATCCATCCTGGCGGTAGCAGTTATTTCGTACAGTCCGTCACCGAGAGACTCGACTCCGGTCTTCCAGCTGACATGGGTCTGCGGCTGTGCAAATAGCGAAACAGCAGCTATGAGGCTTGCCGCAAGGGCGGTGAAAATCCTTTTCATAAACTAGAAAATGAAGGTGAATTTGAGGTTGGCACCGGTGTAGGCAGGGATAGTGCGGCATACTCCGCCGGAGCAGATATAGCCCTCCATATAGCGCCCGTAAGAAAGGTCGGCACGGACATTCGAACGGGAATAGGAGAATCCGCCGTTGTAGTAATGGAGCCTCTGCTCGTCATTGCCGTAGTTCCAGGAATCCTGGATGTATATGCTCCAGGCAGGAGCAATATTGTATTCAAGCAGCCCGGAAAGCCAGTTGGAACGGAAGCGGTTGTAGCTGTCCCCTTCGATAATGTTCTTTTTGGTCGCAAGGTGCTGGATCTCAGTGCGAAGAGATTGCTTCTTGTCGAACTTGTAGAGTATGTCGAAAACTACAATATGCGAGTTCCACATCTCCTCTCCCAGGTGGTTCGGAGCCTTGAGGGCCGGGTTGTAGGACTGGAACGAATAGAGCGCCTTCAGCTTCAGCTTGGAAGAGAAGGATTTGTCTATGTCTATGGATGCGTCCCTGAAGTAGAGGATACTGTCTCCTTCACCCGTATAGGCATTGGACGGGCCGTGCCACTGAGAGTAGTTGGCGTGAATCTTCATTCCCCTTTTGCCACCGAGAAGAGTACCCCTGCGGAAGTTGTAGGAGACATCCACCTGCCCACCAATCTCATTGATCGGATGGGAAGAATACGGGTTGAGTGTGGTAAGCGTATAAGTGTACTGCTGGGAGAGAGCAGGTGTGTAGTTGATAATTTCGTACATTCCGTCAGCTGAGTCACGGGACATTCCGAAGACCATATTGGACATCTTGCGGAAAGTTGCCGTTATTCCGAGTCCGTGACCGGAATATCCGAGCTCTGCCAAAATGGCCTGGGCACCCTGGGCATCTTCAGAAGTCTCATTTGAGGCGCGGGTGACATATTCTCCCTTAAGGCTGAGTCCGTTCCAGCCGAGGCCGGCACGGGCGCTGTAGCCGCCTACATTGAGACGGGCATCAGGGCTCCAGCCGCCCTCCTCGTATCTGTCCACATAGCTTGCACCGAGGTCTATGTCAAAGGCATGCATTCCGAGGAGCTGCGCTACGGAAAGGTTGGCATCGGCTCCGCGCACCCAGACATCCTTGACTTCCATTCCGAAACGCGGACGGCCGCAAATGGCTCTTACGGATACGGCTCCATTCCAATTGTAGGCTATGTCTATTCCTTCGAGGGAGTTGTTGAAGCCGAGGTCCCTGTCTTCCCAGCTGCGGAAGAGAAGTCCGCTTCCGAACTGACCGTAGAAGTTGCCGAGACGCACACTCCAACCGTCAGCGTTGTAGGCTGCATATTTACTGGTGAGGGCAATGCCTTCGAGATAGGGAGAAAAGCCCTGAAGCACAGGCATATAGCCTTCAATCTGAAAGCCCGCGGAGAAGTTGCCCCAGAAGGCATCGACTTTTGCGTAGTTGTTGGAACCGAAACGGTCCTCAGGGAGAACAGCTCCGGTGGCTTCGTCCTTTGCGTATTGGATTGAGTTGCTTTCTATGCTTCCGGTGACATAACCGTCGTGCTGGGCAAAGGCGCTAAGGGCTGCAAATAGCGCAGCGAGAGTGGTGGCAGTCCTTTTCATCAGAGTTCCTTGATCTTTTCGAACAATTCATTTTCTCCACCGGGATTGTAGCCCATATGGCGGTGTACAATTTTGCCTTCCTTATCTACAATGAAGACTGTAGGCATTGTGGCGACGTTCATTGCGCGCTTGAGGTCCTGGTTGGGGTCAAGCAGGATGGTGAAGTCGGACCAGCCTTTGCCTTCTGCGAAGGATTTGACCTTGGAGGAGCTGCGGGCGTCATCGACAGAGACTGCGATTACGGTGAAAGGACACTCTTCATACCAGTCAGGATAGTTTTCGCTGAGGGCGTTGAGTTCGAGTATGCAAGGTTTGCAGGTGAGGGACCAGAAGGATATGATTGCCGGTTCCTCTTCTTTGAGTTGCGATGAAAGCGCTTCAGGAAGACGCTCCTGAGCGAATGCGCTGACTGCGAGGGCCAGAGCTAAAAATATTGCACTAATCTTTTTCATATTCAAAACCTAAAATGTAATTCTATAATCCTTATTATTGCGCTTAGGCGAAAGGGCCCTAAGCTGACTCTGCTCCGGCTCAACGACTGTTCCCCTTGCGTGAAGAACGAGTTTATGAGGCTCAGAATAATGGTAATCATCGGTGAAATCTCCTTCTACCAGGTAGCCATCCCCGTCCGGAGTTATTGTCATCGTACCGCTGCCAAGACAAACTTTACTGTCTTCAACATAGTAGTAGGTGTCATAGGAGCTTGCAAATCCGCTGTTGTAGGAATCCAGAGTGCCTGGACCAAGGGTGCGGCGGTTGCTTGGCTCAACAACATAGGTGCCGACAAAATCCGAAGTGGCGGAGTTGATAAGGACAGCACCGTTGGTCTTGTCCGCAACATGGGCAGTACCGAGTTGAGGATGGCCGTCGGAGAAGGCGACATAGGTCTGGTAAGTCTCAATGCCCAATTCTGTAAAGATTTTCCCCAAAGGCTGGATGGTGCAGGTGTCAAAGGTGATTTCGTAGTCCTGGGTGATGGTAGAATAGTAACTGTCATCCCGGAGAAGTGTGTGCTCCGAATCTGCTGTCCACTGGAACTTGTGCTTCTGACCTAATTCATCTACCATCCTGAAGCTGTAGGTGTTTCCTTCGATGGTGAGAGTGGCTTCCGTGTAGTAGGTAAGGAGCTGGTTGGTGTAATCCTCAATGTAAGTTCCGTCTATTGTGAATGTGAAAGGCTCACCGCTGTTGGAAAGGGTGTAGGTTCCGTCCGGGAAGCCCTCTTCAAGAACCTTGTAGTAGTCGTACTCCGGATCAAGTATGACATCGAAAACATAGATGGCACGGAAATCACCTCCCTTGCAGTAGCCAACATTAAAGAAATTGAACATCCAATTAGCCTTACCATTGTTGTACCAGTCTGCATAGAAGTAATGCTCACACCTATAGATTGCATCGCTGATCCCAACTTCCTGGCTTACTCTCACAAGGACCTCGCCCTCGGAAGATTTCACCTTCACGCCTCCATTTCTCTCAAGTCCCTTATTCTCCTCGATTTCAAGGGTGACGGTGTTGTCAGAAACACCCTTTGAACTTACGACCTTAATCCAATCAGTGATAGATGTCACCTCATATTCAATATTGGACTTGACAGTAAAGGTGAGTTGTCCGCCATCGGAGTCAATACTCAGATTGGTCTCCGATATGCTGAGGACATTGTTCTGTTCCTGAACCAGAGTAATAGTGAAGCTGTTGTCTGCCCCGGCAGAAACGGTAACGGTTGCGCTACGCTCCTCGCCGGTTTCGTTGGCTTCAACATAGATATCAACATCGTTAAAACCTTCAGGTCCGCTCTCCTGACCGACAAAAACCCATTCCTGGGAGGAAACAACAGTCCAAGGAGCGGAAGATTTGAAGCTAATCAATTCTTCCGAACCTGATGCAGGAACCGAAATTTCCGACTCTGAGAGATTCGCAAGTTCGACAGTTACCTGAGAAGGCTTGTTGCAGGCTGCAAGCACGAAGGCAGCAACTGCTGCAAAAATAAAGGAAATGTGTTTGTTCATCAAAATAACTTAAATTCGTTCAAAGAAATGCTTTTTACTGAGGAACCAGCGTTCTGCTCAATCTTGCCTCTTGCGTGAAGCAGGAGTTTGTGAGGTTCTCCATATGGATAATCATCCGTAAAATCACCCTCGAAAATGTACTCATCTCCATCTTTGGTGACCGTGAGGGTACCACCTCCTACTCCGAAATAGCCGTCAGAGACATAGTATCTTGCGCCTTCCGAGGTGTAAGTGCTATAGAATGCGCTATTCATCGCGTCCATAGTGCCGGCTGCAAAGTTCTGCTGACTAACTGGTTGTACCTTATAGATTCCCTCTATCTCCGCAGTCTCGGAACTAATCAAAAGAGCACCAACTGTAGAATCTGCTTTTGTAGTTCCAAACTGAGGAGCACCATCACCGAATCGAACAATAGTCTGATAGGATGTGTTACCTCTGTCTAAAAAATACTGTCCTTCAGGGGAAATTTCGCACGAGCTAAAACTTACTTCATAGTCCGCTCCAACAGTGGAACGATAGCTCTTGTCGTATATGCCAAGTCTATTAGGATTGTTGTTGTGCTGCCATCTCACCTTGTGTTTTCTACCCATTGAATCTACAAGCCGGAAGCACACCACGCCATCCTCTTCATAAAACTCCGCCTCAGTGAAACTGAGCTTTTCCTGAATTGAATAATCCCTAACATAGGAACCGGAAGCAAGTACAGTAAACGGTTTGTAATCTACGCTCAAGGCACAAGCAGTCGCCGGAAGGCCATTTTCCTTCACATAGAAGTAATCGTAAGTGGAATCAAGGGTAAGCTGAATTGTGTAAATCTTCGGATTGTGTCCATAAGGATCAAAGAAATCTTCGTTGAGAAGATTCAGAATCCAGCTGACTCCCTTGGAAGTGTAGTAGTTGGCGTAGTAATAATACTCCGCACCATAAATCTTATCATTGAGATACAGCTCCTGATTCACTTTCACGAAGACTTCGTCTCCTGCGGCGGATTTGACGCGAACAGCACCTGTTCTGTCTTCCGAACCCTCGTAAGGAGCGACGACTAGAGCAATCTCGCCATCAGTTCTATTCTTCTCTATTGTTACCCAATCAGAAAGAGAATTTACTTCATATTCAATATTACTATTCACCGTGAAACTCAAGCTACCACCCTCGCAACCAACCTCAAGGGATTCGGTCGAGATGGAGAATACCGGGGTTGTTTCTTGAACAATTGTGATACTGAAGTTGTGATCAGCATCGACACTCACACAAAGAAGGGCTGTGCGCGACAGTGTCCCCTCGTTGGGCTCAACAGATATTTCTATATCTTGATACCCGGCAGAGCCGCTCTCCTGACTGATAAATACCCAGCTTTCAGAACTGGATACAGTCCATTCTTTCGAACTTTTGAAACTTATGATTTCTTCTCCACCCTGAACAGGGAACACATATTCAGCCTCACCCAGATTGACGATTTCAACAATTCCATCATTCGGAGAGGGAACTGTCTGACAAGCAACGAGCGCCAAGGCCAAAAAGGCATTAAAGACAAATAATTTGATAGTTTTCATTATTCAACCACTTTTCCTCTTGCGTGAAAGGTAAGCTTATGCGGGCCGCCATAAGGATAATCATCAATAAGTTCTCCTTCGACTACATATTCATCCCCGTCCTTTGTGACAGTTACTGAACCGCCAACAACAACAAATGTTCCATCAGCTATGTTAGAATATCCATTGGTACTATAGAATTTGCTATTGTTTGAATCTATCGTACCCGGATTGAAGGTTTGATTATACGGAGCCTGCACTTCGTAGGTGCCGACAAAGTCTTCGGTAGCCGAGCTGAGCAGCAGGCTTCCGACGGTATCTTCCGCTACGGAAGCCGAGCCGAGCTGAGGACTTCCACCAGAGAGCATGATATGCGTTTGATATGTCTCGTAGCCGTAAGCAATGAAATATTGTCCTTTAGGAGCTATGGTACAATTCTCATAAGTAATATCGTAGTCCTGAGTTACAGTAGTCTTGTAGGTTTTGTCTTTGACATAATACCTATTGGGATTTATAATCCACTGGAGCTTGTGATGAATATCTTTGGCATCTATAAGCCAGATGTTGTATTCATCACCATTCTTTTCGATTTCTCCATCTATGAACGATATCTCCTCACCGGTGATGCAATTCTCTATCTTGGAATTGACTGCCGTAAAGGTGAAAGCGTTTCCGCTATTACTCAGAGAATACTTGCCATCAGGAAGACCGTTTTCCTCTACTTTGAAGAAGTCGTACAATGAATCAATCAGGATATCAAAGGTATAGACACAAGGATTTGCTCCCATATGGATGTAATCCTCATTGTAGAGTATCAGAGACCAATCTGCCTTCTCCAGCCCGTATAAATCTCCAAAATAGTACAGTTCGGCAAGAGAAATTTTGTCCGTGGACCCGGCTTCCTGAATCAGTTTGACCAACAAATCCCCCTCACAGGACTTAACCTTGATTTCAGCAACACGACCCGCTTCCGAATTAGACTGCACATCAAGTGTAACCGTATTGTCAGCAAGAAGTTTAGTGCTAACGACTGAAACCCATTCCGCATCGGAACGAACTTCATAATCCACATTGGAAGTTACAATAAACTGTACTTGACCACCTTCTGCGCCAACCCTCAGCTCTTCCGTTGAAATTGAGAACACATTGCTGAATTCCTGATCTACAAGAACAGAGAAAAGATGCTGGTCAGATATTGCCACAGTCAGAAGGGCAGAGCGAGGATTCCCGGTATCATTGAGTTCAGCAACGATTTCCACATCCTGAAAACCAGCCGAACCACTATCCTGGCCGATAAAAATCCATTCTTCGGAAGAAGTGATAGTCCATCCTGCTGAAGACTTAAAACTTAGCAGCGCATCCCCTCCCTCTGCCGGAAATAAATACTGCGACTCACCCAAATTGGTGATAGTAAGGTCTTTGCCGTCAGGCTCTACGGCAGGATTGCACCCCACAAGAGCAAAAGCAAAGAATAAACCAACAAAAAATGATAACTTCTTATTCATATCCGAATTACACAAGAATACAAATATACAAAAAAGCCGGGACTCCCCATAAGGTGTCCCGGCAAAAAAGTCTATGCTATTATAATGTAAGCGCAAAGTTTTTGTGCTTGCGGAGGGAGGTCTTCTTTGCTCTGCATGCGGATGAAGATACATCTTCAACCTCAATGGCACCTCGTGCATGAATTGTCAGCTTGTGAGGCTCACCGTACGGGTAATCATCGGTGAGTTCTCCTTCAATAACATACTCTTCACCATCCTTGGTAACGGTAAGGGTTCCGCCGCCTAGCCGAAAAGTCCCGTCAGGAACATAGTAGTTGCCATAGTAGCTGTAGAACTTGCTGTTAGAAGCATCTACTGTTCCGGCAGTAAAGGCCTGTTCGCCTACCGGTTCAACTGTGTAAGAACCGGTAAAGTCTTCCGTTTCAGAACTGAGGAGCAATACACCTTCTGTTTGATCGGCAACTTTTTCAGCACCAATCTGCGGATGTCCTCCTGAAAAATAGATGAATGTCTGATAAGTATCACTTCCGTATTTTTGTGCTGCCTGCCCCTTTGGAGATATTTTGCATTTATCAAAAGACACTTCATAGTCAGCTGTTACTGTGGAACCATAGCTACTATCATATACTATGATGTAGCCAGGAGTTATCTCCCACTTCACTCTGTGAACATTCCCGTTGACATCAGTAAGAGTAAAAGCAAATAACCCGTCCTTGACAACAATCTCACCTCCGGTTAGTTTGATATCTTCATAAGTGACGTGGTCAATAACAACAGACTCAGAATTGAAGGTAAAGCCCTCGTGAGAGTCGTTGAAAGACAATACTCCCTCCGGGAATCCATCTGAGTTCAGCTTGAAGTAATCATACTCTGAAGGCAGACAGAGGTCAAAAACATAAACCTTCGGTGCTTTTCCATTATTGATTGCGTCTTTGTTATAAGCCCCGAGAATCCAGTTTGCAGTACCGTTTCCGAAGTAATCACCGTAGTAAGAAGCCTCAATAGCGTAGAGATAATCGGTTATGCCGGCTTCCTGCTCCACCTTCACAAGGAGATCGCCATCTTCAGACTTAACCCTTACGGCTGACTGACGAGCTTCGTCAGTATTTGCATCTACCTTGATAGTCACGGTATTGTCGACAACTGCCTTAGTACTTATTACAGTAATCCAATCAGCCATTGAGACGGCCTCAAAACCCACATTGCTGCTGACTTTGAATGTAAGCTGTCCTCCGTCTGCACCTATACTCAAAACCTGCTTATCAACAACAAAAACATTATTCTGCAACTGCGTGATAAGAACAGTGAAGTAATGTTCATCGTCAACTCTTACTGTAATTTCTGCTGAACGGGCATCTCCGCTTTCATTGGCCTCAACAGAGAAATCCACATCGAAAGAGCCGGCGTTGCCACTGTCAAGAGAGACGAATACCCAATCTTCAGATGAGTTTACTGTCCAATCCGCTGAAGACATGAAACTGAAGAAGAAATCGCCTCCCTCTGCGGGAACTTCCATTTCTTCATCACCGTAATTGACAAGTTCTACATTGGAATTGCCATCCTCACCATTATGGGCCGGGACCTGCTCACATGCCGTTAGTACAAGCGCTACAACAACTGAAAAAAAGCATGAACGGAGTATTTTCATAATATAACGAACATCCAATTATTCAAAATCGTAGGATACGGATTCTCCAACTTTCACGCTAACAACATTGTCAACATAAGCACCAGCTCTTTCGGTGTAAGAAGCTTTTGCCACAGTCTCAACCGGCTCGGCAGGGAATGGACGGAGGGTATAGATGGCCACCTCAAGATTATCGGCATTCCATGCTTTGTCAATATCAACTGAGTAAGTCTTGCTTGCCACCTTACCAGCCTCAACCGGGAAGCTTTCGCCCAAGTAGGAGGTAGGCCATACGCGGGCAACATGGTCATGAACATACTTGCTGAAATCTATCTCAGGATGGTCTGCAGCATTTCCGTAATAGACCTGATTTGCCACAATTCCGTTTTCCATCACTACGACTGCGAGTCTCATTTCCGGTTCGTTAATCAAAGAGAGAACAGATACATCAATTGTCAATTTCCCGGAGGAAGCTTTTACACTAGCTTCAAAACCAGTTGCAGATGCGTAATGGGCTGCACTCTCCGCTACAATTGATTCTATAAGAGCTTGAGTACGCGATTCTACACTCTCATTTATGAACAATGCACGGTAATCAACAAGTCCGGTTGGAAGGCCGTTAACTTTGAATGTTCTCAAAAGTCCATCATCAGATGAAAGACTTCCACTGGAAGTATCATAGACATAGAGAGGAACAATCTGCTTGTTGTTTTCGAGAGCGCCTTCAATGGCGAAAGACATAAACGGGCAGTTTCCGCACCAGGTTCCTGTGAATTTGGTAAGAAGACTCTTGCGGACAAATTCACTTGAAGACTGGGATATTGCCACCCTCACAGGTTCTTCACCGACAGGAGTAACTATCACGGCGCCTTCCCTCACCAAGCCCGGCTCCTGGTTGATCCACTCTGCAACTTCAAAACTACATACTCCATCAGAGAAGGATAGCCCGCTAATCCAATCTATACCTTCAGCCAGCTCAAAGGAAGGCTGAGGATATGCTTTCACTTCAAAACTAAACTTGCCCCCACGGTGAGTAGCGGTAATTGAAGATGTGGATATGGAAAAATGCTTTTCCTCCGCGGCGGCATCCTGCTTTACTACAACTGTTGCCGACACACAGGACTTGGCAGAAAAGAACACCTTGGCCTTTCTGGCCTTGGTTGTTTCATTTCTTGCAATAGCAATTTCATATTTATTGCCCTCCGCAGGAGTTACATTTATCCAAGTTTTTGCAGTCGACTCAACTTTTGTGGTAATATCCAAGCCATTTGGAGCTTCAACTACAATAGTTTCAACAACGCCTTCTTCCGGGGCACTGATTTCTGAAACACTGACGGTTACTGAACCGCCAG
>SAMEA3663028__coassemble_280_pt1 | contig 22260 bp, 21 predicted proteins | sample SAMEA3663028__metabat2_high_PE_014 | metagenome-assembled genome bin SAMEA3663028 (sample SAMEA3663028) | pig gut metagenome | biome: pig gut; feature: pig-associated habitat; material: faeces | place: France | collected 2012 | reverse complement strand
GAGCCTGAGTGCCAGCTTTCCGCAGAAGGTGGTCTTACCGGAACCGTTCAGACCGGCTACCAGGACCACGGCCGGGCTGCCCTTGAGATTGATCCCGGGGATTTCGCTGCCGCCCATGAATTCCGTAAGTTCGTCATGGACTATCTTCACCATCATCTGCTGAGGCTTCACGGCTGTTAGCACGTTCTGCCCCATGGCCTTGGTCTTCACGCTGTCGCAGAACTCCTTTGCGACCTTGTAGCTCACGTCCGCGTCAAGCAGGGCGCGGCGCACGTCCTTGAGGGTTTCGGAAATATTTATTTCGGTGATTTTGCCTTCACCTTTGAGAATTTTGAAAGAGCGCTCAAGTCTCTCGCTGAGGTTTTCGAACATCTTTGTATCTGTTTAAGGAATGCAAAAATACAATTTTTCGCACTAAGCGCCAAACTCCGGGCCCTATAGCAGGAAGAGCAGGGTAAAACGCTGTTCGGTTCCGAGGTAACCGTTAAGGTTGTAATGCACTCGGGCGCTGAGTTTGAGCGAAGTGCGGCGGCTCAGGCGTGGAGCCCAGCCGAATTCGAGCCTGTCATAGAACCCGCTGTAGAACTTGGAACCGCGGTAGAGAAGGTCACCGTAAAGATTGCCTGCCGTGTCGCATTTGTCGTAGAAAGGCAGCATATTGTCGCTGAGCGAGGCTGTGTTGAGAAAATAGAGCGACTTCCACTGCGCCTTGAGCTCCATCTCGTATCCGCGAAGGTGCCTCATATCCTCCCTCACCCTGTCCTTCTGGTAGCTGTAGAACGCGCTGGCGCGGAGCTGAATCCTGATGGTCGGAAGGATAGAAGAGAAATCGAAGAGGGCATAGGGCTGGATGATATGGTTGTCCACCACTCCGGGAGCGAGCGTGCTGCCTGCATAATGGTAGAAGCTGCCGCACCAGCCGAGAGTGAGCAGTTCGCCCAGGCGCCAGCTGCCCGCTGCGAAAATCTGGAAGCGCTCCTTGGTGTCATAGCCGTATTTCCCCATCCAGTCCAGGCCGAGTTCGGCAAAGAAATTGCCCTCCCTGAACTTCAGAAGGGTGCCTTCAAGGTTGAAATCCGACTGGCGGGTCTCTTCACTGAGAATCAGTTCGCTGTACCAGCCTTCAACAAGGCGGCGCGGGTAGATGCCGAAGGTGGAAGAGAACAGCACTCCCTGGTCTTCATAGGTGGAGGTGCAAAACAGAGGCACTTCCCTCAGGGTGGTCTTGACCGGGACCGTACTCCCTGCATCCTTTATCAAATCCACTCCCGCGTAGATTTTGTGGGTCCAGTCAGCGCTTTCCGAGATATTCCAGCTCAGATAGGGTGAAATCTTTATGAAGTGGAAGGTCTCGGAAGGGATAATCTGCCCTCCTGAGGCCTCGAATTCGTGGTTGTCGAAGAGGTACTGTGTGTCAAGGGCAAATCTGACCCTCTGTTGTGCACCTGCGCTCAGTGAGAGCAGGACAGTAATAAAAAGAAGAATAGTCTTTCTCATATTTTGGGCAAAAATAGCAAGAAAGTTTGTATATTTGTGGGCTTTATGCATTTTAACTAAGATTTCAGATATGAAAAATACTCTAAGAGTAGCTTTATTTGCAGCAGTGCTGGCTTTCGCAGCCTCCTGTTCAACCCCGACCAACATCGTTTATTTCCAGGATGTGGCCCAGGGAGGAGTGGATACCGTGTCTACAGCCCAGATTATCAAAATCAGGCCTGGAGACAAGATTTCCATTATTGTAAACAGTCGTGATCCTCAGATTTCAAGTCTGTTCAACCTTGCCTATTCGACAAGGTATATCGGAGATGACACCGCAATGAAGGTCAATGCCGGAAGTACCGGTGTGCAGGGCTATGCCGTTTCTGAAGACGGAACCATAGATTTCCCCGTGCTCGGAAGAGTCACCGTTGGCGGACTTACACGCGATGAAATCGCCAGAATGATTAAGGATGAACTCGTTGGCCAAAGCCTTGTGAAGGACCCAGTGGTAACAGTGGAGTATCTGAACCTCAAGGTCAGCGTCCTGGGAGAAGTCAATCATCCGGGCCGCATCGCCATCGACAGGGATGAGTTTACCATCATCGATGCCATCAGTGCGGCAGGAGACCTTACCATCAACGGAATACGCGAGAATGTGCGCGTCATTCGCAACGATAACGGAGTGCGCCATACCTATTCGGTCAACCTCCTGTCATCCGGGGATCTGGCCTCTTCTCCGGTGTACTATCTCCAGCAGAACGACATTGTCGTGGTTGACCCTAACGACATGCGTATCCGCCAGAGTACCGTCAACGGAAACACTATTCGTACGACCTCTTTCTGGATTTCAATCGCTTCGCTCGCAGCAACTCTTGCGAACACCATCGTAGTTTTGATGAAAATGTAATTCTAACCCAATATAATGGAAACTCAAAATACCAATATCAATGCCCAGACGGGACAGAATACGGAATCATCTTCTTTCGACATCAAGAAGATTCTTTTCGCCTGCCTCGACAAGTGGTACTATTTTGTCGCTTCGGTTGCAGTTTGCCTTTTCATTGGCATCATACACATTATGCGCACTATGCCGGAGTACACCAGAACCGCCACTCTCGTAATCAAGGAAAGCAATACCCGAAGGACAGCATCTTCCGAAATCGAGGCTATGCTCGCAAGCACGGGACAGATAACTTCCAAACTCGCCAATGAGGTGGTCGCCTTCCAGGCACCGTCCCTTATGGAGGAGGCCGTTTCAAGGCTTGGTCTTACTGTAGAGTATGCGATGCGGGGCCGTATGCGCAAGAATATCGTTTACAACTCTTCCGTCCCTGCTGTCGTGGATTTCCTTACCGTTCCAGGCGAGGTGTCCATGAGTTTTGAGCTCGAACCGCTCGATGACGGCAAGGTGCGCGTGTCCAAGTTGCAATACCGTCAGCGCAAGGAAACAATCAAGATCAAGGGCAGCCAGACAATCGCTTTGGGTGATACGGTCCATACCGAAATCGGTGATTTTGTTGTGGAGTCCAACCCTTACTACTACTCCGAGACTCCTTGGACCAAAAATGAAACCGTGACGAAGCGCACGCTGGCTTCAACTCAGAGACTCTTCTCATCCCGTTTCACCGCTTCTGCTTCCGATGCGAAGAAGATGTCCGACGTGCTTACACTTACGGTTACGGACTACTCTTCGGCAAGGGCTGATGACCTTATCAATATGCTCATCACCATCTATAACGAGAACTGGGTTCTTGATCAGAACAAGATGGCAAAGAGCACTTCTTACTTTATCAAGGACCGTCTGAGCACCATCGAGGCTGAACTCTCACGTGTTGATAGCGATATCTCCAAGTTCAAGAGTGAGAACCTTATGCCGACAGTGGATGCCACTTCCACTCTCTATATGACTCAGACTCAGGACATTGAGCGTCAGATTCGTGAACTCGAAGGTGAGCTTTCCGTTGCCCAGTACCTGAGCCAGTGCCTTAATGGCTCCGTATCTTCCACTTCGCTCATCCCTTCCCCTGCTGGAATCAAGAATGCCGGTATCGCAAGCCAGATTGCGGAGTACAACAAGCTTCTTATGAACCGCAACAACATAGTTGCCAATTCCAGCGAGAGGAACCCTCTGGTTATCGACCTGGATGTGAATCTGGCCGCTATGCGGGTTGCCATCCTCGAGTCAGTGGAGAATGAGGTACAGACCCTCAAGGAGCAGATCCGCTTCGCACAGAGCCAGCAGGAGAAGAATACCGACAAGATTGCGGCCAGCCCTCAGCAGGCCAAGGACCTCCTCAGCAAGGAGCGTCTGCAGAAGGTGCAGGAGAGCCTCTACCTCTTCCTCCTCCAGAAGCGTGAGGAGAATGAGCTCAGCCAGGCTTTCTCGGCCTACAACACCCGTATCATCAATCCTCCGTACGGAAGCCCTAATCCGACCGCTCCGAAGTCAAAGCAGATTCTTCTGATTGCCTTCCTTATCGGTTTGTGCCTCCCTGCGGCTTATTTCTACATCAGAATCGTCGCCGACAACAAGGTGCGCAGCCGCAAAGACCTGGAGAATCTGACTGCTCCTTTCCTCGGAGAGATTCCGCTCAATGCTGCTCCGAAGGAGAAAAACCCTGTGAAGCGCCTGCTTGCACACCTGAAGCCAAAGAGCAGGGAAACCGCTCCTGCAGAACTTGTCGTGAAGCCGGGCAACCGCGGAGCCATCAATGAGGCTTTCAGGGTAATCCGCACCAACCTCGAGTTCGTGACCAAGAATTCCGATACCAAGGCTCTGATGGTAACATCCTTCAATCCCGGTTCAGGAAAGACCTATATTTCCATCAATACGGCTGCTGTCCTTGCCATCAGGGGCAAGAAGGTGCTGCTCGTGGACGGAGACTTCCGCAGAGCATCCTCTTCACATTTCTTCGGTTTCAACAGCAAAGGTTTTGCAGATTATCTTGCTGAACCTGCCGGAAAGGATATACACGATTTCATCCGCGGATATGCTCCAATCCCGAATCTTTCCGTACTGCCTATAGGTACTATTCCTCCGAACCCTTCAGAGCTCGTCAGCTCGCAGACCTTCTCCGAGACTATCGATGCTCTCAAGAAAGAGTACGACTATGTGATTCTTGACTGCGCCCCTGTGGATATCGTGGCTGATACCCAGATTATCGCTCCTGTCGCAGACAGAACCATCTTCGTAGTACGTGCAGGTCTCTTCGAGAAGGAACTTCTCAAAGATCTGAACTCCATCTACGCAAGCGGCAAGTACAACAATATGTCCGTAATCCTGAACGGTACCGAAGTTGCCGGCGGATACTACGGCAACCGCTACTCATACCGTTACTCTTACGGCAACGGTTATCACTACGGCAAGGGAACTGATTCATATTACGGAAATTAGGAATATATGGGCCTGTTCTCACATAACGTTCCTCTGGTAGAGATTTTCAAAGACTACACCGACTGCCACTGTCATCTGCTCCCCGGAGTGGATGATGGTGTGCGTACGATGGAAGACAGTCTTGAAATGCTTGCAGAGCTCTCACGGCTAGGTGTAAGCCAGGTTTGGCTCACATCCCACGTTATGGAAGACTGTCCCAATACTCCGGAGAGCCTCAACGCACGGTTTGAGGAGCTCAAGCATTCTGTTGCCCAGGCTGGCATACAGACTCCGCAGCTCCATCTCAGCGCGGAGAATATGATGGATGAGCTCTTCGAGAGCAGGCTTGAACAGGGGAAGGTGCTTCCGCATATGCCCCGTCACCTGCTTGTCGAGACTTCCTACTATACACCGCCTTTCGACCTTGACGGAATCCTTTCCAGAGTGTTTTCGAAGGGCTACTTCCCAATCCTTGCCCATCCTGAGAGGTATGTCTATATGGACGACCCCGACTACAGGAGGCTGAAGGATATGGGAGTCAGATTTCAGCTCAATCTGTCCTCCCTTGCGGGATTCTACGGAAAGACCGCACAGGCAAAAGCGGAAAAGATGCTGAAATCGGGTTACTACAATTTTACCGGGACAGATCTGCACAATCGTGTTATGCTTGAGAAATACAAGAGTGCGAAAGTGTCATCAAAAGTGATGGAAAGATTGAAGTCCCTGGCAAATTTTTGAATAATTCATTAAATTTGTGATATGATTTCCGACCTCAGAAGCAAGATAGAACGGCTGATTTCCCTTTACGAAAGGGAAAAGCAGCGTGGTGACGAACTCGCCTCCCAGCTGGAGGCTTCCAGGGCGGAAATTGCTGACAAAAAGCAGCAGATAACTGAATTGAAAAGTCAGATTGACCATTATAAACTGGCAGGAGCGTTCACCTCGTCCGAGGATGTACAGGCATCCAAGGAAAGACTGAACAAACTTATCAGGGATATTGACAAGTGCATTAAATTATTGGCGAACTGATGGCACAGAGCATTAAACTCAAAATAGCAGGCAAGGAGTACAGCCTTGTAGCGAAGGACTCCGAGATGGAGCACTATATGCGTTGTGCAGCAAGCGACATAAATGCTATGCTCGATACCTATGACAAGAAATTCCCCGATAAGCCGGAACTTGACAAACTGGTTTTCGTGGCTTTGAACCAGACAGTTGGCAAGCTGAATGCTCTCCACCGTCTGGAAGTCCTGAATTCACAGGAAACCAAGCTCGAGAAAGACCTCCAGGGTTATCTTGACAAATTGGAGACACCCCGTTAGTACCGATGCTCCAACTAACAAGTTCTACGGAACCGGGTCAGTTCTCAGCGCGGATGGCAAGCCTGCAGTATGGCAGGAAGCCTGAACCGCGAGGCGCCCAAATCTTGCTGAATCAGGTTTCAGCCAAAGGTCTAACGGAGCTTTTCAGGCAGTATCTGTGTGACGCAGGTACTGTCTTTTTTGGGAGAACACACACATTGTAACATTATATAGTATATGGTGATTTATTACATTTTGGCAGCTGCTGCGGGCGCAGTTCTCGCACTTGCCATTTACATAATTGTTTCGCGCTTGATAAGCAAAGACCGCGCGGATGTCTTCCTTGAGAAGGCCGTGGCCGAAGCAGAGACAGCGAAACAGCAGAAGATGATAGAGGCGAAGGAGCATTTTCTCCAGCTTAAGAGTGAACACGACCGCAAGGTGAATGAGAAAAACAATCAGCTTCGCGACAGGGAAAACAACATCCGCTCCAAGGAAACCCAGCTTAACCAGCTTCAGTCAGAACTTGGACGCCGTCAGCACGACCTGGATTCCCAGAAAGGCCAGCTCAATGCCCAGAAGGACCAGCTCGCAAAGAAAGAAGCCGAGTGCGCTGCCCTCACCGCAGAGGCCAACAAACAACTTGAGACCGTTGCCGGAATGAGCGCAAAGCAGGCTCTTGAGATGCTTGTCGAGAATCTCAAGGCTGAAGCCCGCTCCGAAGCCCAGGCTTACATCAACGATACTATGGATGAGGCGCGCCTCAATGCGGCAAAGGAAGCCAAGCGTATTGTAATCAATACAATCCAGCGTACCGCAACTGAAACCGCCATCGAGAATGCAGTCACTACATTCCCTATCGAAAGTGATGAGGTGAAGGGACGCATCATCGGCCGCGAGGGCCGCAATATCCGCGCTCTTGAAGCCGCTACCGGCGTTGAAATCGTGGTTGACGACACCCCTGACGCGATTCTGCTTTCAGGTTTCGATCCGGTAAGAAGGGAAGTTGCCCGTCTGGCACTGCATCAGCTCGTAATTGACGGCCGTATCCATCCTGCCCGCATCGAGGAAGTCGTTGCAAAGGTCAGCAAACAGCTTGAGGATGAGATTCTTGAAACCGGAAAGCGCACCTGCATCGACCTGGGCATACACGGAATGAACATAGAGCTGGTTAAGCTCATCGGCCGTATGAAATACCGTTCATCCTATGGACAGAACCTGCTGCAGCACTCCCGTGAAGTGGCCAACATCTGCTCCATTATGGCATCCGAACTCGGGCTCAATCCGAAGGTTGCCAAGAGGGCAGGTCTCCTTCACGATATAGGCAAGGTCAGCGAGGATGACCCTGAACTTCCTCACGCACTGCTCGGAGCCAAGCTCGCTGAGCAGTACAAGGAGCGCCCGGAGGTCGTGAACGCTATCGGTTCCCACCACGAGGAAATGGAGATGACTTCCATTTATTCTCCTCTTGTCCTTGTAGGCGACGCAATTTCCGGAGCGCGTCCGGGAGCGCGCCGCGAGGTCATCGAGAGCTATATCAAGCGTCTCAAGGGTATGGAAGACCTTGCTGCTTCCTACAAGGGCGTCACCAAGTCCTATGCTATCCAGGCCGGCCGTGAGCTGCGCGTGATTGTCGGTGCAGACAAGGTCAGCGATGAGCAGGCAGCACGTCTGAGCTCCGACATAGCACAAAGAATCCAGGATGAGATGACTTATCCTGGACAGGTGAAGATTACCGTAATCAGAGAAACGAGGTCGGTAGCAATCGCTAAATAACGGCCTCGATCATCTTGTAGAACAAGGCAGTCATCTTGCTTGCAGCGAGATCGGCTGCCTTTACTATTGCCTCTCCGTCGGTGACATAATCCTCCGGCACATCGTCGTGGGCGAGGTCGGTGATTACAGATACAGCAAAGCAAGGGATGCCGCAGTGCCTTGCAACCGCAACCTCAGGAACCGTGCTCATTCCCACGGCATCAGCTCCGATACGGCGGAAGAACTTGTACTCGGCCGGAGTTTCGTAGGAAGGGCCCGTGCAGGCAATATATACCCCATCCTTAAGCAGGAATCCAAGCTCTGCGGCCTTGTCGTGAGCGAGCTGGCGCAACTTGCTGTCGTACGGGCGGGTCATATCCGGAAACCTTGGGCCGAACTCATCAAGGTTCTTGCCTATCAGAGGATTGGGCAGCATTGAGATATGGTCGCGAAGCACCATAATATCGCCCACTTTGTAAGTCAGGTTCAGACCTCCCGCCGCATTGGAGAGGAAGAGGTACTCTATGCCCAGCAGTTTCATAACGCGAATCGGGAAGGTCACCTGCTGCATAGTCCAGCCTTCGTAGTAATGAAAGCGGCCCTGCATTGCGAGCACCTTTTTGCCGGCAAGGGTACCATAGACGAACTGGCCCTTGTGACCTATTGCGGTGCTGACGGGGAAGTGGGGGATTTCGCTGTAGGGAATCTCTACCGGGTCCTCTATGCTGTCTGCAAGGGCTCCCAGACCGCTGCCCAGGATAATGCCGATCCGAGGGTCAGGGCCGCCGATTCTGTCCTTAATGTATCGGGCGGCCTCATTGTATGGTGTCAGCGTATCGAACATAGGCTATAGAGTTTCTATCAGTTCCTTGAAAATTGTGGTCATCCTTTTCGCTGCCGCGTCAGCTGCGTTCACGACATCCATTGCGTCGTTTTCGTAGTCCTCGGCAAAGTCGCCTGCGGCTTCATTTGTCACAACCGACATTCCGAAGACGCGCATTGAGCAGTGTCTTGCGACTATCACTTCAGGTATGGTTGACATTCCAACCAGGTCGCCTCCTGCAAGGCGGTAGAATTTGTACTCCGCAGGGGTTTCGTAGGACGGACCGGTATCTCCGAAATATACGCCCTCCTTGAGGGTAATGCCGTGCTCCGCTGCGATTTCGTGGGCTTTCTTGCGAAGCTGCTTGTCATAGTTATGTGTCATATCCGGGAACCTCGGGCCGAATTCGTCGAGATTCTTGCCGATCAGCGGGTTGGGCTGGAGCGAGATATGGTCGGTGATAATCACCAGGTCGCCTACCTTGAAGTCGGGATTGATGCCTCCGGCAGCGTTGGAAACGAAAAGAGTCCTTACACCGAGCAGGTACATTACGCGTATGCTCATTGTCACCACTTCCATAGGGTACCCTTCATAGTAGTGGAAACGGCCTTGCATGGCAAGAACGCATTTGCCGCCGAGGTTGCCGCATACGAACTGGCCTTTGTGACCGACAGCCGTGCTTACAGGGAAGCCCGGAATGTCCGAGTAACGGATGCAGATTTTGTCTTCTATGCTGTCTGCAAGCGAACCGAGTCCGCTGCCCAGCACTATTCCCACCTCCGGGGTTCTCCCCGAGATGAGAGCAGCCACGTAATCCGCGGCTGCCTTGTAAGTGTTGTATTCGATCATTTGGGGTTGGTTATTTGTTTTCTTCCTCAGGCCGCTGTGGTATCTCCCCGCCGAAGCAGTCGTTCTTGATATACTCGACTACCTCATCGAGGCCCTCCTTGAACTTCTCGAAATCCTCCTTGTACAGGAAAATCTTGTGTTTGTCAAAGGTGAAACTGCCGTCAGGATTGTTGTGTCTCTTGCTTTCGGTGATGGTCAGATAGAAATCCTTCCTTCCCTTCGTAGCTTTTACGTCAAAGAAGTAGGTCCTTTTGCCGGCACGGACTGGCTTTGAGTATATATCCTCTGCTCCGTGATCTTCCTGAAAGTCGTTGAAATTCCTTCTGTACATAATTGATGTGATTTTTTGTTGTTACAAAATTAGAATATTTTTTTAATCCGTATTATCTTTGTGGGCAAAATTGACATAATAAGGATGCTCAACAGAAGAATACTGCGTATAAAGGCTTTCAAAACCGTGTACGCTCTCGCAGAAAATCCCGCGATGACTCCCGCGGAGGCTCAGGCTCAGCTTGAGGCTTCCTGCCAGTCGACGCGTGACCTCTATCTTTTTATGCTGGCAATGGTTCCGGCTCTTACCGCGCACGCCCGTGAACGCATCGAAGCTGCCAGAAAGAAATTCCATCCAAGCGAAGAAGAACTGAACCCGAATATGAAGTTTGCGGACAACGCAATTGCTGCGATTTTGTCCGAGGACCCCGATTTCACCAAGATTATCGCAAAGAAAAAACTCCAGTGGGACCAGTATGACGCTTTCCTCTGGAGCCTGTACGACAGCGTGAAGGCTAGTGACTACTATGCGTCCTATATGGCCGGTGCGGAGCGCTCGGCCGCAGAGGATGCTGCCCTTTGGGTCAAGGTGTTCGAAAATGAACTGGTGGACAATGACAAACTTGAGGAAATCCTCGAGACCGCTTCCATCTGGTGGAACGACGACCTTGCCTATGCCCTGACCGCCTGCTGCCACGAAGTGCAGGCGCTTGCCGGCGGAAAGCAGTGGAAGCTGCCCGAGCTCTATCTGAGCCAGATGCAGGAAGGGGCCGGCAAGGATTCGGACCAGGATTTCGTAAGGGGCATAGTGCGCCGCGCCGTGCTCGATTATGCCAAGGATGTGGAAGAGGTTGCAAAGCTTACCCCGAAGTGGGATATCAGCCGAATCTGTACCACTGACCTTGCCCTGATTGTCTGCGGAATGGCTGAATCAGCCGCAAATCCGGGCATCTCACCGAAAATCATAATGAACGAGTATGTGGAAATATCCAAGTTCTACAGTACTCCGGAGAGCAAGTCCTTCGTAAACGGACTGCTTGACAAGCTAATCAATACAAACAAACAATAGAAATGACAACACTTATTACACTTTTGCAGGCAGCTGCACCGGCTTCAGGCCAGCAGTCTGGCGGTGGTTGGAGCTTCTGGCTCATGATCATCCTTATGTTCGTGATTATGTACTTCTTTATGATCCGTCCGCAGCGCAAGCAGCAGAAGGAACTGGAGAAGTTCCGCAACGAGCTCAAGAAGGGTGACAAGGTAATCACAGCCGGCGGAATCTACGGTACTATCGGAGAAATCGAGGAGAAGACAGTCCTTCTCAAGGTTGACGGGGATGTGAAGATCCGCGTTGACAAGGGTTCCATTGTCCGTGACCCTTCCGACAATGTACAGAAGTAGGAGATAGTGAAAGAATACGGAGCTTTCGGCCTGGCGCTTCTCGCGTCGGTTATCATTTGGCTGACCAGCAACATGTCCCAGCAGGCGGATGTTCTGGTCAGTATGCCTGTGTCCATACACAGCAGCCTGGTGGGCTATTCCGATGTTTCCATGGAGTCCATACAGGTGACGGCCAATGTGTCCGGCTCCGGTTTCACCCTTCTCGGCCTGCAGCTCGGCCGCCACAAAACAGTACCGCTGACCGTGGACGAGCAGGAACTCAAAATGACCGGAAGGGAGCTGTTTGAGATTTCCTCAAATGCCCTCCTTGGCCACGGAAACGAAATTTTCGGCAAAAATGTGAAGGTGAACTGGTTCACTTCCGACAGGTATCCCGTCCGTTTCCAGGAAGAATCCTACAAGAGGGTACCTGTGGTCCCGGTTACTGCCATACGCTACAAGGACCAGTATATGGCAAAGGAAGTGCGCATTGTCCCTGATTCGGTGGATGTTTACGGAGACCCCGCTTCCGTTGCCGCAATCGACAAGGTTCTGACTTCGCTTATCAGCGCAAGGGATGTGGACAGTCACGGCATTCATCAGCAGAAGGTGCCTCTTCAGGCCCCTGCCGGTCTGAGGCTTTCCTCTTCAAATGTTTCCTACAATCTGGAGGCAACGCGTTTCGTAGAGGTGAGCAGCAGGGTCAATGTCGGGGTGCGCAATGTCCCTGAAGGCAAGCAGCTTGCAGTTTTTCCGTCTTCCGTGGAGCTTACCGCGAGGTATATCTTCCCGGTTTCAAATGCTTCCGAGTCAATTGCCGAGTTCTATGTCGATTATTCCGACTTTGCAGAGTCCAAGGGCGGCAGATGCGTGGTGAAGGCAGACGGATTCCCGTCCACCCTTCTGGACTGGAGGGTTTCGCCCGAGGTTTGCGAATGTTTTGAAACTTACTCAAGATGAAGACGGTACTTGTGACAGGCCTTATCGGCTCGGGAAAATCCGCACTCTGCTCCTTCCTTGCCCAAAGGGGCTTTCCGGTCTATGATTCCGATTCCAGAACCAAGGCGCTCTACGAATGTGTGCCCGGCCTGAAGGAAAAGATAGAGGAGACTCTCGGCATTACTTTCAAGGATTTGGCAATAATATTCGAAGATTCCGCCAAACGCGAGGCTCTTGAGTCTCTGGTCCATCCTCTGGTGATTGAGGACTTCCACCGCTTTGCCCTTGAGAGTGGAGCACCTACGGTGATTTTCGAATCGGCGGTGGCATCATCCAAGCCTCTTTTCCGTGACCTGTTTGATGTCACGGTGCTGGTGAAGGCCGATTACGAACTCAGATTGCAGCGCAACCCGAAAGCGGAAGGACGCAATGCCCTTCAAAGCGAGCCCCTGCAGGCAGACTATATTATCGAAAACAATTCCGACCTTGCTTCACTTGAGGCCGAGGCGGACAAAATGATACAAAAATTGAATTTATGAAAACAGATCTCTCTAGAATACTTGCGGTGACTGGCCAGCACGGCCTTTTCCGCTATGTTGCACAGGCCCGCAACGGGGTCATTGCAGAATCCCTTGAGACTGGCAGGAGAACGGTATTTGATGCCCACAGCCGCATTACCACTCTCGCCGATATCGCGATTTATACCAATGAGGAGGAGCTTAAGCTCGCTGAGGTTTTCACTGCACTGCAGAAAACTCTCGACGGACAGGCTGCACCTTCTGCCAAGGCTGCGGAAACTGAACTCGTGGCGCTTTTCGACAAGGCTGTGCCCAACTATGATGCAGACCGTTTCCACGTCTCCCATATGCGCAAGGTAGTGGGCTGGTACTCCGAACTTGAGAAGTATGCATCCCTTGACTTCGAAACAGAAGATGGAGAGCAAAACGCGCAGGCTTAGGACATTAACCCTCGGCTGCTCGAAAAACAGAGTGGATACCGAACATCTCGTCGCCCAACTGGGCGGCGGGTTTGTCGTTTTGCCGGAGGACTCTTCGGAGCCTGCGGATGTGCTTCTGGTGAATACCTGCGGCTTCATCGGTGACGCCAAGCAGGAAAGCATAAATGCCATTCTGGGAGCGGTTGAACTCAAAAAGCAGGGCCTGGTGGGGCAGATAGCCGTCTTTGGCTGCCTGAGTCAGCGCTACTCCAAGGAAATGCCTGAGCTTATCCCTGAGGTGGACGCCTGGTTCGGGGCTCGCGACTTCGACCCCATACTCAAGTGGCTTCAGGTTACCCCGGACGGGAGTCTGAAGAAGTTCCGCATCCCTACAGACTGCGGCCCGGGTACGGCATATCTCAAGATTGCCGAGGGCTGCGACAGGCACTGCTCCTATTGCGCCATCCCGAATATCCGCGGACGCCACCGTTCCGTCCCTATGGAAGAGCTGGTCGAGGAGGCGCGTCAGCTTGCAGCAAGAGGAGTCAAGGAACTGGTGCTGATTGCCCAGGATACCACCTATTACGGTCTTGACCTCTACCGCAGGCGTGCTTTGGCTGAACTCATAGAGCGGCTGTCCGAGATAGAGCAGATCAAATGGATTCGTATCCACTACTCGTACCCGGACGGCTTTCCGGAGGATGTGCTGCAGCAGATGGCAAGCAATCCTAAGGTCTGCAAGTATCTGGACATTCCGCTCCAGCATATCTCGGATGTGGTTCTGAAGAATATGCGCCGCCAGGTCGACGGGGCCTGGACCCGGTCCCTCATCTCCCGCCTTCGCGCTGAAGTTCCGGGCGTTGTGCTGCGTACAACAATGATAGTGGGCCATCCTGGAGAGGGCGAAAAGGAGTTCCGCGAACTGCTTGATTTCTGCGAAGAAGCCAAGTTCGAGCGTCTTGGAGCCTTCTGCTACAGCGAGGAGGAGGGGACATACGGTGCCCTTCACTTCAAGGATTCCGTACCTCAGGAGGAAAAGCAGCGCCGCTGGGATGAACTTATGTCCCGCCAGAGCGGAATATCGCTTGCCTTCAACCAAAGCAGGGTCGGGAGCGAAGTGGAGGTGCTGGTTGACAGCGTTGCCGGTGACAGCCTGGTATGCCGCAGCCAATACGAAAGCCCGGAGGTGGACGGCGAAATCATAGTTCACCTGCCTGCCGGAACGGACGCCTCAGCGCTTGTCGGCAATTTCATAAAGGTGCGCATCACGGGTGCCGACCTCTATGATCTGGAGGCAAGTATGCTATAAAGATTTATTTGTCACTCTTGCAAAAATTGCTATATTTGTAAGATTAAAAATTTTACACTAATGATTGAACTTGAGAATCAGACTTTGGAAGAGCTCATCATCTCTCTTCGCCAGATAGGCGCATCTGAGGACAGAATGGAGCGTGGAAAGGACGTTGACGCAATCAAATCTGCGTTTTACAGACTTCTCGGCAAGCTGAAAGCTGAGGCTGAGGAAGCGGGCGAAGATGCTTCGTCCAAATTCGCGTCCCAGGAGGAGGAATTCAAGTCCGTATATGCGGATTACCGCAAGGAAAAGGCCGAGTACAACAAGGCCCAGGACGCCGAGCGTGCCGAAAACCTTGTGAAGAAGAGGGAAGTGATAGCCCAGCTCAAGGACCTTGTAGAGAACCTCAATGACATCCAGGCCGCTTTCCCTGCCCTCAGGGAACTTCAGGCCCGCTGGAGGGAAATCGGTCCTGTGCCGGCAAGCGATTTCAGGGATACCAACGACACTTACCAGTTCCTCGTCGAGAAATTCTACGATATGGTGCAGATCAACCACGACCTGCGCGACCTTGATTTCCGCAAGAACCTGGAAGCCAAGCAGCTGCTCTGCGAAGAAGCTGAAAGACTGGCCCAGAGCGAGGATGTGGTAGCTGCATTTGCCGCCCTTCAGAAACTCCACGAGCAGTGGAAAGAATACGGCCCTGTCGCAAAGGAGTACAGAGAGGCCATCTGGGAGCGTTTCAAAGCGGCAACCGCTGTGGTGAACAAGGCATATCAGGCTCATTTCGAGACCCTCAAGGAGTCCTTTGCCGCCAATCTTGAAGCCAAGGAGAAGCTTTGCGAAGAGGTTGAGGCTATCGCCTGCCGCGAGGATATCAAGGATGCCGGAGAGTGGAATGCCCTTTCAAAGCAGATTGAGGAAATCCAGGCAAGATGGAAGACCATAGGTTTTGCCACAAAGAGCGCCAATCAGAAGATTTACGAGCGTTTCCGCGCGGCTTGCGACAAGTTCTACGCTGCCAAGAGGGAATATTTCCTCGGAATCAAGAACGGCATGGATGCCAATATCGCGAAGAAGGAAGCTCTCATCGCCCAGGCCGAGCAGCTCAAGACTTCCACTGACTGGAAGAAGGCTACCGACCAGTTCATCTCCCTGCAGAAGCAGTGGAAGGAGGTAGGGGCTGTGCCGCGCAAGAAGTCCGAGCAGCTCTGGAAGCGTTTCCGTGCCGCCTGCGATGAGTTCTTTGCCGAAAGGGACAAGAACGCCAAGCCGGAGAATGATTTCTATGCCAATCTCAAGGCAAAGAGGGCTCTGATAGCTGAAATCAGTCAGTGGCAGCCTTCAGAGGGTGTCAGCCCTGCCAAGGCCCAGGCAGAGTTCAATGAGCGCTGGAAGGCCATAGGCTTCGTTCCGTTCAAGGAAAAGGAAGCTGTTGCCAAGGAATTCAAGGACGCTATGCGTGCCGCATTCCCTCCTGCAGCCGCACCTGTAAACAGAAAGAATGACCTCATCCGCAGGTACAATGCACTCCAGCAGGATATCATAACTTACGAAAACAATATCGGATTCTTCTCCAATTCCAAGGGCTCTGCAGCCCTGGTAGCCCAGATGCAGCAGAGAATTGACAATGCGAAGGCAGAACTCAGGCAGCTTGAGGAGCAGATCCGCAAGGAAGAGGCTGAATCGTAATAATGGACAAAAATTCGATTATCGGATTTGTCCTGATGGGTTTACTCCTGTTCGGGTTTACTTTCTATCAGGCGGACAGATCCAAGAAACAGTATGCAATATACCAGGCGCAGCAGGATTCTCTCGCCTTGGTTGAAGCCCAGCGTCAGGCAGAACTTGCCTTGCTTGAAGGGGTAAGTGAAGAACAGACTTCAGAGTCTGCTTCAGCTGCCAAGCCTGCAAGGGTATATAAGGACGCGGCCCTGGACGATGCCCGCAATGCAGAAGCCCAGACCGTTTATCTCGAAAACGACGTCCTTGCCCTTGCTTTCAGCACCAAGGGTGCCCAGCCTGTAAGCGCAAGGCTCAAGGATTACACCAACTATGGTGGAAGCGAGCTCTATCTTTTCAAGGAGGGCGGCAACTCGTACAATGTGCATGTGTATGCCGGTGAATACATCTCCACCGGAGATTTCGTATTCCAGCTTGCCGAGAAGACGGACAGCAGCGTAGTGATGCGCCTGCCTTTCGCTTCGGGAGGCTACATTGAGCAGAGCTACCGTCTGCAGCCGGGCTCCTACGAGCTCAAGAGTGAACTTTCGTTCATCGGGATGAACTGCATTCCTCGCAATGTAGGTTCTGTGGACATTGATTTCAATACGGTGATTCCGCGTATGGAGAAGGGCTACAAGAACGAGTCCCAGTACTCCAAGCTGGATTTCTACTATACCGGAGACAAGAAGCCTGAAGAACTTGCAAAGGGTGGCCGCAGCGGCTCCAAAAAGATTTCGAGCAATCTGGAGTGGTTTGCATTCCAGCAGCAGTTCTTCTCGATGATAGTGCGTGCCCCTGGCCAGTTCGCCTCAGGCAACCTGTCGCTGAACTTCCTGGGTGAGAACGACCCTGACCACAACCTGATGCGCTGCGATGCATCAATGCGCGTGGACATCAACCCGGGCAGGGATATCACAATTCCTATCGAGTACTATCTCGGACCGAACCACTTCGGTACTTTGAAGCACCTGGACCACAAGTACGAGAAAATTATCCCACTGGGAGGTTGGCTCGTAGGCTGGTTTACAAGGTACTTCATCATCCCTATGTTCGACTTCCTGCACCGCTACATCGCGAACTTCGGACTCATTATTCTAATAATGACCCTGGTCATCAAGACTGTAGTGCTTCCTTTCACCTACAAGTCCTACGCCTCATCCGCCAAGATGAACGCGCTTAAGCCTTATATGGAGGAACTCAACAGGAAGTACCCTAACCCGGATGACGCGATGAAGAAGCAGCAGGCCACTATGGACCTCTACAAGAGGGCGGGAGTAAGCCCTATGGGAGGCTGCCTGCCGACGCTGCTGACCTTCCCTATACTTTGGGCGATGTTCCGCTTCTTCCCGGCCTCCATACAGCTGCGCCAGCAGCGCTTCCTCTGGGCTGAGGACCTCAGCGCATACGATTCCATCGTTGATTTCGGCTTCAATGTACCTCTGCTCGGAGACCACCTGAGTCTCTTCGCCCTGCTTATGGCCGTGGTGATGTGGGGCTACAGCAAGATTACGATGAGCCAGCAGACCGTCTCCGACGACCCTACCGCGAAGTCTATGCAGTTTATGAGCGTATGGATGATGCCTATAATGATGTTCTTCATCTGCAACAACCTCTCATCTGGTTTGAGCTACTACTACCTCATTTCTCAAATTATCTCCATCATTCAGATCTTTGTGATACGCAAGTGGTGCGTCAAGCCTCAGGCCGTTATTGCAAAGGTTGAGGAGAGCAAGGGCAAACCACTCCCTAAGAGCAAATGGCAGCAGAGGCTCGAAGAAGCCCAGAAACTGCAGGAGCAGCAGCTCAGAGCTCAGCAGAAGAAGGGCGGAAGACGCTAGACTATGCTTTTATCTGTAATATCAACTTTGACAGCAGCATTGCTGTCCGTATTACCTATCCTCGATAACCCTGATGTAAAGGCGGTTGTCGGGGATAGTGCTCCTATATGGAAGATGACTCTCGCAGGCCCTCAGGGCGAGTGCCCGGAGTATATGCCGGATTTCGCGCAATACCGCGGCTGCACCCTTTCCGCAGACGGCGGCAGGGCCGAGTTCGTGTGGAACATAAACATTGAGCGCAGCTGGGATTGGACAGTGCGGGTGGCTGTTGAGATGGAGGACGGCCTGCCTCAATGGTCTTTCAGTGCGAGTCTGCCCCTCGGGTGGACAGTGACTCAGACCCAGTTCCCGATTGTCAGGGTTGCGCGTCCGGAAGGCTCGAAGGCCATCATTCCGATGGGATACGGAGCGGAGTTCGGGATTCCGGTGGGCGGAAGGCTTGAGAGCCGCTATCCTTCGGTTACCGGAGGAATGGAGTTCGTTATGACCCACAGTCCTCAGGGATGCCTTTATTTTGCAGCCCGTGACAGGGAAGGAAGCGGAAAGTATTTTTACATAGACGGCACTTCGGATGAGCTTGTCTTTACCCAGATGGTACCTTCGTCTTTCGGGTGGACCAGGGACGGAGAGTTCACCCTCCCCTGGACTACTACCTTTGCCTTCAGCGACAGGAGTTGGGATGAGACTCTGCTGCAGTGGTACAGGCCTTTTGTGCTGGAATGCGAATGGGCCTCGAAGCCTCTCACAGAGAAGGAAATCGTCCCTTGGGTAAGGGATGCGGATGTGTGGATAAGGCCGAAGAATATGTTCCCCGAAGTGCTGGAGAGTCTTCGAAAGGCGGTGGCATATTATGACAGGGGATTGGGCATACACTGGTATCATTGGCACCATCACGAATATGACACAATGTATCCGGAGTATTTCCCTGCAAAGCCAGGCTTCAAGGAGATGGTTGCCGAAGTCCAGGCTGCCGGAGCTCACGTGACCCCTTATATCAACGGCAGGCTCTGGGACCCGGCAAATGATTGGTATGAAAGCAGAAACGGTGCCCGGGCGAGCTGCCGCAAGATGGACGGCTCGCTCTATACCGAGCTGTATCCTACTTCCAAGGTAATCAATACCGTTACCTGCCCGGGCTCGCCGATATGGCAGCAGATAATCAAGGAAACCACTTCGGCTCTTGTGAATGAATACGGCACTGCCGGGGTCTATATTGACCAGGTAGGTGCTGCTGCAAGTGAGCCGTGCTATTCGACCGAGCACAACCACGCTCCCGGAGCCGGCTCCTGGTGGCCTGCGCAGTACCGCAAGCTGCTTAAGACCCTTCGCAGCGACGTTTTTGGCCCTGACAGGGCAATAACCACCGAAGAAAATGCCGAGTGCTATCTGGATTTGTTCGATATGTATCTTATCGTCAACACTCCGCACAGTGCTGAGGTCAGGATGCTGCCGGTTTTCCCTTTGATTTATTCGGACAGGGTGGTTTACAGCGGACTGAATTACTACCATCCTGAGCTGTGGGACGGCCATTTCCTGTATATCAACGGCAGGAGTTTGCTTTGGGGAGCACAGCTGGGGTGGATACAGCCGGAGTATCTTTTTGACGCGAAGTGTGAGGTTGAGCGCAAGTTTCTGCTTGACCTCGGACGCTTCAGAGCGGCAAATCACGACATTTTTTACGGCGGACGCTTCATCTGTGAGCTGGATTTGAAAGGAAAAATTCCTAACTTTACAGTATTCGACTCGGAAACCTATCCTGTGGTGATGGGCGCGAAGTGGGAAACTGTGGACGGAGATACAGCCTGCATACTTGTGAATATGGGTCCGAAAGCCATCAAGGTGACTCTTCCTGACGGAAGAAAGGCCAGGGTGGATGCTTATGGTGCGAAGAGACTTTAAAAATATACGGAGTATGAAAAGTATTGTCAGCATTCTTGCAACAGCTTTGATGCTTTGCAGTTGTTCCGGTAAAGATAATGGGCCGGTTTATCAGAAGCCTCAGCCGAATCCTACCAAAGTAGTGATTGAGCAACTCGGGCAGACCAGTCAGGTCAGTGTAAGCTGGCAGGATAATGCCAGTGATGAGCTGGGATATGCAATTTGGCTCAAGTCAGGGGTGACTCCAGCCAGGATTCTGGCTGAACTTCCGGCAGACTCCCAATACTATCTGATTGAATCGGGCCTTGTCGCCGGCACGAGCTACAGCATAGGCGTGCAGGCTCGCGGCACGGAAGACAAGCTCAGTTCCGCCATCATCTACAAGGAAATCAACATATTCGACTGGAGCCGTCTGCCTTCTGCAGAACTCCTTGAGGATGTGGTTGTTACCCCGTCAAGTGTAGCTCTGGACTACAAGTTCAGGAAATCTGCGGATTTTGAGATTAGCCGTTGGGGGCTGTGCTGGAGTGCAGACCATACTCCAACCCTCGAAGATACCTGGGCTCACGGTCCGAACGCCACTTCCATGATACTTCGCCAGGCCATCCCGGTGTCCGCTCTGGAGTACGGCAAGACTTATAAGGTCCGTTGCTGGGTGGAATGCTCAAAAGGAGTCAGCTACTCCAATGAGGTGGAAGTGAGCCTTGGCGAAGAAGTCCCGGCAGTTACTTTCAACTGGACCAGAATGCAGGTGGAGGGCCTTCACGAAGATGTGGAAGTATATTACACCACAGACCCTCTGCACGGCAGAGCCTTCAATGCCTGGTATGCCATCGCGGATGTGTCCAAGGGCAATGTGGAGTTCCGTATGCAGTTTGTGGAGAAGGCTCAGAAGATGTCCGTCTTCTATCAGAACAACCTTGATGCTGGCGAGACCGCCTATGTGCTTACCAATGCGGGCTATTTCAATATGTCCACCGGTACCAGCGGAGACTACCTCGTGGATAGGGGAGTCGTAACTCCTTCCACTTCAGAGGGCAATCCGAAGGGTACCTTTGGAGTGGATGCCGATCAGAAGCCTTTCGCGCTCTGGGCGGGAAAGGGAATGGACGGAGTGGAGTATTTCTACGAGCACCCGAAGATGAATCTGGGCAACAGCAGCATCTATGGCGCCTGCGCGGAGAATTATCCTTGGCCTAATGTGAGCGTAACTCCATATTACGCTATGGCCGCCGGTCCAATGCTGGTGAAGAACGGCAAGGTGATTCCGGATGTTACCAAGGAAGACGGAGTGTTCGTGCGCAACTACGAAGGTGTATGGACAGATATTTTCAATGATGACACCGTTACTCCGGACCGCACCTGCGTGGGCTATACCGAAGACGGACGCATCATACTCTTTGTCTGCGACGGCCGCATCAAGGCCAGCAAGGGAGCAAGCATAGTCGAAGCCGCCCAGATTATGAAGGGACTCGGCTGCGTGGGTGCAGTCAATTTCGACGGAGGCGGTTCCACTGCAATGCTGGTGCAGGGCAACAGGGTCAATTCCTACGAAAGCAACACTTCAGGCGCTACTGAAGACCGTGCAGTCGGGTCGGTAATGGGATTCTTCTTAAAGAAATAGAATATGAAAAGTCAGAGTACATATACCAGCAGTACATCGATGTTCAAAGGCCTGGCTCTGGATGTGCTCGGGAGCCGTCTGAGCCTGCGCTTCGCCGGGGTGCCCGAGAAAAAGGCCTATGCCCTTTGGGGCGACATCACCAAAGAGCTTGCCCGTCTGGACAAGATATTCAATGGCGATGACCCGGAAAGCGAAGTGTCCGTGCTGAATGCTTCCAAGGTGGATATCCAGACCTCAGATGATTTCAAGCAGGCGCTCAATATGTGCGAATCGTATCTTATCGGCACGAAGGGACTTTTCGATATTTCCCGGGGTGGCCGCGAAGATTTGGATTTCGGCGGCTTCTCCAAGGGTTATGCCCTTCGCAGAATTGCTGTCCTTCTCAAGAGCGCTAAGGTTAAGGACGCTTTTGCCGATTTCGGAGGCAGCCTGGTGATGGCAATAGGAAAGCAGCCTTATTCGGACTGCTGGAAGTTTACCCTCGTGGACCCTTGGACCGAAGACGAACTTGAGGAAATTGAGCTGAGCGGCGAGTGCCTTGCAATCTGCGGCAATACTCCCGAGCGCTCCGGCCATATCCTTAACCCGCTTACCGGCCGCGCTGACGAAAGCCACCGCCTGAGCATCGTAAAGACAGCTGACCCTCTCGATGCGCAGGTGCTCGCGCTGGTTCACCTCCTTGCTTCCGAGCAGCAGAAGAAGGATATTGCCTACAATTACAAAAAATACGAGCCGAGGATTATAGAGCTGGCTTAGAGAATTCCCTGCACCATTTCTGAAGAGGACAGTCCGCGC